>Ga0131853_10028428_pt1 | contig 10009 bp, 4 predicted proteins | sample TergutLab28metaG_FD_92764 | JGI IMG/M metagenome (GOLD analysis project Ga0131853, IMG submission 92764) | Labiotermes labralis P1 segment gut microbial communities from Petit-Saut dam, French Guiana - Lab288 P1 (version 2) (version 2) | ecosystem: Host-associated > Arthropoda: Insects >... | reverse complement strand
GGAGAGGGGGGTGTATAGGGTCTTGGTGGGGAAACCGGAGGGAAAGAGACCACTGGGGAGGCCTAGGCGTAGATGGGTGGATAATATTAGGACGGATCTCCAGGAGGTGGGATGTGGGTATATAGACTGGATTGGGCGGGCCCAGGATAGAGATAGGTGGCGGACGCTTGTGAGTGCGGTAATGAACCTTTGCGTTCCGTGAAATGCGGGGAATTTCTTGACTAGCTGCAAACCAGTTGGCTTCTCAAGAAGGACTCTGCACCGTGGAGTGAGTAAGTAAGTAAGTAAGTATAACGCTCCTCTTTATGCCACGGTGCTTTCCCTATATTGACCCGTAACATTGGTTTAATATAGTAACTTTATTTACTGTTTTTATGTCATCGATTTTTAATGAGGCCTTTACCAGCACAAGTACAAGGTAACGACATTTTCTAACAGACAAAAGAAAAGCACCTTTGTGACAGAGATTATACACGTCTGGATAATAATTAAATTCTCGGTTGTATAAAATCGTTTATTGGAAGCCTAGTTAAATACAGGCACAGTACTCGTTGGGTCTGAAAGAATATTTGTTTTACCTTCACGTACATACAGCTGCATTCACTCGCCCACTCAACACCAGAAGGAATTAATTTAAAATTAAAATATAATAGTAGAGGACAGATCATACTGCGGTGTTGCTGTATTGATATATTACATATCAAAGGCAATTATCACTTTCCTCATACACCCTGTGTATCACACGGACATCATGAGATTTTTTGCAATAGGGGAATGGTGGGTGGCTGACTTGTAGATATTCATATGTGACACCTTCCAATATCTGATTAAGATGATGAAGATTAAAACATCTTCATGGATTTAGGTAATTCTTTAAACTAATACCAGCTGTCAGCCTGGCAACATCCGCGTAAAACTCATCCTGCGCAGACATACCTCTGAGTCGCAGGAGAAGGCAAACAGTAGCCGTTTATGAACTGACTGCTTCTGCCACTTTGGCACCCTCTTCTTTCTCCTCGGACAGTTTTTCATCTGCTACTGGCTCTTGTATTTTCTCAACAGCTCCAATGCTTGTCGTTGCGGGCACCTTTTCTTCTTGTTTATCGACAATGGAATCAGACGAAATCTCGTCACCAGACACTTGCTTCTTCTCTTCAACGACTGTTGCTTCCTCAGATTTCTTTTCAACTACTGGAACTACTTCATCAGGTTTTGTCCCAGCGTCCTTCAGCACCGCTTCTGACACGATCTTTGTTTCCTGTTGTGTACTTTCCTGGACTTTCTCAACCTTCTCTTCCTCAGTTTTGGGCAATTCGATTTTCTTCTCTTGGCCTACTTCCGCGTTTATGTTTCCTTCGACTTGGTCAGGTTTCCCTGCACTGTCGGAGTTGATCTCAGGTACTGCAGATGGAGCAGACTCAGCCTCAGCTGGCACGTCCGGTTTTGCTTCAGGAACATCTTCTGTCGGCTTGGGAATTTCAACGGGTTTGACCTCAGACGCAGCTTCTTCCGGTTTTGGTTCTTCGATCTTAGGAACTTCTGCCTCTGCGACTTCGACTTCCTCCGGTTTGGCATCTATGCCTAACAGTGGATCATCTTCAGCTTTTGCTTTCTTATCATCTTTTTCCTTCTTTGTCACTTCGGTGGGCTTCTTCTTTTCGTCTTCCTTGCCATCTGTCGCACGTTTCCTTCGACTTGTAATGGTGCTGTCCTGTGCCTCGTCCTTTGTCGGTTCCTCTACCTTCTGAGGCTCTTTGGCCGCGTTTTCAACAGCTGGTGCCTCCGCGTTTTCAACAGCTGGTGTCTCCGCGATTTCAACAGCTGGTGCCTCCGCTTTTTCAACAACTGGTGCCTCCACCTTTTCGAGCGGTTTTTCTTCTACGGGATCATTGATAGCAACAGCCGGAGAGTCGGTCTCCACTGGCTTGATCTCTTCAGCCTTTACTTTCTTTTCGTCTGCCTGTTGTTCCTCTTTGGCTTCCTCTGCAGGTTTCGCCTCGGAAAAACTGATATCTTCAGCTTTCTCACCGGTCTTTGGAACGTTCAGTGCAACAGGTGCAGGTGGATTTATCTCATCAGCAACTTTCTCCTCTGTTGGTGTCACGAGAGGTGCATCTTGCGAACTGCTGCCCTCAGCCTCGCTCGTTTGTGCAGGTTCTTCCTTTTCTTGCACAGCTTCTGGTTCTGCAGGGGCTTGATCCAAAAGAACTTCCGTGGGTTTAGGATCGTTGCCTATAGCCTCTTGGTTATCCACGGATGGAGCTGGTGCTTTTTCGATTGGAGTTTCATCTGCAGCAGGTGCTGCTGTCTCCTGTTTTTCCTCAGACACTACCGGCTTCTCCTCAGGTTTCTGTTCCTCTTCCTTCACTGCCGGCTCTTTGGGGACCTCAGCTGGAGCGTCTTCAGCGTTCTTGCTGGCAACTGACGAGTAGTCTGTGATGACAAGTGGCACTACGGACCGAGGCTGATCCTGCTCCACACCAACCGGCATGGACAGGGCGCAGCCCAACAGGGCCAGGGTAAGGAGGAGCACCTTCATTCTGCAACATACACAAGAAAAATATTGAGAACATGAACTTAAATGTCTCTCAGGAAGGTAATGAGGTATAGCGACCACGGCATTAAATGTGATGATGAGATGTCTTTATGCTTTGCTCTCTGTGCGCTCGAGGGAAGAGCCACTACTGACCAAAGGACAGGAGGATATGTCAACTTCGATCGTGTTCGGATATGAGAGCAAGAAGTGGTGTATCCATTCCTTCCGAAAATCGAAGCTCGAATGTGTAGGTCGACCATATCTATTCACTGTATAGACTGTGTTATTTCCGCTCTGCTAGTCACATTTTTGTCGTGTAGGAGGGGCTGTTATGTTGAGTCGTATTTATGTCCGTGTAAGAACTGGATCTATGTTTCGGCATAAAGCTGTTTTCAAATTTCACTTAACATTTCTTAGATTTATATTTTCACGGTGGTGAAGATTAACACTACCATCACCTGATTTGTGGCACCGTGAAGGCTGATGCATGATTACCGACGTTTCGGACAAACATACTGTCCCAAACGTCTGCCCTGATGAAGGAGGCAGTACGTTTCTCTGAGGTGTTGGCATCAAGTTACCAGATGTCTTGCTTCATGGTTAACAACAGAACATAACGCATTATGCAGTTTTTAAGTATTTTTTATTTCGAAAGTTTTATTTTATGAAAAGCTCTTCTTTTCCTTTCACTGCAGTTCATTTTCTGGCTTATAAATTGGCTGGTTTTTCTGAAACAGCGGGTAGGACGTTAGATGAATTTGCATTTTTTTTCGCATCTTTTTTGAAGGTAGGATATGTTTATAGTGTCAGTCGAAACTGCCTGTACTCTTGCAGCTTTGGTCAGAACGTTAACTGCATGCAGACAATACCTGGGGAGATTTTCTACCTTCTGCCTTTGCTGGTACCCTGAAACTTTGTTCGAACCTCGGAAATCCAGTTCTTAATCTAGCTATTTTACTGAGAACTACGCCATTAGTATTAAAAACACTCAAAACTTTCGGCAGAGCGAGCAGAATGTGAATTGCCTTCGTTGTCTGTAACGACAGTATGGTGTTAAACCAGCAGTTCACGAAAGTAAGGGTCCCCCCATGCCTTGTCCATGCAAGCATGGGAGAGAGGCGGATGTGTAGCTCCTATCCATTCGCTACCTGGCACCAAAAGGAAGTGGGTTGTCAGTAACATGCTCCAACCGCGTTACCCCCAGGAAGGACCCTGTAATCATTTTACAGGAGCCTGGGTGGGCCTCGGGGCCGGTCTGGACGGCACGGAAAATCTCACCCCACCGGGATTCGATCCCTGGACAGCAGCCTAAAAAGTTTGTAACATGTGCTAATGATGTCTAGAACACAACAGCCAGTCACCTTACCACCGAGTTAAGTCGCTCACTGAGGTAGCCCTTCTCCCGCATTGGTGCCTACGGTTTCGTGAACATTTGTCTGACAGGAATAGACCCTCGTACAAAGCATAATGAGAGCCAGGGTACTTCAGTCGGTATAGCGACTATTCCACAGGCCGGACGACCAAGGAATCGCTTTTCTAGAACAAGAGATTTTTCTCTCCTGCGAAGCGTCCAGACCAACTCTGGGACCTACCCAATTTCGTTGTCAGTGAGTAACGGGGTGTTTTTCCCCATGAAGTAAAGCTCCAGGCGAATGAATATTACCACTTACCTCCATCTGGTGGTCAGGTGGAGAATACTCCCCCATATGCATTCGTGGCCTGGTCGATACGACAATGGGACAATTCTACGTCACAACGTGAACGTGATGCATACTTAGTAATGTTCGGTCGCTAACATGTCGTCACTCTTACTGTCGAGTGGATGAGATACTGCAGTCCCGTTTTTACCATAGCATGAATTTAAGTCCAATAGACACTGTTTGGGGTGTTACTTATTCTTGATGCATGATGAGGAGCTTCAGAACTTTTGTCTGTTTATTCTTGATTTATTGAATGACATTTTGAATTTCCAAGGTTATGCAGCGTCAATTATGAGATGATTAATGCACAATGAATTGGACAGGAAATGAAAGGAAGCTGAGGCCGAGAGCTGATCAAGTTGGCTCTCGAGCAAAATCAGATCTGTTAGTGCTTGAACTAACCAGGCAGCTCCCTGCTCTGTAGCTGACCTTTCCTTCTAGGTTCATCGTATATATCTTGTGTGTCCGTTTTCCGCGCTGTACTTGTGTCTTGTAAATTAACAGGCAGATTTTTACAACACGTATCCTAAACGTAATGTTCCACGAAGATGGAGACAGTGTAATGCCACGAAACACCTGTATCCACTTACCAAACTGTACGATATCATAACCCAGACGACCACAGCGTGTATGCGCCTGATGATTATGTTACAGTGCTATCAGTATAAATATTATTCCCACACACAGATAGTTCTAATGTGAGATGTCTCTCCGTGGGACTTCCCTCCCTCAACCTATAGGCTGACTGCAACGAGAACGTAGGTCTATCAGTGAGCGCCACTTTAATCACCTGCTTGTAGAAAGTTCCGGTCCTTATTTTCTCATTTGCATTGCAGTTTCTCATCACGCTTGATATTTCACTGTTAGCGTGTCCGGAGTTCATTGCCCAGAATGCAGTTGCCTTCTTTGGAGTTCTTTCCCTCTTTCGCCCTAGCTTTCGGCCCAACGCCGCATTTAAAAGTCTACTGATATCTAGGCAACCAGCCGGTAAGTTTTTTGGTACTCTTTGTGAATGGCGTTCTCTTTGTTGCTGTAGCGCTTCATACTGAATAACTGCCTTAGGCCACACTAACGTGACGGTCTGGTGATTAAATCAAGGTGTTAGGAAATCAGTTAGGTTTTTTCCTTCAAACTAGGCCGTAGTGCTGTAACACTGCATTTAGTGTCTGTGTGCTCACGATATGTTACAAATTATTGTGAAGGGGCCCAAAACGTTTGATGCAATCTCGTCTGCAGATTTTATACGATACAATGTGCTGTGTGATTCTGTAGGTTTAGGGTTCAGGTAAATGTAACAGGATCACATGGGCTTAGATAAATACAGCTAGCCCCTATTAGTGGGCACCTAATGTCGGAGGACGACAGTTTAAAACGATTGGACAGTGGTACAACACAACGTCTAAGGGTACTTATTTGGATTTTCGCCATCATTTGGACCATGATATGAGAACAGATGTACCTGAGCAGGTGTCTTGTTATGTGCTGTCCACTTGGAGACGGAAGTAGAAAAAAAATTTCCAAAGTTTTGTTGTCATATTAAAAATTAAAACAGCCCAGAGATTCCAAATAAATAGCCTTAGACGTTGGGTCAGATGATCTGTTTAACAGTTATTTAGAGTTGTCATAACTCTCATCAGTTTCTCCATGCTAGGACCGGGTAGTGGACTTGCCTTGAGAGAGACCATGACGTCCTCCTTCCTCACCTACTCATGATTCAATGAGTCATAACTTTTTCATCTCATATGAGAGGCTGTTGTCGAGATATTGTTGTTAGATATCCAAAGAATCAGTAAATAGAAAGGTACTTAGTATGTCTCGGCTGCATCAACAGATGTAATTAATGTTATCGTGGGATATGACCGACTTAGAAGCTTATTTTTTGTATTATTTTTTTATGTTGTGGAACATTACTCACTACAACCGTACACCCTCATAAGCTTCATTGGACATGCCACGAGCCCTAGTTTAATATTCCTTGTCTTTTATTAGTATTGTCTGTCTTCAGGTCTCCTGTCTACAAAGACAAAGACTGAAATACAAATTTTCCTATCGTGGACAGGTGTTAAATTTCGAGGTTCGCAGTAGAGGCAGGACTTAGTCATAGAATGATGGCAATAACTAAGTCCTAAGGATATTGCCACCTAGAATAGAGAAAGTAACAGGGCGCTGAAGAAGACTACGTAATTAGATCCGTAGTTTATATTATTTTCCAAACGTTATTAGGGTGGTAAAATCAAGGAAAGTGAGATGTACGGTACATGTGTCACGCTTGGAAGAGGTGATGATAAGTACCTACACAGTTTTTGTGGGTGTACCTGAAAGTAAGTATACATGAATCTTACAATAATAGAAAATGAGGACGTGATCTGGTTCATGTGGCCTAGGGTAGGGCTGCTGTGAGCACGGCAAAGAATCCGGGTTCCGTGAAGGTCTGGGTATTTATTCGCCAGCTTGGTCACAATAAGCTTCTCATAAATATCACTGCTGTGCTTTTAGCCGTAGCCTATAAGCGCTGGCACGCAACACTTCATGGGTGAGTCTCGCTGTCTGTGACAAGGTTGCGAAACATGCATCTTTTAATCCGACTAATTTACCGTATCTGTAGAAAGTTTCCCCATAATTTGTGTTTAGAAAATGTCACAGCTTAGGCCTTTTATGTCGTCTTTCTCTTTCCTTTTATTTGATTTGTTTTTTGCTTCTCTCTTTCTGTCCTTTTTATTTGAAATTTGGAAAGTGATTAGCGCAGACAGGAGAATAATAGAAACAACGAAAATGACCTTGTATGTTCAGAGGCATACCTTTGCTATTAACTTATTAATCAAATCCGTCAAATACAACTATCAATATTTTCTTTGTTGTTAAAGTTTTATGTATATTTAACATATTCAAAACCAGTTGTTCATTATTAAGGGTGACTGAATTGTTATAATTACTGTCATAAATACGTGCTAATACTGCAGTTTATTGTGAAGTGAGAGAGAAAACCAACAAGATGCAACTGTTAGATATTTATTATCAATACTTTCTCAACATGTTTCGGGCATCATTATGCCCATCTTCAGTAGAACAAGGCGTGTGTTACTGCAAGACGTGCAGTAACACACGTCTTGTTCTCCTGAAGATGGGCATAATGATGCCCGAAACATGTTGAGACAGTGTTGATAATATAAACATCTGATTGTTGCATCTTGTTGGTTTTCTCTCTCACTTCACAATTTGCTCACGATCCACGGTCACAGAAACCTAAAACTCCAGTTTATGTTATAGTTTTCTTTATAAAAGTCATTTACCGTATACCACCAACGTAGTGTTAATCCAGAATAGTTGCCTTACGAAACTCTTGATAGTAGACAACTGGTTCGAAACTTGTCGGATATAAAAAATGAGGAACAACGAAAAAAAAAACGTTATGTATGACGGAAGAATTAAATTAATCAACGAGATTGCAATTTCTGATATGTTTCTGGCATACGTTCGAATTGCAAGCGAGCAGTACAATTGTCAGAGCGCTCTTGCGTATTCATGGCGTGAATAAAAAAGTTTAAAAACACAAATTTAATTGGTATAAATGTGAAGATTAAAGATTTCTGGGATCTTATGCCTTGTCGACTGGTAAACGTATTCAGCACACGGAACGTGGAAGGATCGCCTAATATATTACAGGATTCAATCCAAACGGCATCCGTTATGTTGGAAGTCCAAGAATACAAAGGCAAGACAGCCTCATAGACGGAGCAGGCCATCTGTGATCTGCCTTGACGGTGATATGGTGGTGGTGGTGATGGTGGTATAGGGATTAAGCGACCTGTAGTTTTGCACAACATTTAACCATTCGTGTTGCCTGCTTAGTTAAGGAAAAAATAAGTGTCAGTTTCTTTCCCGGTTAATTAATCGTCTTAAACTGAAGAAACAGCGTGCACAACCATCACTTGAAAGGACGGCAAATATACTTCTTAGTTTACTGAACGAAATTTTATCAACTGTTTACGCTACATAGCGTCGTATTTCTGATTATGAATGGTGTGAAAATAAAGATTTTTTTTGGCCCGGTGTATTTTATTAGGGGCCTGTCTCGTAATCTGCAAGAATAGACTGAGAAAGCCAACGTAAAACTTTGAAAAAGCGTACCAGCCGCTACACTGGGACGTTCGCAGCCTGGGTCCAGTTGCCACAGGAGTATTATGAGGTTTTCTCCTCATCGCCTCGTTCAGGATTGCTGTGTACGTTGATTTGTTGGTGCTGGTGGTGGTGCAGACAACTGGAGAATTGGAGTGTGATTACTAGTTCTCTTGTTCGTGTGCCGGCCCTGCGCGGCTGTACTGTCGTTTTCCCTTTCTAGCTTTCTGCACCGCCCGATGTATGTCAATTGCTGAAAGTTAATTGGTATTCACCTAGAGTTGCATTGGAGCTCTCTCAGCCGGCAGGGGCCTGTCGTCCTCACATTTCATAATGTAGGAACGAACACCTGTCCGGTAATTTTTTGACGCCACCTCATTTGTTGTGAGGCGATGTAGCGTCGAATTGTCGTGGTCATTCAGGAGAGATGTGTGAAGAAATGGTCAATACCGTGCTGTCATTTCGCTAAAGCCTGTGAAGGAAGCACGAAATCTCCCATTCGAGACGTTCGGTAATCATGACTAAGTACATTCCAAACATAAGTCAGTTGTTGAAGTTCCTCCATATGAAACCGGAAGGCGGAAGGTTCACAACCACCGTCGCAAGTCCCCCCCCCCCCATTTTCAGATCGGATAGTTTAACCTTTTAAACGCCGAGTTAAATCCCATTTGTCATATGCTGGCATTATTAGGAGCTCACCATATTCTCCACGTTAGCAGGGTAAGGGTTAATCCAGTTCTCATTGCTTCAACCTATTTTTCTAAAAGTACTAATATTTCCGACGTTTTTTTGTCGTGGAAGTAGTCACTTTGTAATGGCTTTCTTAAGTAGAATTACATATGCATTTTTTTTATTGTCTCTCTGTTGTCCTTGTGATCTTCATTTATTACGATTTTCTCTATGCGGTTTCTCTTCTGGGAGTTTTTGTTCTGTAATTCGTAATGAAGAATGCATACCTCTGTCCTCATTGCGGCCGAAACCCGAATTATTGTCTTCATTGTACTTCAATTTGCAGTTTTTTCCTACCTAGTTACATTGTGTACATCTCGGATGCAGTTTCTTTTTCATTCGGTTAGAATGTTTAGTTTAGGCTCTTCTTAACCGTTTTCGCGACGTAGTCTGGCAGGTTTTTCAACACGCAGTCCGGCGGCCGCGTCCGGCCTCTGAAGTATGATTCACGAATGTTTTAATTGGGAGGAACTTCTTCGGCAATGACGTATTTTCGCGCAACACAAGGTATGAGACAAATTGGCCAAATTAAGTAGTTATGGTAAGTCCAACTCATGCTTTTCTTGTAATAAAACCAACTAGATGCACTAATTTCTCAAATTTATTTTTGGAATAAAACTCTACATGTTTCGTACAGTTCCTCTGTCCATCCTCAGGAGTTTTTCACTATACACACAGCAGTGGTATATGCCATGCAGTTTTGCTGACAGCAAGCTGTCAGCAAACCTGAAGCCTGCAACACGGATACTACTCGAACCCAACCACACCGAATCTCCAACACACCGAACCAAGAAGAAAACGACCGATGTGGTAATTCAACAGAATAGTCGCAAGCTCCTGATGATGGATATATTAATGTCCGAAACATGTTGAGCACATAAGAAGTGAAATAAAATAGCAAGTGACATCAAGTTGGTCCTTTATTCTT
>Ga0131853_10028426_pt1 | contig 10009 bp, 6 predicted proteins | sample TergutLab28metaG_FD_92764 | JGI IMG/M metagenome (GOLD analysis project Ga0131853, IMG submission 92764) | Labiotermes labralis P1 segment gut microbial communities from Petit-Saut dam, French Guiana - Lab288 P1 (version 2) (version 2) | ecosystem: Host-associated > Arthropoda: Insects >... | reverse complement strand
TGGCCCAAGTGGGGGAGCCCCCACCTCACCCCGCGGGGGGGGGGGGGGGCGAGTTCATGCGCAGGTCAAGTCTGGTAACAATTCTGATGGACAAAGTGGAACTGAGACAAGCTCCTGTGCGAGTAATTCTGTCATTGTCATTCCATACATGCACCATACTCATTCATTCGTCTATCGAAAATTGCGCATAATAGGTGATATTGACAGCGTCGTTAAATAACACACTAAAGGAAACACCAGCAGCAACACTGTGTACAGAACATTCCAGGCTTTTTGTCTATATGGGCGTTGATCTCTTTATTTATACGTATCCTCTCCTCCTCTTCTTGTACCGTGGTGAATCAGTAGGGCTGAGTTCAGTAGAAAGCTCGTGCAAGAGAGACACTTTTTGTGTCGATAAATTAAGAATATTGTTGTCATCAAAATGAACGTTGGATTCGAAACTCTCAAGACGGTGATCATGTCTACCGTTATCTACCGGGATGTGATACCGTAGTCTGGCAGATATAAAACGGAAGTTTCAAGGTAACATTTCCACTTCACAATTAACCTGATGATGGATAGACTATGTTGGCCGGGATAGCTCAGTAGGTTTAGCGACTCGCTACGGGCTGCACGGTCCTGTGGTCGAATCTCGGTGGGGGTGAGATTTTCCGAACCCGATCGGACACGCCCTGGGGCCCACCCAGCCTCCTACACAATGGGTAACGGGTCTTTCCTGGGGGTAGAGCGGCCGGGGCATGGCGTTTACCACTCGCCTACATCTAGCACCGAGGCTAAAGAAAGAGTAGAACTATACTTCTACTCCTCCTCTGGGCCTTCGTGGCCTGTTCAAGGGTGAACTTTTGACTTTGTGGACAGAATATATTTCTCGGTGGAATCTGCAATTCTGCACAGTGTCACGCTGTAGAAGATGCACATTGTGAGATATCATAAACATGGAGAATATGAGAAAAACCGCTTATTACTTCTATCATGCGGGGCTCTTCTTGAAAATCCGAATGTTACCCAGCTTTTACAAAACTTCTATTCGTATCTCCAAATTTAGATAAGCAATCTAATAGGCATTATCTGAAACGCTTTCAAAGAGTCCACATTATAACAATCTATTTCTCTAAAACAAGTTTTATTATTATCACTCCCTCTACATCTAGTGTTGTAACGTTTTCTCTACTTTTAGGTTTTGTGGCCAAAATTTTATTTGCATTTCTCTTTTATCTTGTTGCTTCTAGGGTCCTCTTCTATTTGATCTACCTTGATTTTATCACCCCGACAAAATATTGTTAGGTGAAAAGTCCTGTATTGTGTAATTTTCTCAGTTTTTTTTTATTAGTTCCTCTTTTTGGCCCAGTTATCATATTATCAGCATTTACCAGTCTCCTTCGATGTGTTTGAATGGACGAGATAAAAGTTTTCATAAATTTATCATTTACCAATATTTCTAAATACCTTTCGTCAATCCATACTCTTTTCAACTTCGTGCTGTGCTGAAAAGCCCTTCACTTTCCAGGAGATAAAGTGAACAAAGGAAATTTGTATGGAAGAGGACTTCAGTATCCAGAGTTCTGATGGTCCTCATTATGCCAACAGCAGAAAGTTTCAATCTGTACATCTACGAAAGTTAATCTGAAACTCGTTGATTGGCTAACTTTGACGCGAAAACTTACTCAGTTGCCTCTTGTTCCGTCTTGAGTTATTATTTTAGAGCTGTTTTATCTTCCAAACGACATTTTTTCAGCTAGCTTTCTATCCTAACTTTGTTGTGTTTATTCCCTAGAGGAATTTATTATTAGATTTTCACTAACTAATTTCCAGAGTTTTATCTTGTGTTATTATTTTTCTTATCTCTTTCCCAGCGTTGCAGCTCTGCAGTTCTCTTTTTTATTACACTGAAGTCATTCATTATTTTCCTTTTATGGAAATTTCCCTGTAGATATGCTTCTAGGATGTCTTTTATTTCCTTTTTCGACGTTGTCACTGTCGTCGTCTGTTTTTGCATACAGATAGAGGGAAAACGGAAAGACTGACAGAGGGAGAGGGAAGACAAAGAAAGTGAGAAATTAAACATAGAGCAGCGATGTACAGAACGTTCCATCGAGTGGAGCATTGAATGAACGCTACAAATGTTGGAAAGTTAATGGCTCAAGTTGGTCTACTGTCCACGGAAGTTTTCTTCTGTTATATAAGCTGCTACACTTGTACTTTCACGTCGGATCTATTACCTCCTCTTGATTCGATTCTTTTCGAAAAAGAATATAAGGTAAAAAAAAATTCTTTCAGTTAATTTTTATGTTGTCTTCTATTCAGGAGGTAAAACATTGCATAATGCAACATACATAATTAATTATTATGTTTCGAACAAAGAATATTTGTTGAATTGTTGCAAGAAAGAACTTATTTTAAGTGTTTATAAAAAGCATTATAATTCTAGCAGTTACCAAATTTGGTATAAACGTAACTGTTAATAACACTACTTTATACAGGATGCGGCAGAAAAACCTGACGGGTTTTCTGCCGCATCCTGTATAATATTTTGTCGGTTATATTTGTGTATGTCGATGGAATTGTTTGTCATATACAGTTCGAATTCCGTTGTAATACGTCAGGTACTGGACATAGATTATGAATTTGTCAGATACCTCAAAACAAATGTGAATTCTACGTGAGAGTGATTCCGCTATTTATAAAGTTCAATAAAGCACCTCACGCAATTAGGATAGAGGTATTGTGCAATTTTCTAAATTAATTCATTTTGTATGCAGAAATATTTTATCTAATTAAGTGGATTTAACCCTTTGAAGACTAAAATAAATGTGTGTTTTACGTAGTGCCTAGATTTTCACTTCATATCTCCAAAATAAAGAGAGTGTGTTGTTGGTCGAAAGAAATACTTAAGATTTTATGTGGGATTAAGTTCTTTATTTGTCGAACTAATGCACACAGTTCTTATAAAACTGTTAAATTCATTTAAAATTATAGTAGTTACTCCAACACTTTTCGGTTTACATAAACCATCACCAGGGAGCCCTCAACCTGTGCTTCGCCAAGTTACAATGTTGATATCTGTTACATATATGCAGCCACAGTACCCATAACTCCAAATAACGATATATGTAACCGATACCAAACATTGTAACTTGACGAAGCACTGGTTAAGAGCTCCCTGATGATGGTTTATGCAAACTGAAACATTTTGAAGCAACTAGACAATTTTTAATGATTTTAAAAATTTTATAAGAATTGTGTGCATTAGTTGGACAAATAAAGAACTTAATATTTTCAACATGCACTGTGCAACTACGAAGATTTTCTGTGGGAAGTAACCTCTAAGTATTGTAAGAATTACACTCAACGCATAAAAATAATTTTAGATTTAGAAGAAGATAATATTAAAATGGATGTTCATGAAGTGTAATGGAGAGGCATAGACTAGATTGATCTGACTCAGGAAAGGGACAGGGAGCGGGCCCTTGTGGTTGTGGTAATGAACCTTCTGTTTTCATAAAATGCGGGCAATTCCTCAACTAGTTGAGGAGCTGTAAATTTTTTAGAAAGGACTCCGTTTCACGTAATTAGTTAGTTAGTTAGTTGTTACTTAGTTATAAAATTTTTCAGTAAAATGCAGAGTTCGGTGTTAAATCTGGCAGTACTTCTACTATCTCCTAAGTCGTGAAGCGTTAAATAATGCCTATATAAAATTCTTTTTAAGAAAATGTTTTTCTGATATGTTTTCTGTTAATTATAATCTCAGAGAAGAATATGCCATTAGGAAGATGGAAGTGAACCTGAAAAAGAATTGGACGTCTTTCTCGATACTCACCAACTGTAATTTATTGGACAAAAAGACATAAATGTCCCTTCCTTCTTAGGGAAAATATGTTAAAATTTAGTCATCTTTCAGTACATTAAGAAGGAAGAAAGAATCTTGATATCTAATTCAGTGCAATTAGATCTACAAATCAAACACTAAATCTGTTAAGCATAAATGTGTAATTACCTTATTAGTCTAATAAGATTATTTAGAAGTAATTTTAGGCCAGAGAACCTCAAACTTCTAAATTTCATAAGCGGAAATTTTATCTTTCATAATTAAAGTACATTCTGTACAGGCTGGGCTGTATACACACTCTCGTTCGCGTAATACAGAGATTAAGATTGAGTGGGGGTATAATTCTGCTCCCCCTGTATGCTCTCATGGCATACAAAGGGACAGTTTCATTATTTATTAAGGTATATAAAAACGAGATATACGACATGAGTAGTGATTACTTCTGACATAATACCCCGAAATATGAGAGTTTTCAAGGCGTCAAGACGCCAATTACTTCTGTCCACCTCCACTTTCTCGCAGTAAATTTTAAGTATAATATGTGGTATTTAAACTAAAAACTCTTACATAAAAAACTGCTCATTTGAAGTATCAAATTGAGCTTAATGTTATTTTACTATTTATGTACTTTTCCTTTACTCTATATATAAGAGTGTTCAAGAAGTAGGAATGGAGTGGAGGGGGGGGTTGAAGTTTAGGGTGGACTGATCTGATAGGGGCAGTTGGAGTGAAAGCGGTAGTAAAACTTTGGGTTCCATAAAATGAAGAATTTCTTGACTAGCTGAGAAACTAGCAGCTTCTGGAGAGGGAATCTGCTCTGTGGTGTTAATTACGTGTGACGCATACGAGAGCAGCCAGTGTTAAAATATTAGCCGAATAAATTAAAAAACAGATTTTTAGTCGCCCCTATGCGAACAATGAAACCATATGAGGAAACTGAGGTATATCTGAACATATTCTTAATCTTGTTACGAGATTGAGTGAGGGGTCAATTTGACCACCCGGCTCCTCTTTGCCCTCATGGAAAGATAGCCATTGCAATAGAAACATGATGGGGGCCAGAGCTTGCATGGACATGTTGTAGAAAAGACAAGTCTCTTACCCCTCTTGGTACTACAACTCGAATTCTTGGAAGTTCACTGCGTAGATTAAAGGGCCTTCCTAACACATCAACAAGCCAAATATCTTGGCCAATCGGACTGGCCTTAATTGATGGACCTGACGCGGAGATCAGCCCGCATAATCCCAAAATTATTCTGAACATTATTCTCTCTTTCGAACATGGAAAAATTTCGATAACCAAAGGTGTGGCCGATTGATTGACACTATTTAACATTCATGATTCCGTGCAGCGCTAATATATGCTCAGATTACAACCAACAAGATGCAACGTTTCTCAAATTTATTTATTACTGTAAGACGTTCTACATGTTACTGCTACCTGCTGCTAGCAGCAGGTAGCAGTAACAGTCTGACAAATGCCTGACGCTGTATGTGCAGTTTTAAGCTCCTGTTGATGGACGGAAAACTCGTCTGAAACATGTACAGCGTCTTACAGAAATAAATAAATTTGAGAAACGTTGCATCTTGTAGGTTGTACTCTGAGAACAGATTGGCACTATGTTTGTAGTCGGAAAGTCTCGGGTCTCGGGATCAAATGTCGGCTCTTCTGAGTGCGGTCTGTAGTGCACACACTGAAGTTCCTCGAACAAGTGCTGACAAGTGCATCGAAATAAATCACTTCCGCCTTATGACGCATACATTTCACTTTATCATTAACGTTAAGTACTACTGTTTAAAGCCACAAAGTTAATTCTAAAGCAAGGTTCGACGAAAATTAATGAATCTGATACACAAAGTTCTTGTCTGTTTTAGGAGATATTGAGCAATTCTCTGACATGTGTTACAAAATTATCTTCTGTCTTAAGAAAACCTTGTTTAGGAAGTTACCACAAGACTTTTACCCGAATCCATAACTTCGCATTTAATTTCCCTGTAATGTATATTAATATTATCTTCCTACGCACGACTTAGTTTTGAAATTTGTCTTAGCCATGCCGCGGTTCTTGTATACACTTCGCAATACTAAATATGAAATTGGCTTCAGTAAGGGACTCTATTTCATTAACTGCATTTCCATTCAATTTTTTATGACTGTCAAACATTTTATCCTATCATTTTGTGCGAAAACTATACAAGAAATTTACGATAATATGGAGCTCTTCATGAATATGTCTCGATGTAATAAAAATTGCAGTAAATCGGACATAGATAATATTATTCGTTATTATAAAGAAGAAATGTTTGTTTTATAATGTCAAAATTCTCTTAAAATAGTACAAATCGAGAAGAGAACTGGAAAACTTTGAGGGATGAATGGAAAACATAGAGAAAACCTCTAAGAAAATAATAGTTCCAAAAATGAAAGGAAAAGAGGATAATATTAAAATTCATATTAAGGAAATCGATTTTGATGAAAAACCTTCCCCACAGGCTAACTTCGACATTGACGAAACCCTTCTTATTTCTGTGACCAAAAATGCTTTGGCTGGCGGGTTAGTTATTTAAATAGTAAATACATCGAAAAAGTTCATCTAGCTTCATTCCCTGTCTCTTTGTTTTGGAGATTCACAGATCTTGTCTGAGTAATGCAGAGGCCAAACTGGCTCACATTTATTCGTTCTTCATAGTGGACTCAACCAGAATTTCTGTTACTAATGTTACTTTAGAAGTTGACCTCACTTTCCAAATCCTTACATTCTGTCATTCGTTTTTATAACTCAGTTCTTTCAGCACTATATAAATCCTGCAGCTGGCGTAACGACTTTAAATAACCATGAAAACATTTGATTATTTTTAGCACTGACATTTTGTAAGAGCTGGTAATGTTAAGAAGAATTGTGATATTTCCCACCATTGTAGGTGAAATAAAAATTTTAATGGATGTTATAACAGTTTCTAAAGTAAAAAGGGTTTCCATGAAGTAAATCTACCTGTACTTCTTAAATATATACGAGTTCGGAAGAAGAGATTCGAGTAAGGAAGTCAAGGCAACGAACAGAATGAGGTTCGAAAACGCACTAAGACATTGTAAGACTTAGGGCTTTTGTATGGTACGGTGTACAGTGTATGTAATGGTGGAAGGAGGAAGGCTTCAAACTGGGCTGATAAAAAGAGACAAAAAGCGAGCGAAGAGCGTGAGATGGAGAAGAAATTTTCTCAGGAAATTTAAGTCAAGAGCGACACAAAGGCTGCATAATCAACCGCCTGTAGACAGAGTGAATATTGTCTACTGTACAACTAAGCACTAAACTGAGGTAAATATTGGCAATGCTCGGAAATGTAGCCTTTCAGGTAACTACATGGTTCTGGTTAATTTTCGCTTAGTTGGTCAAGAAATTTCCTACTTCTGTTAAAATGGAAATTTCACCCCCTTCATAAAACCCTGTCATTGATATCTATCCTAGACCACTTTAATTTCTTTGTTCTACTCAATATCTTCTTAAATAAAACCAACGAGATACACCAATTTCTCAAATTTATTTTTGGAATAAAACTCTAAATGTTTCGGACAGTATCTCTGTCCATCATCAGGAGTCTATCACTGTACACACAGCAATTTGTATATGTCATACATTTGATAAATTAGTGCATCTCGTTGGTTTTATTATAAGAATATATCACGGTGCACGGTCCTCTGAATGTCAAACTCCATATCTTATTTATATAAAATATATAGCAAAATTTAATGACTCTGATTTGTCTAAAGTCTACAATAATTATATCGTTGGCTCATAATAGCACACGTCAATAAAGAAAAAATTAGATCTTTTTCTTTTACAACTTTGCTGGAAACATGCTTCTTGCTGAGGTGGGTAAATCATTTTGAAGATAACCTTCGAGGAAATGGTTGTCATTTTGTGAAGCTGATTTGTGTAACACAAAGTACAAGAAATTTTTCTAACCAACTGAATAACTGTCCATCTTTAAACGAACGATCTGTCCCGTTAGAGATTACTACCAACTAGATTAACATCCAGCAGCAAGATCTTTGATTCTAATATATGTTATCGTGTCTGGGTCGAAGCCAGTCTTCACAAAGCCAATTAAGTTGATACAAAAATCACCTGAGGTAACAAATTCGTGTACCTGACCACTCGTCTAATGTCGAGTTTAAAGGTGCATGAGATGGCGTCCCACTTCTGCGCAACTTCAAAGCACTATAAATGGACAGGGAGATATTTGAAACATCTACACCACGAAGTTACTTCTCCAGGACTCACGTCCATAGGCAGGGAGGTGCAAGTGGGTGCAACGTACCGAGTAATAATTTGCGAAATATCAAAGACAAAAGGGCCTACTAAGAAAACATGCGACACCCTTCCAAATCCATATGTCAACTCCGTTGCACCTCCTTGATTGGGACAAATCTTCTCTTCAAAAACGTTTGTACATGCAAGACGTTTTGTACAATGTTACAGTGCGCATTGTGTAATTACATTGTTGATGTTATGCAACTGAAAAAGATACTTTTTGCGTTTAAGCATACCGAATATATACAAGTAGCATATGTAGTATCGAATATTATATATATGCATATAAATGTGTGTATGTTGACACACCCGCACTGAAAGCCGGTACACCCACTGCTTTCAAGGCCTCGCTATGGGCCAGCAGGGAATGACCCCAAGTCAGTGTTACCCTCCCTCTGAGAGATATGTAACGTCGGCCTGCCTTCCAGGAACTATGATTGGTGTGTGTGAAACTTGAGATCGCCACTGTAGTAAACACTGAGGCTATCGTCTTCTGGGAAATGTCAGGTTACAAAGTGGTAGTTGATAACCGATTCGGAGAAACATGCTGCCTCCATCTTTGGTCCTCACATTCCTCCAACCCACTGATAAATATGTGCCTTACCATACCGAGTCACACCCAGGAAGGCCAAAATCTTACGGACATCTCACTTTACTCCGTAACGAATAGGAGGAATGCGTGGTTTATTTTATGAGAGTGCCAAATTTTATGTCCGTCATCGGTCGCTATGTGATAGCAATGTCAACCTTCTGCAGCCCCACAGAAAAATAAACACAAGATATGCAAAAATATTAATCCACTCTTTTACATCTACACTAACTCTAGATTGTCTCGAAGCTAAAGTCACAATCTATATAAAATAAATTAACAATGATTTTATATTAGTCACAGAAATGATAGGGCTTCGCACTCAATGGCCAGTGTTCTATGGAACAAGACATCGTAGTCTTACTTAGATATCAAAATTTAGGTATAAAAATTTTTAACTCAAATTTATTATTTCATTATTAATGTAATGTAAATGCTAAATACTTTAAATAGCAAAGCAGCGGATATTGTTTAATGTTTATTTTGTTGAACACAGTATTGTTTATCAATTTTCTTCTTCTCAGTTTGTTTAGGAGCAGGCATTATGTGTACAAATTTTTTTTAACAATAACTTTCTTCCTATAAAAGAAACTTCGTATTTTCTGTGGAAATCCAAGTCCTGGCTAAGTCGTGACCCCGTAGACTTAAAAGCACGGATGTGTTCGCGCGCTGTCATATCGACATTATTGTACAATTCACGACGCTCTAATGCAAGTGCATAGGTTAGAAGGAATGTGAGATTGAGTCTTGTATGGGACTACCAAAGATTTGCGGAGATGAACCTGCTCTGCCGTACATCTGAGAGCAAGTCGTACGGGACTGAACCCTGGGCTACGCGGGAGGAAACCGACGCCTAACCCGTTGGTGTGTGGCAAGGATCCTTAAGTTTTATAATTGATTTTTGGAAATATTTCTAAAGCAAAAGAAATTTTAAAATATAGTGTGTCTTATATAGAAGCGACTGAACACCGTAAGCCCTAACTGCCAGTCGTTAATTGCTCAGCAGTCCACAAGCCTTTTTTTTCAGAACTGAACACAATAATAATAATAATAATAATAATAATCACAGACAAATGGTACACATACATGCCCAAGTCAGTGTATGAAGAAGGAGATGTTACAGCGTTGTGAAATCAAGCAGTACACACAGGCAGAGAAGTTACAGCAAACAGGCCAGATATAATAATTAAAAACAAAAAAGAGAAAACATGCACACTGATAGATGTGGCAATACCCGCAGACAGAAATGTTGTGCAAAAGGAAGCGGAAAAGAAGTTA
>Ga0131853_10028425_pt1 | contig 10009 bp, 8 predicted proteins | sample TergutLab28metaG_FD_92764 | JGI IMG/M metagenome (GOLD analysis project Ga0131853, IMG submission 92764) | Labiotermes labralis P1 segment gut microbial communities from Petit-Saut dam, French Guiana - Lab288 P1 (version 2) (version 2) | ecosystem: Host-associated > Arthropoda: Insects >... | reverse complement strand
TGTGTGTGTGTGTGTGTGTGTGTGTGCGCGTATGGGCATATATATAACATACCGACCAATTCTACTCTTTTTCAATAGGATGATCGTAATTTGTGTCATTCAACCCAGCAAGTTTCGGCCTACGGCCGTAGTCAGCGGACACTGTATAAGCCCCAATTATACGAACTGAATTCTTAAAATAAAACGAATTAGATGCACTAATTTCTCAAATTTATTTTTGGAATAAAACTCTACATGTTTCGGACTGTTCCTCTGTCCATCATCAGGAGTTTTTCACTGTACACATAGCGTGATCCTGCTCGCAAGCTGTCAGCAAACCTGTATGACATATACCATTGCTGTGTGTACAGTGAAAACTCCTGATGATGGACAGAGGAACTGTCCGAAACACGTAGAATTTTATTCCAAAATTAAATTTGAGAAATTAGTGCATCTAATTGGTTTTATTATAAGAATTTATCACGATGCACGGTCATCTAAACGTCAGAATCATATACGAACTGAGTTTCAATGCCATGGGGTGTCGTATGTAATTATAACGCCGTAGGGTAGCTTCTGATATAAAAAATTACAGCGAGCAGTTGTGTGTGTGCGTTCACTGTAGCGTTAATTGTTCGGTTCAGTGACGAGAATTATTCACACAGAGTGATATGGTCGTGTCATTTACAGACTTTTTTTTTCTCACGTCAGGAACGTCTTTTGGTAAGTGTCTGAAGAGCGTGGATATTGACACGTATTTCGGAATTGTTCCTGTCTCAACGCACCTGTTGAACAGTAGGCCTATGCACTTACACCCTTGCATTATTGTTAAACACACTTCCAGAAAACACGCCCTTAACGAAAGGGGAAGTAAATAAAACCATAAAGATGATAAGTAAAGAAAGAGACAAAGTTATAATGCGCGTATATATATATATGTGTGTGTGTGTGTGTGTGTGTGTGTGTAAATACACACGCGCGCGCGCGTGTTTCCAGGTAGTTGATACACTTTCCGGTTTCAGTATCTCCGTTGTAGCCAATTTTGAAACATTACATTATGAACCGCCATCCATATTAAATGCCAGTTGCTTTGACATTTTTGTTTCGAATTGATTTTTGTAGCTGGAGTAACTAAAATATATGAACTGTCCTTATGCGTGTCTTGTTAAAGGTTTGCTTATACCGCTGTTTTTGTTTGTAAACACGTCTTTGTGAATCATTTTATTTTCGATTTGCGTTGATTTGTGGGCAGTTGGAATATAAATGATATGAATGATACGTTTCCGTTCTGGGAAGATTGTGAATAGGCCTCGAGATTTATCTTTCTCACCCACTAGACGCTCTGCGCGCGCGCATACACACACACACACACATACATGCACACACACATACACAGACATACATACACATACATACACACGCGTACACACACACATACACATACATACACGCATACACACACACATACACACATGCACACAATACACACACACATGCACACACATACACACACATGCACACACACACACACATACACACATGCACACAATACACACACATACACACACATGCACACACACACGCACGCACATACACCCACATACACACATACATATCCACACATGCACACACACATACACACACAAGCACACACACATACACAGACATACATACACACGCATACACACACATACACATACACACATGGACACACACGCACGCACGCACATACACACGACTTCATGTAAGATTTAAATACACGAATTTCGCCTTCGTTGAATAAAATATTACTTTAGCACAATTTTTTAAACGAAATGATCAATTTTATCGTAGCATGAAATCCGGTAGTCCCCATTCGCCTACAGTTTAGTATTTCTAACCAGCTGATTTCGATTGCGCTCTTTTTTAACATTCAGTGCTTCTTTTGTTTATTGCTTCGTTTTTACATATAAGTTTAGGCCGCACGTATGTGCGACCCAATCAGAATTAAAATAATAAAACAATATACGTGAAACACATCAATTTATTGTACATGTTTCGACCACTATAGGGTCATCATCAGACCTTATTATTGAATCATGGCATTTAAACGATGCGTACATTATTGGGATCCCAATTAATGTTTACAATGTTTGGGATAAAGTACGCAGCGTTTAATGCCATGATTCAATAATAAGGCCTGATGATGACCCTATAGGGTCGAAACATGTAGCCAACTTGTATAATAAATTGATGTGTTTGACGTATATTATTTTATTATTTTAATACTTCATAACACATCGGGATGACTTCGATCCAATCAGAATTGCTCAACCGCCCTCAGGTACCTCATAATACAATCAGTGGCTCTGATTGATTGGTTTATGTTTACTGTTTAAACACTTGATTAAAAATTACTTCAGCCTCGATGGAAACGCTTGCAAAATAATCAAGGTGGGTAAAATATATGCCTATGGACAGAGTAATGTGTTTACAGAGTTTGTATACTTGGACCGGAAACTGTATATTGGAACAGATATTGCCGTTGCTTTGGTTAGTTGTTCCTGGCAAAGGGTCTATGTGCTATATCCCTGTTACATCGCCGGAAAAATAATGGAACTGTTTCGCCGAAATACGTACGTTTATCTTCAGTATTAATGTTTACCAGAAATTTTGTATACTTTATATAAATGTGACGGCATTTTTGACGATTCTGCTTGTATTTTTTGTCACGTAGATTTATCTGTCTTCCTGCAGCTCCTGCGGAAACGTGACGACAGCGCAGAGTTATTCAGTGTGTAAACGAGAAGCGTTAATCATTTTAAGTGTTGGATCCTGGTGTTCTTGATAAATTCGTTAACTCTAGAAGTTCCTTCCAAGATTTCAGGTTCTTATAGCATCGTTGATGTAGATTCAGGTTTTCGGGGATGTTAGGCATTGTCGACTGCGACGTTTAGGAGGTTCGTAGCACGTCCTTCTTCAGGGCATTCTTGGAATGCGTGGCCTTGAAAATGAAGATTACGATCCTTCGAAACATCTATTTGCCACTAGGAACGGCTGAACATAACAGAAAACTTTAATCCTTACACGTTCTGCTGTATACCTGACTGGTATACATACCCACTACATTTGATGTTTGTTGGACCGTGCATCATTGTGATAACTGAAGAATAAAAACCAACTAGTTGCCATTTATTATTTTATTGTCTCTCTTATAGGCTCAACATGTTTCGGGCACTACTATGCCCATCATCAGGGGCTCGCGACTATAATGTTGATTACCACATTTGTCGTTTCGTTCTTGGTTTGCTGTAGGTTGGAGATTAGGTGCTGTTAAGCTGGAGTAGTGTCCGGGCTGTAGGCTAAAGCGCGACTGAGTCTATAAAAAGTACAATAAAATAATAAGTGGCATCTAGTTGGTTTTTATTCTTCAGTACCCACTAAATGTTTCGGCTGCTGTGGGCTGATAACAAGAAACCAATTTGTGAGACTAATACCTGGAATGCTGAAGCACGTCGACCAGTGTGGCGCCTGCTGCTAACATGCCTGGCATTAGAACGTAACTAAGAAGTGTATCACGCCAACAGTGATTCTGTAAATTTGTCCACTTACCTGTATTGAAGTGCAGCACCCTGTGTAAGACGGTAACCTAGTCAGTATTTTCTTTGCTGTTGCAACTCGTTCAGAATAATCTCCTTAACGTAGCTGCAGCAAGGTGGTGTATCAATCATGGGTCGGTGTTAGGAGCAGCCTGAAGCGATCTCAGTGTAAATGAAGAAGCCCCCCTTTCCTGGAAATTAAAATTTAACGATCCATAAATTAATGGTATAGTACGGCACTGTTGTGGAGTGCTTATCGCGTGCACAGCACTCGAAATCTACCTCAACCTAATTCCCAAGAACTGTCTAAATTTCCTTATTAACTACAGTTGAGTTAGTCGTGACAGAAGGCAATTAACACAATCTTTACTCTGATCACTTGCACCGGTGTCGCTGTTGCTCATGCACAGGCGCCTAGCGTCTCGATTTACGGTAAATCCAAGTTTTGAAACGTGTGCCCCTTTGTATCTGTTATCGTGAAAGTTATGAAGGGAGATAAAAAACTGAACACCAACGCTTTTTGATGCTTATTAATGTTATTGCAGGTCTGCTTGACTTTCATTTCTTATTTATGTTGTCAAAATCGTCTGGTTTAAAGTAGTTTCTTATCTGTTGTTAGGAAATGAGTTAAGTACTGCAAATATGAAGACTTGGCCTATATATGAGGTTATGTGTGACGAATTTGAGTTACAGGGAATTGTTACTGGAGCGTTAAGTTCTTCACAAGAATGGAGTAAAATTAAGTGGAACTGCAGTGTTGGTACTGATAGATATGTGGGACTGCAGTGTTGTTACTGATAGATATGTGGAACTGCAGTGTTGATACTGATAGATATGTGGAACTGCAGTGTTGTTACTGATAGATATGTGGAACTGCAGTGTTGGTACTGATAGATATGTGGAACTGCAGTGTTGGTACTGATAGATATGTGGGACTGCAGTGTTGTTACTGATAGATATGTGGAACTGGAGTGTTGGTACTGATAGATATGTGGAACTGCAGTGTTGGTACTGATAGATATGTGGAACTGCAGTGTTGGCACTGATAGATATGTGGAACTGCAGTGTTGGTACTGATAGATATGTGGAACTGCAGTGTTCGTACTGATAGATATGTGGAACTGCAGTGTTGGCACTGATAGATATGTGGAACCGCAGTGTTGGTACTGATAGATATGTGGAACTGCAGTGTTGGTGCTGATAGATATGTGGAACTGCAGTGTTGGTGCTCATAGATATGTGGAACTGCAGTGTTGGTGCTGATAGATATGTGGAACTAGAATTGTGTGAAATACGGAATTGGGCGTAATGTTCCTGTTGGAATCTCATGCTTCTATTACTTACATAATTACTTACTTACTTACGCCATAGAGCAGAGTCATTCTTGGAGAGCTAACCGGTTCTCAGACAGTCAAGAAATTCCTTGCATTTTATGGAACCCGAAGTTTCAATACCGCATTCACACGTGCGCGCCACCTGTCCATATCATGAGCAAGCTAGATCCAATGCATGCCCCCACATCCCTCTTCCTGAATATATATCTTAATATTAACCTCCCGTCTACGCATGGGTCTTCCAAGTGGTCTCTTTTCGCTCAGGTTTCCCCACCAAAACCCTGTAGACGCCTCTCCTGTCTCCCATACGTGCTACATTCCCCGCCCACCTCATTCTTTTCGGTTTGATCACCCGAACATTATTGGGGGTGGATTACAAATCATTAAGCTCCTCATTATATAGTTTCCTCCACTCCCTTGTTACCTTGCCCCTCTTAGGCCCAAATATCCTCCTCAACACCCTATTCTCTAACACTCCCAGCCAACATTCCTCCCTCAGTGTGAGCGACCATGTTTCACCCCCATACAAAACAACAGGCACAATTATAGTTCTCTAAATCTTAACATTTAAATTTTTGAATGGCAAATTGGAAGACAAAAGATTCTTCTTGTATTAATGGCTTTATGAATTCAGATTCTGGTACCGGAACATTGATTGAAAGTGCTTGAGAATAGAGTTTGTATGTGATTCAGTATCATGCAAGGAATGCTAAATTTAGTACTCCTTGGCTTGACAGTTATATCTTTCGGTGAGGTTTGCTTATGCACAGGACTAATCGCAAGACATAATGTACTGAAGTCTTCGTATTGCATTTCCTGTTAAATCAGTCCTTGAGTAAAAAAAAAACATTTTCGTTACGCTATGTTAACTTTTCTTCGCCGTCTCCTAACTACAGAATGCCGCGTTTTGTAATCTGCTATTACTTCATGTTCTGTGACATTCATTGTATTATTTTGTATTATATTTCTGATGACTGTCGTGTAGTTTTTCCTTTTCTGGCTTTGTTCTATTATTCAGTACTTCACTGACTGTATTTAGGTTCTTCGAGTTTTTATTTTTATCTCCATCATCACTTAGTCCTTCCCAGGTCGATAAACCCATCGAATAGAAACATCTTTAACTACATTTCTTGTAGAATACGATATGATTTGCCTGTATTTGTTTAAAATATGTCCTTGCTGCTTTCTTATTTCCCTTATCCAAATAGTGACCTGATTAAACGTCAACTCTGTTGTACTGCTGTAGACTTAAGCAGTTTAATCAATATCATTTGAATTATTGTGACGCCAGTCTTCTTCCCTTTACAGCGAAACACAATTCGATAGGTTGTTCAAGTGACTTTCCTCCTTCGTAGATTGATATTATTCATGAAGGGCTTAACAGCAGGTTAATTAAAGGAATGCTTGTTGTAATTCAGTTGAGAACCTTTGTCTCCCTGGATATTGTCTAGAAATGTAGAGATCATGTTTAAGTGATTGAATTTTCCCGGTTGAATTGTGTGTTAATGGACCGTCGCCTGTCATATTCAGGAAATACGAGGTGAGGTAGAAAGGGGGCGTTGGGGTGTTTTGAGGAACGTAGGAAGAATGTAGTTGGAAGGTGGTGAAGAACAGTGTAAAGAAGAATTTAAAAGTTTGTATTCTTTATCAAACATTATTATTAGACTTAGGATTGGATGAATTTTACATATGCAATACGTATAATACACATAATCCTAAGCATGATTATTATTAGAGTAACAAAGTTATGCAGGATAAGATGGGCGGGGCATGTAGCATAGTCATAAACCTGGAAGACGAGAGGCTACTTGGTAAACCAGAACGTAGATTTGGATGTAATATCAAAATGGATTGTAACCCTTATCCTGCCAACATAGAGAATATGGTGAGCTCCTAGTAATGCCAGCAAATGGCGGATGGGATTTAATCCGGCGTTTAAAGGGTTAAGACGATAGGGTGTGAGGGTGTGTAATTGATTAAGATAGGATACACTGGCGGGATCTTGCGAACTCGGTAATGCACTCGGCGTTTCTTAACAGCGGGGAATGACTGGAATGCTGAGTTTTGGCTGCTGAAGAAGACCCCTTCGCCATGGAATTTTTAGCCAGTGGATTTACATTAACATGAGATATGGACGGATGCGGGAAAACTTTGCTGAGTCGGTGACAGGTCTAAGGAGAAGCATGACAACACAGAAGCTTTATGTACAGGGTTATTCAAAATGATTGTCGGGGTACAATTGTCCAGAGGCAGTTCCGCACCAAATTCGGGAAACAACCACCATCTGACAACTCCATTCAAAGGTGGTGTGCACAGTTTCGAGAAACAGGGTGCGTGTGTATCCCGGAACTGAAGGTATGAATCAGAACCGCCATTGAAGCCATCATCGCTGACATGCTACAAACAGTCTGGAACGAACTCGGTTATCGTGTTGATGTTTGTAGAATCACAAAGGGTGCACATATAGGGCACCTGTAAGGTATGTAACATAAACTTGGAGTGTTGTTCTATGAAATGAAAAAACCACATATACTCCTATAACAAGTGTATTGTGTATGACAAGTTGTTAAAACCCCGACATTTATTTTTAATAACCCTGTATAATTATATGTAGATGCAAACCGGCAACCACGCAGATATCCTCTGCACTATACGAGATATATGAGTCAGTAATTTCGGCTCATTTAGTACTGCAAACATATGCAGATGCTAGGTTATTTATGCTTCCTGCTTTTTCTATTTTAAAACCCGTGGCGGCTAATTTGCGGCAAGTTCCTAACACCGAAAGAGAGTGTCGAAATTGTCTGTGCAGATGGAGCCAGGGCCCTTGGTAATTAAGCAGATGAAGCACACTCTTTCCTTTGGTTGCAAAATTAAATTGAATGAAGATACACTTTTCTTATTGCAAATCTCTGGACTCTGATGCACGTCCGCTCGATGGCAAAGCGGAACGGAAACTCAGTTATAAAGGATCCGACAATTCTCGGCTTGCCCGCAGCTCCTGTATCATACGCAGCCACTTTCACTCCCTCTTCATTTCCGTCTAGGCCTACGACATTGAACGTTGTAGGTATAACTGGAGATACGGAACTGTGCGGTGCGCTCAAGTTAGCAAGTGTTTCAGTTCTGTGGCAGACTCCCGTGAAGCTGTTACAAACCAAGTTAAATAAACACAGGCAGCGAACAGTATTGTCTGTTGTTCCTACAACGTTATCGAATTGAAAGCAGGCAGAGATGGCGGTAGTCTTTCCCGTCCATCTGTATACAGCCATACTATTATCTTCTGCGTTCTGACACTATAATAGTCTTGTCTAGTTTCGTACAGAAAAAAATGGAGAAGTACATCCTTGGAAATGTTGGTGATCAACCTGCCAGAATTCACGGTGTCCTAACCCATACTACAGGAGTACAATAATCTCGGGTGCACGGTCGCCATGGCGACTAGATGTTGCACAGTGGTGCCCAATATGTGTTGGTCCTCAGTATGAAATTTGCATCATGTCACCCTCCTGGCGCTTGTAATTTTGAGGTGGCTTCTAGATTTGTGGAAAATGTGTGCACCCCTGTCCAAGAGCACAATATAAATCTGTTATGTTTGTTTTCATATTTTATTGCCAGAGCTGAAATTTATTTGATCAAGTCTGATAATGACCAATGACAACGGTGCGCGGAAGTTTTATGTATTTATTTATTGATTTACGTAACACAATTGTCAGTAGCTCAGGTCAGTATCGTCGAATGGTAGTGTGATAACTGACTAGGTAATTGAAAGGATGTGACTGTAAGTGGTCGTGGCTCAGTGTGACGTATTGTCCCGTCGTTTGTGTGGGTAGACAGAATAAAATCACGAATAACCTGGACAGTTACAGAATAGCATCGTAGAACAGTTTAATATTTCTGTGCATTACTATTTTAAAATTATTATTTTGTTTTTAATGTCTCATAGCTTACTGGTACAATTAATAAATAAAAATGTTTTAGCTACAACAAACAACAGTCGAAATGCAATTAGCGTTGGTGAATCAACCGAGATCGCACAATGAATACACATACGTAGTTGTAACATACGTTCCTTCCTTTTATATTTTTATATAAAGCGTGGTGATGGCTGAGCCGAAACATTTATCTCATTGTTAACATATTATTGATAGATAATATAATATAATGTAGTATAATATAATATAATATAAATATAGATATTTGACGGTGAACCTATTCATTAATCACGAATAACCTCGGTCAGGATAGCTGGTAATCATATTAGAATCCAGGCTATACCGAATACCAAGCGAGAGTGCACAGAAATGAATTATTAACTAGTTTAATTATTAACTTGCTCCTGTGGTGTCAGTAGTTAGATTGAAACATTTGAAGCATAGTAGGCTTCCTTTTTCCATGCAGGACTTTTATCTGTACGTAGTATTTCACCGCCATGAATCGAACTTCGTGGTTTATGTGCTGGCATTGCCTCTACACCGGATGTAATGCTTATACTGCCATCACTCGGTTCCCAGTGCCTCACCTTGTGATAGCAAATGTGAAGCACACGAATGTGACGTAATTAAACCTTAGGATTTATTACACACCACGGAACTGATAGGTTTAGTGAATATGTTAACAGACACCTGCATAAGGAACATGTTCTTGCGTGTGGGATAAGAACTACTCTTCGAAACGCCGGCATGTGCTTAAAGTGACCGCATCTGTTGGAGGTGATGCGCGGTACGGATGAAGTACCCGCAGCCACAGGCATTTCCAGTTGAGTGGCTGCTGCCTCCGCACTTTGACACAGTACACTTACGCCTCTCTGTCAATCAGTGCGATTAACTTCTTCACATCGTCTGACCATATATTGATGCCCTGCTGCAAGCTAGTACATGTATGCTGGGGTTTATAACCCTTATGAGACAGTTGCAGGTGTGCACAAGTCCCAGGCGACTCATTTTTGTACGGTGGCGCCTAATTTGTAGCCTAATATTATTCGGCTGATCAAATTAAGAATAATGAGGTGGGCGGGGCATGTGGAACGTACAGGGGGACAAGAGAGGTACATATAGGGTTTTTGTGGAGAGACCTGATGGAAGGAGGCCATTTGGAGGACCGAGGCTTAGGTAGGAG
>Ga0131853_10028424_pt1 | contig 10009 bp, 8 predicted proteins | sample TergutLab28metaG_FD_92764 | JGI IMG/M metagenome (GOLD analysis project Ga0131853, IMG submission 92764) | Labiotermes labralis P1 segment gut microbial communities from Petit-Saut dam, French Guiana - Lab288 P1 (version 2) (version 2) | ecosystem: Host-associated > Arthropoda: Insects >... | reverse complement strand
GACCCGTTGCGCTGACCACGTGACACCCCTCTATCCGCAAAAGTTGGCACTAACTTTGCCGACCGGCGGCGGCCGCTCTGTCGGTATAGTTCGCGTGCGGACTAAGGCCACGGAGTTTTTTTTATATCAAGTAGAGATTGCGGCACAAAATGCTGACATTTTTCAAATCGCCACAATTATTATGAGTTTAAATTTTAGCGCCGTTCTCCGGTTCTTAAGTCAAGAGAGGCTGGAAGAATTTGGTTGACAGTTGGCGCAGCGGTCCGGATTGACTGGTGGTCAAATCTGAAATATTATTAATATATCAAATATGTCAGCACTTCGGCGTTGTCTTGTATATATAGTGCTGTTTAGTGCATTCCTTTTTTTAGGCACATTCACAAAATTGCAAAAAACGATTATTAGCTTCATCACGTCTCTATGTCCGTCTGTCCGTCCGCAAGGAACAACTCGGCTCCCACTGTACGGACGTTCATGAAATTTGATATTTGAGTATTTTTCGAAAACTTGTCGAGATAATTCAAATTTTATTAAAATCGGACAAGAATAACGGGTACTTTACATGAAGCCAAATATACATTTATGATCATATCTCGCTCATTTCTTCTTAGAATGAGAAATGTTTCAGACAGAAGATGCAGAGAAAATAAAAAACAAACACATTTCATGATCAATATCTTTTTTTTTTTCGAAAATCGTGCCGTTCAATGTGAAAAAAATTTTTGTCAAACTGGGCAGGACATAGATGACAATATGACGCGTGAGCATTGCATGCTGGATACCTAAGTCTACATACGAACACTTAGAATATGTAATACGTATTACTTTTCAACTGCAACAATGGCTGAACGAATGAGCCTCGATGTTACGTCACAGGTACATTTGCCAGTCTTGATGTTTTTTATCTGTAAACCTGTCAGTACCTCACATTATTTATCTGTAAACCTGTCAGTACCTCACATTATAGTGTCGAATAGCAGAACGATTTATGCAGAACTTGAGCGGAAGCGGTTGTGGCCGAATCAGGGCGCCAGGAGTATCGATGTCCTTACCAAGATTCGAACTGACTACCACCCGAATACAAACCAGAACTGTAAACACTTGGATCAATGTTCTCGCTCTTATGCTACATAGCCCATTCCTTTCAGACATGGCTACGATGAACACGAACGCAGCAAACTCCTCCAGCTCCTTTGTACCTACTCACCAATCTACACGTCGGGATATCCCAGGACACCCTAATCTCCATCGACGCCACTGTGAGAATTAAAATCGCACAAGAGATAAGATTCGATGGGGTTCGTGCGGAAATCGAATCCGGATCAATACACTAAGAAACGAAGGTGCAGTAAGACTGAGAAAACCGGCAAAAGATGATCCGGGAAGCTCTATTAGCCGGGATTAATTGGTCTATTATATTTTACAATTCCTTCAACCGGCAGCACCCCACATCGATTCGGCTGCAAGACTCTGCTTGCATGTCTTAAGATTACATTGAATGTACAGAGGTGCTGATAAGTCCTTAGCCCGACCAGGAGGGAAACAGGCTAATGTTTCTGTCAGAATGGCGTGAATTTCCTTCGACGCCTTGCCTTGCAGAAAAAAAAACTTGATGACAGCTCGCGTCTCGATGTTGTTGAAATCGCGCGTCCCTGACATGTTTCCGAGCTTGTTTCCTTCCTGGTCGGGCTAAGGACTTATCAGCAGCCCGGTACACCATGCTGCATTAAGAGTGAAGGAAAGGAAATAAGAAAGTGCGACAGGGAAAACGGGACAGGATATCCTCAATTGGCAAATTAAATGGTTAGGTCAGTATCTGTGCCTGTTAGGGACAGTAACATGCACACTGGCTATTAAGTAGAAGTATCAGGAACATGGCGATATCTGGCAACCTGGAGGTGTGTTAGATATCGCACAGCCTTACATCCTCACTAATATTGTCTCGGTGTGCGGTGGGCGGTGTGCGGTGTGCGAAAGGAGCAGAGAAGATATTTTACTGGGTCTCATACACGTCTCATGATCTATGCTGCCTTTGAACAATTCATGACAAAACAAACAAAAATTTGTGGCCTTACATAAACGACTGATGGACTGACAAAACTCCCACAAGGTACTGGAAAGGACTCAGATTTCTTTATCACACATAATTATAACTAAAATAGAATGTATACCAAGAAATGCGAACAGTTTGGTGTAGCCTCTTCGAATCTTGAAAGGTACACTACTCAGTATCCTGACTGACGTTATACTTGTTTTCCACACTTCCTCTAGAACAGCTTTCCCCAAACTACGCCCCCCCCCCTCCCAACCACGTGGAGGGACATAAAAAATAATTTTTCACATCCCGAAGAACTCCCAACCATGAAAACGAAAAGCAAAAGAAAGAAACAGTTGAAAGCGCACAGAAATTATTCCAGTATTACCAATCGCCGGATAAAATTTCCCGACATATTTCGAGGGATTTTCGGAATTTTTCGCGCTATCTCAGAATGTTTATTTATTTATTTATTTATTCCAAGATTTCTACAGGTAACCTGGGTGGGAGACACTGCTCGAGACAAACGCTGGAACACAGGCTCATTAGGTCACAAGCGCTTCCTTGCAAAAGCTTTCTCATTCATCATAAGCCGATCAACGTCCGTGAAAGGTATATGTCCCATATACTGACATCGCCGCGGAAAAAGCACCAGAACTATGTTGAATTCCACTCCCAACCCCCACCCACTTCCCGTTGTTGACTTGAGACAAGAAACATGACAGCATGGTGGCAGCAAAGAATATCTCGTAGTTGATCACAGCAGTCAAGTGGTCTTTCCTTCACAAACACGAAGTCGTTAAGCACTGAAAACGATACAGCTATCGTACAATGCTAACAGTTTGCTACTGTAACAGTTCAACGCTCTAAGTTTCCACCCCTCACGGAGGTATTGTTCGGATGATAATAATCTGGGTTTTGGTATAGTGTTGGTTCGTAGGCTGATACAGACGTTTCGGAGAATACTGCAGCCTAAATCCTCAGGATGGTGAGATTGCGTGGAAGCAGAGACTGAACTGGAATGGAGAGGAAAGTTGGTCGACTAATATATGTGGACTGCAAGGAACGTGCTTTTATTCAGTCACAGAACAATTACACTCGTTGCATACACACACACACACACACACACACAAACACACGCGTGCATAATGCATGGCTTGTTAGCCTGTTGAAACAGAACACCTCCTTTAGTTTAAAATTCTCCCGTTTTATGTACGCTGTGTCGGGTTCTGGGGTTCCCAGGGCGTCATATTCGGTAGGTACCTGACTCATTCCCCTCAGGCAAAGCGGCCCTTGTGCAGAGCTGACCGCACCTCCAGCAAGTTCCAAGATCAGGAATAGGTGGAGCTGTACCTGATTTACCTCCACATGCTTTCACCGCGCGTGCAGCATATTCAGTGTTTCACGTAATCCGTGTGCGTGCTTTTCTTTATAATGCGACTGCAATTCATGCCAGAGTCCCAAAATTCTTGTTTTGATTCACTTTATAAACAAACAGTGTATAAAGTTCCTGCAGTCTGTAAGCGCCCACTTCCCGTCCATTGGATTTCTCATTTGTCAGGGGCTTACTCAATAAGAAATCCTTTCCAAGGGAAGTAGTAAAAAAGACGAAAGCGGAGTGAACACGAGGAAGGGTACATGGAAGGGATGATAAAAGAAAAAACACGGAAGAAATAGTAAGGGATTTGCTTGGCCAGCGATCAAATCGATGGGGGTGAATGAAGGATTTAGGGATGGTGAGAAAAGATCATTGCAAAGCTTTTGTTATCAGCCTGACAGCCGACAGCTCTTCCTGAGTTTGTAGATGTTTTTGATTAAGCGATGCGCCACACAGATATGAAAACGTATAGGAATTCGTAAACGGAAACAATGCAGCGAAAAGTTCAAGGTTTTTCGTTTCGGTGTTACCATATCGCACTCAAGAAGAATATGTACGCAGTTTGAAACGTTTGCCAGCCAAACAATCAGCATCTACAGAAGAAAGCCTTGAAGCAAACGTAGCAGGAACAAGCTGGCAGACACAGCAAACAGAACCAATTCAAGACGAATTAACCAATACCAAGCCCGATACACATACAACAGCGGCATATCCTGTCTTCCTTCATTCTGCATTTCTGTTTATTACTGTTTTGATTTTATACCATTCATTCCTACTGTTGAAATGGGGGTAACACTTCTAGAAGGGACATATTCTCATCAGCGTCAAGACAGCCTGCCGGGGCTGGGACTGGCGTTGGCGGCTGTAGCTGTCTCCTAACCAAAGACCGCCCCCCCCCCCCCCCGCCACCGCAACTTGATGAATGGGGCCACTCTGTCTATAGTCGCTCCAAATCTCGTAACACTGATCCAGAATACTGTCTGCTGTCAGACGAACGGAATCCGGTCCTCAAGTACCCCCTACAGATTTTAGTATTCCGTACGTTTGGGGACACAGATAAACCCGCCACCCCCTTCCTTTCACGCCACAAAGTCAGCGGTGGACCTTGTCTACGTCACTGTGTGTTCATATAGGGTCGATGCATGTAGTACGTGAGGCAGAACTTACCTAAACGTCACCATACACATAGGCCTACTTGTCGCGATGTTTAACATAACGTGTAGTTTCTTGTGGAACACTAAATTTGTCCCATATTTTGATCAAAATTAATCACATCAATATATGATTGTGATGTCGTGTCTAACAAGAACTGCATAAGATACAAAGCGGGATTCAGCCTGATTTCCTTCAGATATAAAAAATGTTATTTTGGGGGGGGGGGTAGTTACATCTGCACTCAGCTATGAAGCTTACACTCAGCATCAGCAACACGTAATATATCTCAAAGCAACTTGAATCTTATTCTTTATATTCTCAAGGAATGGCTAGCGATAATTTCGGCCGTGTTTTAGTTCTTTTACCTGTGGACTCACTAAAAGAAACATAACCACACAATTACTTGCATTAGAACGCCACCGCAAATAGCCCGCGCAAAGCCAGGGCCGAACCAGAACCACCAAGGTAAGTTGTAACATTGTTTTAGCTTTTGGGAATGCTTTCTCACCCAGTTACCACCTAAGTTCTACGTGGTACGAGATAATACAACATGCGTGCAGCAAGAGACAAGCACAAAGTAGGCCTACCGACTTGTTTCTTTACGGTGGCCGCAAGCCTGCGCGACAAGGCAGCAAAGCCAGATAGTCAAGTGCGCAGCATTATGCTGCGGTAATGGCAGCCACAAGAATGCGGGGATGTACACCGATACACACGGATCTTTCGCTTGAGCTCTCCAAGCTATGAGAGGCCACTACTTTCCTTGTTTGGCTGTGCATGATTTTTGACGTACAGTTTACTGCGTATAGGCGGCCTACAGCAGCTGATGTTTACATATTACATCCGCTGCCACCTACAAGCTGACCCTGAGAGACAAAATCTAAAAACACTTGTCCGAGTTTCTACAGAAGTCAAAACCAGAAACTCAGGGAGTGGGGAGGTGGTGTGAAGGGGGAGAAAGTGAAGCTATGCGATGTTGGATTTCCCTGTAAAAAGTCCAGTAAATTAAAGTGTAGACTACGAAACGTCAGAGTGCGATAAAGATCACAAGTCAGTCATGGATTACAGTCCCTCGGCGATAGGACCTTCTTCTTCCTTCTTATTCCTAAGCGTTACCTACTACTACTACTATTACTACTGGTCCTACAGTCCGTCATGAACCTTGGCCTCTTCTACATATGTACTATCGCGCACCACTTGTCTCGATCCTGCGTTTTTCGCCTCCAGTTTCTAAAGCACATTGTCTTCAGACCTTCCACCTCCGAATCCAGCCCCCTAGCACCAGGTCTGCCTACTTGTCTACTACCCTCTAGTTTATGAAGTATCATCTTCATGCCAATGTCTTGCTCCTGCATTCTACAGATGTGTCTAAACCATCTCGACCTCTCTGCTATCATCACCTTCACCATTTCCGGTTCATTATATAGTTCATACAGTTCAAATAACAGCTTAAAACTGACTGTTTGCCACTTATAATTCTTTTCTACTTTTTCATCGATGGGTACAACTAAAGCTAAAGTGATCCCGGTGTGGCCCAGAGGGTGGGTAGAGGTATAGCTCTGCTCTTCCATGACCGCGGCACTAGAAGGGGGGTGAGTGGTCAGAAGCACGCCCCGGCCGCATTTTACCCCCGGAAAGACACGGTACCCATTTTACAGGAGGCTGGGTGGGCCCCAGGGCCGGTCTGGACTGACGGAAAATCTCATCCCCACCGGCATTCGACCCCGGACCGTCCAGTCCGTAGGCAGTTGCTATACTGACTGAGCTACCCGGCCCACGATGGGTACAACTAGTGCTTCCAAAATATATGCCTTTTCATGCATGGAGTACAGTTACTTACTGAAACTCCTTATTTGACTACATAAATTAATGGCTCAAAATTGTACAAAATATAACTGATATTATCTACATTGTGTGTGTGTGTATTATATATATATATATATATATGTGTGTGTGTGTGTGTGTGTGTGTGTGTGTAAACACATATATATATGCACACACACACACACACACACACACACACAAACACGCCGATCCCAGTCGCCGCGCGGTCTAAGGCGTGGGTCTGCTGCCGCTCATTTGCTGGGACTGTGGGTTTGAATCCCGCCGAAGCCTGGATGTCTGTCTGTTGTGCGTGTTGTGTGTTGTCACGTAGAGGTCTCTGCGACGAGATGATCACTAGAAAAAATTATACATACGTACCACAAAGAACAAAGTCCAGGTCAGCTACAAAATTCCATCAATTATAGCTGTTTACGGACAGAAATGCTGCTTGCAGTGAGAACCACATCAATGTACTGTATGGCTGAAACGCACATATTTCAGTGTTATAACTGGTGATACATTTGTTATCCTACAGGATTCCGACGGAATCAACATCTTTTGCCCATTATACAAAACAATCCTAAAGCCCATCTGGACGTACGGCATCCCCCTCTGGGGTACAGCAAGCAATTCCAATATCGAAATACTGCAAAGATTTCAAAATAAAGTCTTCAGATCAATCGTCAACGCCCCATGGTATGTTCCAAACACCATTTTACACACCGATCTACAGATACCCATTGCTAAAGCAGAAATAACTAACTTCAGCACCAAATACCGAGAAAAGCTATTCACACACATCCCAACGAACTCATACCCGCACTACTAGAAGAAGAAGGACCAAGAAGATTAAAACGATTCAAACCAACTGAACTAACAAGTTTCTCATAAGCACCGTACACAGGTACAATAATTTATGATGAGAGGATGTTCAATGGAATATTACTCCACAGGTCATGTAATATCAGCTTAGTATATAAGGTTAAGTGTACTTATAGTCTGTACTAGACTGGTGGTACAATAAAGGAGACAGAAAATTTTTTTGCCCAATTCTCTGAACAGTATGAGGGCCAAAGTGTCCGTCTGGTGATCTGTTCTGTTGCTAGGCGTCACAGTTTCCTCCAGGCTAAGGCTCCGACGAAGTTTCCATCATTATCGTGATGGAGGCTGCTAACACTCATCAGGTGTCGTTCAAGACCATTAACCATTACTGCCAGACGTCAGAGCGACTTTGATGCTGCTCAGCTGATGCAACATGTCTGAATATTGCCGTAAGCCTGTTTAGGGACCACAAGCCCTGTGAGAGGCTCAGCAATCATATGCAGTTTCAAGCTATGACACCGACAAGGCAGCACCTGCAGGTGACGTCTTGACCTGCAGGGTAAGGCGGTGGCGCACCCCCGGCAGCCAGTTCCGGTTTCCAGGAAGTGGCACTATTTTGTCGAGTAGTTAGTTCTTGGGGACAAAAGTACCAGGTACTTATATTGAGGATACTGGATTGTATTGTGACTATTTCATTTAGTAGGCCTTTTGTACTGTGGTTGTTTTAACTAGTTTTGTAATGCGTGGGTGTGTGTACGTGTGGGTGTGTGTGTGTGGGTGTTTTGGTAATATGTATTTACCGTGTTTTGTATTGTTCGTACTGTGCTGTTTGTATTGTTTCGTTCATGTATATTTATTCTTATTTGTTTGTCTGTACTAATTTACGGACTACTGCCATCGAGTGGCAACTCAATTGTAATAATAATAATAATAAATTATAATCCGTTATCATGAAAAGGGAACATGTATGTTAGTAGACGTTGCAATCTCAGGAGACAGAAATGTGATTAAAAAAGAGGCCGAGAAAATTCTAAAATATAAAGACCTTACAATAGAAATACAGCGCATGTGGAATGTAAAAACAAAGGTGATACCAGTAATAATGGGAGAGACTGGGACTATTTCAAAGTCATTCAGAAAATACGTGAACAACTTACCTGGAAAACATGAAGTCAAGGAACTCCAGAAAACAGCCATATTGGGCACTGAACACATACTTCGGAAAGTACTAATGTAAAAGTACAATAGATTCAACACTGAAACTAATAATATAAACACCATGAATAGTAACCAGTGGCGTACCCAGGAATTTTGTTCGGGAGGGAGTTTCAACAAATTCAGTTGAGGTCAGAGGACAGGGATCTGGTGGTGGTAGCCCCCTACTAAGGGGTCCTGGAGGCAGCTATAATTTGGTACAAGAAATTTCATTCCATATAGTAAAATTTTCTTAATTTTTGGTACTTTAAGACTATTTATGATGACAACCAATTTATTTGTCATTGCTAATGTAAAACAATTGCGAACCTAAGTAGTTTTAGAACTTTAATGCCATTTTTCCAAACATCTTGTTGTGTTGGCGTCCTAAATTCAGCAATTTTTAACTAACTAACCAACCAACCAACCAACCAACTAACCAACTAACTAACCAACTAAATAATCAACTAACCAACTAACTAACTAAATAATCAACTAACCAACTAACTATCCAACTAACTAACTAAACAACTAATCAAATAACAAACTAGCCAACTAACTAACCAACCAACTAACTAAACAAACTAACCAAACAACTAAATAACCAACCAACTAGCTATCTAACTAACCAACCAACCAACTAAATAACCAACTAACTATACAACCAACCAACCAAACAACTAACTAACTAACAAAATAATCAAATAACTAGCTAACTAACTAACCAATCAATCAATCAAACATTCAACCAACCAACTAACTAAACAACTAACCAATCAACTAACTAACCAACCAACTAACTAGCTAGCCAACAAACAAACAAACAAACTAACTAACTAACCAACTACGTAACTAAGTAACGTGCTAACTAAATAACTATTGCAATTCAATTAAGCAGACCCGTTCTTGATAAGAGGACATTCAATCCACCGGTCAAGAACTTCTTACACTTTTATGGAATTAGAATATCCTTTACAGGCTGCGGAAGGATTAGTTACGGGACCTTATCTTAGGCCAGTTTAATCCAATCCAGTCTCTTGTGCCCAACTTATGTATGCTCTGTTTTAACAGAACTTTTCTTGGACCGTGTTCCCCAGACGTGAAATCTAATCCACGTATCCTCTCAAATTCAATTTATCGGGCAAAGTTCTGAGCCCACGTTCACCCTCCTCACCGACGCCACACGTCCCTTCCATCTCACCCCCGTACAGCTAGAGCATGTCAACTTACCAGTCTCGACCTCACAGCCTATCAGTCCACCCAGCACGCTGGAATCGTCTTCAGGAGGCACACGGTTCGAATCACGGATTATCCTGGGTTCAGGCTCGTCGTGATTGTCTTACTTCCGTACGGGGAAACACCGGAATAGCACTTTGTGTAAGGCCACGACCATATTCATCCATCTAACCATACCATTTTAAGCTATATATATTTAACTCCTGACAGCATGGTTAAATAGACCGGAAACACTTGTACAGGGATGCTGATAAGTCCTTAGCCCGACCAGGAAGGAAACAAGCTAATGTTTCTGTCAGAATGGCGTGAATTTCCTTCGGCGCCTTGCCTTGCAGGAAAAGAAACTTGATGACAGCTCGCGTCTCGAT
>Ga0131853_10028423_pt1 | contig 10009 bp, 6 predicted proteins | sample TergutLab28metaG_FD_92764 | JGI IMG/M metagenome (GOLD analysis project Ga0131853, IMG submission 92764) | Labiotermes labralis P1 segment gut microbial communities from Petit-Saut dam, French Guiana - Lab288 P1 (version 2) (version 2) | ecosystem: Host-associated > Arthropoda: Insects >... | reverse complement strand
GCGCGTAAAAATACACCCGATCGTATTTTTGATTCTGACGATCATAAAGGAGGATTTCATAGCTTTTCTTGCTCTTCACCTTTTCAATTTTGACGATCTGATCCGCTGCAAAAGCACTGGCCATGTTATTCACTTTGACCGTTAAAAAATTGGCTTCTATTTCTCTATGTGCCAGTAAATCAAGGGCATATTCAACCTCAGCCAACAACTGCTCGATATCAAATCCTTTTGTTAAAAAAGCAATGTTCTTAATGCAGTTCTGAACGTGGGCCTGATAATCAGCACCAGACTTATCCGTGGCAACAATGATCGGGATAAAGGGATGATCTTTTTGCAAAATCGCCGCTAAATCAAGGCCATCCCAACCGTCTGGTAAATTGATGTCCAAAATGATGATCGCAATTTTAAAGTTCCTTACCTTTCTTAACGCCTCTTCCGCATCGTAAGCTTGGACAACGTTAATCTTATCCTCAAAATAAAGCTCTATCGCTTCTTTGTACCTTTCGCTCATCAGTTTATTATCTTCGATAATGAGAATGTTTCGCATAGCGCGCATCACCCTTTCACATTGGTATATGCTTTCATATTATTGACAAATCATTTTCCAACTTGTCGCCTTATCAAAAATGATAGCAGTTTTTGACGAAAAGCACAAGGTTTCACGTAAGGTTTAATGCTATTATTTTAAAAAAACGTCGTTACTTTTTGGTAGTTTTGCGAAACACATGAAAATGGGCGATGAACTCACCTCAAAAAAGAAAAATAGAATCGATCACGACCCTCACTATTTTACGATTTCATCCTGATAAAGTGAAGGTTTTGAGCACAATTTCAGCGCAAACCCTCATTGTTTTGCAATTTTCTTTAGAAAAGTGAAGGTTTAGAGGGCAATCGCAAGGAAAACCTTCACTATTTTCCGGTTTACCTTGAAAAAGTGACGGTTCGCACGCAAATGACACTAGCCTGAGAATTCCGGTTGCGCCTTATTTAGCAGGTAAAACCGGAAGTTCTTAAGCAACCTACACTTGCCAATTCCGGTTTTTCCTCGCTCAGCCTGTCAAACCGAAAGCATTTGAGCAATTTGCACCTAATTCCGGTTGTGCTCAATATTCAATATAGCGGGCAAGACCGGAAGTTTTGCTCATTTTGAACCGTTGAAATTCCGGTTGTATGCGATATAAGCCACACAACCGGAATCATCCCCTTCCCCCGCACCCGCAATAAAAAAACTCTGTACTACTAAGGATTAGGGGGGGGATCCTTAGTAGTACAGAGTTTAGCAATTTTCCAAGTGCTGTCTGTTTAAATATTGAAACGAAAAAGCTCTATACTAATAGGGATTAGGGGGGAATCCCTATTAGTATAGAGCTTAGCAATTTCCAACCCGCAAGTGCTATTTCGTTTTGTTGATAAATGAAGTATATCACACTCCGAGACATCCGTCAACACTTTTTTTAAAAAAAATTAAAAAAATTTTAAATTATTTTAATTTTTGACATTCTTCTCAACGTCCTCACATGAAAATCCCGCCAACTTTGCACAATTCCACCAAAATCATAACTTTTCAGACAGTTAACCGCCTCAATCGCCACGCCATTTGGCAAACAGACAACATCAAACAACATCATTCAAAGAAATTTTAATTGCCATTAAATTTTGATCCACACCTTTTCCCAAGAAAAAAAGTAGCCTCTAGAAACATCAGCAACAACGAAAAAGAGGCGCTCTTTTCTAATAAGCACCTCTTTCAGATCATTATTTTTTTGCCATCTCTCTTGATCTTTCCGCACAAGCATGCATCGCCTTTTGCACCGTGTTACTGAAATCATGCTCTCTCAAATAATTAACCGCCTCAATCGTCGTGCCGTTTGGCGAACAGACAGCATCACATAAATTTTCCGGTTCAATGCCCGTTTCCAGCACCATTTTCGCTGCGCCTAAAACAGCTTGACTAGCAAAGCGTGTCGCAACATCGCGTGACATCCCCTCTGCCATCCCCCCCTGAATCATCGCCTCAATCATCAGATACACATAAGCAGGTGCAGAGCCGCTCGTCACGATCGCCGCATCAATTAACTCTTCACTAATCACACCAACCTGACCAAAAGACGAAAACAGCTTCTCAATCAATTCCATATCAGCAGGTGTCATCAGCTGATTCGGCATCAGCGCCGTCATCCCTGCGCCCACTCGCACCGGCATATTCGGCATCGTCCTAACAAGCTTAACAGGCTTATCAAAATGACGTTCCAACGTTTCAATCGTTAACCCTGCCGCAATGCTCACCACAATCGTTTTTTTCGGTAACTTCGCTTTAATCTCGTTGATCACACCTATGTACTCATTCGGCTTCACAGCAATCACCAAAATATCAACCATCAGCGTAATCTGTTCCACCGTATACGAACAGAAAAATCCCAACGTATCGCGCGCATACTCTGTTTTATTGCGATCAACATCCATCACAAAAACATCACTCGGATTGACAATGCCACCGTTCACCCATCCGGTCGCCATCGCCTGCGCCATATTTCCGTAACCAATAAAACCAATTCTTTTACTTGCCATTACACATCCAACTCCTCTTTCAACTCAGATAACGCCACGAGCGCCTGAATCGGGCTAAGCTCATTCACGTTCAAACTTTTTAAGCGATTAATTAATGATTCATTTGCAACCGCCTCTACCGGACGCTCTACCACCCCAGCAGAGACGTTCGTCTGTCGCGTGCCAGTTGCTTCAAATTCCTGCAGTAATGCCTTGGCGCGGGCGGTGACCGCATCGGGTAATTCAGCAATTCTCGCCACATGAATCCCATATGATTTGTCACTTGCGCCGGCACTTACCTTGTGCATAAAAATCAAATTCCCGTTATACTCCTTCGCTCTGACGTGCAGGTTTTTCAGGCCAGCCAGCACTTGGTCTAGATCGGTTAGTTCGTGATAATGGGTTGCAAATAAGGTTTTAGCGCCGATTTTTTCGTGGATGTATTCAATGATCCCTTGCGCGAGGGCCATTCCGTCAAACGTTGCCGTTCCGCGCCCGATCTCATCTAGCAAAATCAAACTGTTAGCCGTCGCGTTCTGCAGCGCATAATTCGTCTCCATCATCTCGACCATAAACGTCGAATGTCCGCTTGTCAAATCATCACCGGCACCGATGCGCGTAAAAATCTGATCAAATACCGGCAACTTAGCCGAAGCCGCTGGCACAAACGAACCGATTTGCGCCATCACACTAATCAGCGCCACCTGCCGCATGTACGTCGACTTCCCAGACATGTTCGGCCCGGTAATCAAAAACACCGATAAATCCTCAGGCATCGTGCAGCTGTTTTCCACGTAAGGCACGTTTCCTAATACCCGTTCAACCACCGGATGCCGCCCATCCACAATGTCAATGGTCCGCTCTTCCACCAGCACCGGACATGCGTAACCATACTCGGCGGCAACGTGGGCGAAACTGCCAATCACATCGAAGTAAGCCACGTTTGCCGCATTGGCTTGCACCGGCAAAACGAAATCTTTCAGCCTGTCACGCAACGCCACAAACAGCTGATATTCCAACTCAATCGCCCGGTCGCTCGCGTTCAGAATCACATCTTCCTTTTCTTTCAGTTCGGCGGTGATGTAGCGTTCGCAATTCGATAGCGTCTGCTTGCGAATATAGCCTAGCTCGTCCGTGACTAAATGCAGATTCGAAGTCGAAACCTCAATGTGGTAACCGAAAACTTTGTTGTATTTTATTTTGAGCGATTTAATCCCCGACCGGTTGCGCTCTTGTTGTTCGAGTTCCAAAATCCAGTCTTTCCCGTTTTTCATGATGTGGCGATACTCGTCGAGTTGCGCGTTGTAACCGTCTTTGATGATGCCTCCCTCGCGAATCGCTAATCCCGCATCTTCGATGATCGCGTTGCTTGTTAGTCGCACGACTTCGCTCACATCCGTGAAGCGACGCTGTTCGTACATCTCTGGTGAAATATCGCGAAGCACGGCTTCAACCTCTGGTAGCAGTGCCAGTGACGTCGACAGTTGTAGCAAATCACGGGCATTCGCCGTCTGCGCAGCCACCCGACCGATCAGACGTTCCAGGTCATAAACCGCATGGATGGCACGCCGGAAGGCTTCGAGGGCCATTAAACGTTGCTTAAATGCCTCGACGTGCGACAGCCGTTCATTAATCTGGGCGATATCGGTTAGCGGGTTCTCCATCCACCTTTTAAGCAACCGGGCACCCATCGCGGTTTCGGTCGCATCAAGTAACCATAACAACGATCCGTGTCGCGTTTTCTTTCTAATCGTCTGTGTCAATTCCAAATTCGTGCGCGAGTTGTGATCGAGCTTCATGTAATCGTCCACGTAAGACAATTTGACCGCCTGCAGCGACAACAGCGCCGATTCCTGCGTACGCGCAATGTAATTGATCAAGCGCGAAAACGACGTGTACAGATCACGGTCCAAAATCGGCTGCGCCAAATGCTCAAACTGCAAAGGCATCGCGACGTTATCTTCCAAGGATAAAACCATTTGTTGTAACCCTAACAAGTTAGCAAGCAGTGTTTGATCAAAGTCCGTTGCCACCACGATCTCTTTCCCGTCCAGGGCAATTAATTTCGAGACTAATTCGCTTTCACTGACGCTCACGGCATGCGCTTCACCCGTCGACAAGTCGGCATAGGAAAGGGCGAAACCAGCCCCGGCCTGCTCAATCGCGATCAAAAAGTTATTCTCTTTCGCAGACAACACATTCCCACGCGTAACCGTCCCCGGCGTCAGCACGTTCGTTACCGCGCGGCGTACCATGCCTTTCGTTGTTTTCGGATCATCAATCTGCTCACAAATCGCGACCTTATACCCTTTCGCTATCAGCTTATCAATGTACCCTTGCGCAGCGTGATGCGGCACCCCGCACATCGGCACTTTTTCATCGCCGTTCGCCCGTCCCGTTAAGGTAATCTCAAGTTCCTTTGCTGCTAATTCGGCGTCTTCAAAAAACATCTCATAAAAATCGCCTAAGCGAAAGAATAAAAACGCGTCTTGATAATTTTCTTTGATCTCTAAAAATTGCCGTAACATCGGCGTATACGATTGTTTATCTCGTGCCATCTCAAAAAACTCCCAACTTCTACATATTTCTTAATATTAAGTATAACAAAAGCGGCGAGTGAGTTCAAACCTTTTTTAGGTTTGATTTCATTTTGCCGCTTATTGTTGTTAACTTTTTATTTCTTATCGGTGGTGTGAGATCGTTAGTTATTGAATAGTTACGCCGAGGGAAATGCTACTGCTTGGTGCCGTCGGACTGGTTGGACCTGATTTACATTAGCTATTTGAGGGTTCTTCACTAAAATATGCCAATAGCGCTGCAACGATGCGTTTTGAAGCCTGACCATCACCGTATGGCTGAGTGATTTTTGCCATTTTTTCGTAATCGACTTTGTTGGCTAATAAGTGGCTGGCTTCTGAAAAAATCGTTTCTGTGTCAGTTCCGACTAGTTTTAAGACACCTGCTTCGACATGCCCAACAGGAATTTGATGATAGAAAGCGACCAGACTAGCGATAAATGTCGTTGTGGTATCACCGTGAACTAAAACGATATCTGGTTTAGCCTGTTTCATGATGCCATCAAGCCCTTTGAGTCCGGTTGTGGTAATATCGATTAATGTTTGTTGGTCTTTCATGATGTTTAAGTCATAGTCAGGTATAATCTCAAAGATGGTTAAAACTTGGTCAAGCATTTCGCGATGTTGAGCTGTCACAGTGACAATTGATTCAATCTTATCGGGAAATTTTTTGAGTTCACGGATCACAGGAGCCATCTTGATCGCTTCCGGTCGTGTCCCAAAAATGGTCATCACTTTAATTTTCGTTTGCATGTGGACTCCCCTTTATGTTTTAGTATAATCGACCCATACGAAAGCGGGACTAGCCGTTCGACCAGAACCCGTAATACTTCGAAAGACGAGTTGATTTGATGTGTTGACAGACACGACACCATAATATTGTGCTCCTGGGGTTATGTAGGAGCTAATCATGAATTTTTCAACACTACTTCCCGATGACCAGTAGCCGCCAGCGTTAATGATTCCTGTTACGTAACCAGCGGTTGCGATTAAGGTCGTAATATTTTCTGTGTTCACAAGTTGCGTGATGGATAAATTCCAAGCTTGTCGATAGATTGGTTTACCTCCAGCTGTTCCAGGGAGAGTGATTTCTGAACCGACTGGGTAGCTGGTTGCGTTAATTAAATTGGTAATATTAGTAGCGATGTTGGTTGAATTTGTGTTCATTTGTGTAACCATTGGGGTAACGTCAAATCGTGTGACCGCTGAACCAGGGGTAACTGTAATGTTCATCGCGGTGGGTGATGAGGTTTGGAAAATCAAATTGTCACCTAGTAAAACCGGCACACTTACTCCAGTTGGGCTGACCGCATTAAATAAGGTTGCCCCCGTTGGAAAACTTCCGGTTGGACCCGTGATACCCGTGCCACCAGTCGCACCCGTTGGTCCTTGAATCCCTTGTAACCCAGTTACTCCGGTTAATCCTGTTGCGCCAGTTATTCCTTGAACCCCTTGCGAACCAGATGGTCCTGTTAAACCGATGCTACCCGTGGCGCCCGTTATGCCTGTCGTACCTGTTGCACCCGTGGGTCCTTGGATTCCTTGTAGACCTTGAGAACCGGTTGCACCTGTGTTACCCGTGGCGCCTGTTATACCGGTGGTTCCTGTCAAACCTGTTGCTCCGGTTGCGCCATTGATGCCAGTTGTCCCGGTATTACCCGTAAAGCCAGTCACACCGGTCGGGCCTTGAATGCCTGCGATTCCTTGCAGACCCTGAATGCCTTGCGGTCCTTGCAATCCTTGAATTCCTTGTGAGCCTTGAACGCCCTGAAGTCCCGTTGGACCGGTTGTTCCCTGAATACCTTGAATGCCTGTATCACCCGTTGAACCTGTATTACCGGTCGGACCAGTTACGCCTTGAATCCCCTGAACGCCTTGAATACCTTGTGGACCAATTGGTCCTGGATTGCCGGTCACACCCATCAGGCCTTGTGGACCTTGAACGCCTTGTGGGCCAGTAATTCCTTGCGGTCCGGCAATTTGACCAACATCGAGCCATGCCCCTGAAACGGTATCCCAAACGTAAAGGTCGGGATTGATGTAATAAAATGCCCCTGCTGTTCCTGTCGGCACTGCTGCTTGTAATTCGGCTAACGTCGCATACGAACCGATTATCGTGCCGACGGTTCCGGCAATGCCTTGCGGTCCTTGAATTCCTGTCACACCTTGCGTACCTTGAATGCCTTGAAGACCTTGTGAACCTGTTTCGCCGGTTGGACCAGTGTTTCCAACAATACCTTGTAGGCCCTGCGGTCCTTGAATCCCTTGAGCACCGGTAAAACCAGTCGGACCTGTAATTCCTGCAATGCCTTGAAATCCTTGTAAGCCTTGTGGACCTTGTAGCCCTTGAATTCCCTGCATGCCTTGGATGCCTTGAGTTCCGGTTGTGCCTGTTACTCCGGTGATGCCTTGAATCCCTTGTGGACCAGTTGCGCCTGTATCACCTTTAATACCAGCAGCACCGGCTGCGCCAGTCGCACCTGTGTTCCCAGCGATCCCCTGAATGCCTTGTATCCCTTGGATGCCTTGGATGCCTTGTGGTCCAGTATTTCCGATGAACCCCTGAACGCCTTGAATACCCTGTAAACCGGTAATCCCTTGCGGTCCGGCAATTTGACCAACGTCTAACCAGGCCCCTGAAACGGTGTCCCAAACGTAAAGGTCAGGATTAATGTAATAAAATGTGCCCGCTGTTCCTGTCGGTACTGCTGCTTGTAATTCGGCTAATGTCGCATACGAACCAATGATTGTTCCGACTGTACCGGCAATTCCTTGTGGTCCTTGGTTTCCTGCGATTCCTTGAATGCCTTGCAATCCTTGAATGCCTTGTAAACCTGTTTCACCGGTCGAACCAGTTGGACCTGTGTTTCCTTGGACACCTTGAATGCCGTCTACACCAGTTGGGCCAGTATTTCCAGTTACGCCATCAGCGCCCGTTAAGCCCGTTGAACCTGGATTTCCTTGAGGCCCCATTATTCCAGGATTACCTTGTATCCCTTGAGTCCCTTGAAGTCCTTGGACGCCTTGCACACCTTGTATGCCTTGTGGCCCAGTGATTTGGCCGACATTTAACCACTGATTAGTGACCGTATTCCAAACGTAAAGGTAAGGGTTTATATAATAAAATGCGCCTGCTGTTCCGATTGGCACTGCTGCTTGTAGTTCTGCTAATGTCGCATATGAACCGATTATCGTTCCAACCGTTCCAGCGACGCCTTGAATGCCTTGCACACCTTGAACGCCTTGAATGCCCTGTGGGCCTTGAATCCCTTGAATCCCTTGCACACCTTGAGAACCGATTGGACCTGTTTCACCAGTCACACCAATTTCACCTTGCATTCCTATTGTTCCTGTTGCACCTGTAACGCCTTGAATCCCTTGATAACCCGTTGGACCAATTGGACCAGTCACACCATCATTACCTGCTGACCCAGTTGCGCCAGTCATGCCAGTTGCTCCTGTACTTCCGGTCGGGCCTGGGTCACCAAAACGATAAATTGTCTCTGAGCAGCAGCAACGCTCCTGAAAACAACCACATCTATTGCAGCATCGGGAATTAAAGCATGGATAAATTGAACAATTCATTGTCACATCTCCTAACAAAACAGTATTTTCGTCTTATTTATCATATTCAAATACCTGAAATTTCGTATGTGTTTTAGTGGGCTTCGGCGGTTTCCCAAAACCCCGCTACTCGCTCTAAATCGGAATCCCGATAAACGTGCAACGGCGGATAAAAAGTTGATGCGAACAACTGAATCCCTAATGCTGCCGCCCGAATGCAAAAATGACGATCCTCGCCCCAGAAGGTCAAATTGTAAAGCCGTTCAAACAAAACGCCTTTTTCTAATGCCGAACGAGAAACCATCGTACACGCCCCGAGACCACCGACCGGATAAACACCTCTTTCCCGCAACATCGCCACAAATTCCAAAAACTGCTGCGACTTCTCCGCTTCCGCCAAATGCTTACTATTAGAAAATCCATACTCATCATACAACCACACTTGCGGCATTTCCATCGTGTTTTCCGCCCATGCCGTCCAAAAAACCTCCGACACAACCTCCTTTTCCAACGCCGCCAAATGCACCAACGTCTGCGGATGCAACACCAAATCAGAATCCGCCAAAAAAACATAATCAAAATTATTCGCTAACGCATGGTGCAAAATCTTATCTTTATTTTTTCCGACCTTTAATATCACATCTTCTTTCCAATGATGGCTCGCTTCATTAAAGACCATCGCTTCGGTATTTTTTTCAACCGTGACATTGGGATGTTCACTCTGAAACTGTTCCAGTACAATCGACGAGCTTTCTTTCTCATTATCATCCACAAAAAAGAAATATAAATCGAGACCTTCGGTGTTAAGTTTTGATAGTGAACGCAAAAATTCCGTTAAAATCGCTGTTTTCTGATGAACAGGACTACCAACTAAAATTTTTTTCATGCTAAACCTCCTCAAATTTTACCAAATTGGGCTTTTCATCCAAAATCGATTGATACTGCGCCATATTCCCAAATTTCCCTTGTGGATCAAGTTCCATGTAACGGGCAAATTTTCTTTGCCGGTCTGCCACCCGTGCCCAACCGTAATGCTTGATTCGTAAATCTGATAGTTGATAAGGAAAATGAATTATTTCCGTGGGAAAACGACCACAATGTTGCGCCATATCCCGAAACGAATAGGAAATCCCCGCTTTATTTCTAACGATAAACGGTCGATAGGTTTGATGTGCGTACCACAGATGATCTTCGCGGTATTCCGACTCGTTCCAAAAGTCGTATAACCGGAAATAAATCGCATCTTTTTCCGTTTGCAATAGACTTTCAATTTGTTCGACAAGCGCCGCTTCAAACACTTCATCCGCATCCAAAATCAAAAT
>Ga0131853_10028420_pt1 | contig 10010 bp, 3 predicted proteins | sample TergutLab28metaG_FD_92764 | JGI IMG/M metagenome (GOLD analysis project Ga0131853, IMG submission 92764) | Labiotermes labralis P1 segment gut microbial communities from Petit-Saut dam, French Guiana - Lab288 P1 (version 2) (version 2) | ecosystem: Host-associated > Arthropoda: Insects >... | reverse complement strand
TATAAAATGTATGTAAAATGTACCATGCACGCGTTCATGAACTGTAACACTGATTCTAAGACACGTATGAAATATAGAGGCTGGAGAATTCCTTGAAAGACAGAAAAATCTGTGAAGATTACTCCTACTGTTGCGCGGCGATGTGAATTCTCATGGATTTGTAGCGACGTTTCAGAGGAACCATCAGATGATGATAAAAATAAATATATCCAGGGGCGTGGTTACCATGGGGGGAAGGCTGCGGCTGCTCGGGGAAGCGGAGTTCTAGGGGAGGCAAAATGAATATTTTAAATTTAAAAAAATGTGTGCCCTCAACAAATTTCAAATTGTTGATAAAATTAAAGTAAATTTAATAGATAAAAATCATTTCAAAGTTCGTAATCCCTGTCAGGGCCGGCCATTGTTATTGTTCAAACCGAACATAAAAACATTTAGCTAAGCCGCTGTATACATCTACCACACTAAACTGCATCACGTCCCACAATACAGTATTGCCATCTTTCGAACTGAGAACTTTGCTGTTGTCGGTATAACTGCAGCTGTACACATGTTGGTCCAGTTGTGGTAGCCATAATTAATGCATCTTTTGTCGTTGTCATTACATTGCACAATGTAAGCCTGAAAGGTTTTTGTCTCTCGTAGTCGCTGCATTTGGGAAAAGGGCAACGTAATTCTCATATGCTTTTGCGTTTGGTAACGTGCTGAAACGAGCAGCAGATTTTGCAGTTCGCATTGGACTTACACAGGCAGCAGCTAGTACATTTCTTAATGGACTCATACAAGAGGTAGCTTTTGCCGTTCGCAGCAGGTTCAACTAGCGGGTACTTTATTCTTCTTACTTTTAGTTCCTTCCCAAATACGTCCGCAAATTTGGTCAAAACTGCGTGTCTGTCTGTTCGTCAAAGTTTAATAACTCGAGAACTGTTGAAAAAGGGTTTTTGACAATATTTTCTGGTATATTCCAACTTTATTTACAACCCAACACAAAAATAACGGACACTTTACATGAATTACTGCGTGTGTTTTTGCCATCGTCCAAAGTAACTCGCTAAATATTTATTTGAGAGAAAAGATTTCGAAAACACGTTGTGGAGAAAAACGAAACAAATATTGTATGTTCAATACACCTTTTCTCTACGACTTACGATTTTTTTAGACAATTCAATGCGCAACAAAAATCTGTTATTAATTTGTTACTCTATCGGTGTACATATCCAAAAGTTTATTTGTATTTACATTTGAATCTGACATACAGTTTGTTACTTTGTATACGAACTTATTATAGTTAATCAGTTAGTTAGTCAGAACAAAGAACATTTAACTTCCCCTGAAAATTTTGTTTCAGTTTTCCTACCAGTTTTTTTCAACATCTGTCACAATGCGTCGGAGATGAAGCATACAGAGCGAAGGACATAACCTCGTCCTGATATGCTCATTTGGCGCGTTGCATTCTACAAACACACGGGATATCTAAGCCACGTTTCAACCTCAAAGTGATAAGAGTGATATTTATGTTTACATAAGACTTTTCTATTTGAATGAACAAAAAATATTTCTCTGAAAAAAAATAACAAACGACTTTATTCTACGTGTTACTTGTATACAGCATGAGCAAATTGAACTCGCAGCAGTAAGCTCATGTCTATCCTTTTTTCCATCTCCGAAATACTTGGCGAATTTGAATGCAATTTTACATTGACGAGTCCAGAAAAAAATGTATAGAGCGAATTTAACAGTGCTATATGTAACTACTGTAACGAACCAGGATAGCTGAGTGGTTGCGTGTCAGAAGGCCGTGGTTCGAATTACAACCAGCCCACTCTCCAATGCATGTCGGTAGGTGGAGGAGCAGCAATTCAACGCCGACCACTCAACAAGTTCAGTATGTTAGGAATCTGTGGAGTTTTACTATCCTATATATCTTCATATGATCAAATTTATATTTTACCTGTCGGTTACTGTGTATGAATCTCAAAAGAAGTGTGTCAAATTTCTGAAAAAGGCTCCTCATAAAAATGGTAAAGTGGAGTAAATTTCACCTTCGAACAGTCCAAGAAGTCCAAGAGCGGGGTAGATGTATAGCTCTACTCTTTCTTTAACCTCGGCGCTAGATATGGGTGTGTAATCAACGCCACGTCCCGGCCGCTTTATCCCTGGGAAAGATCCGGTACCCATTGTTTAGGAGGCTGGGTAGGCCTCAGGCCAGATCTGGACGGGTGCGGAAAATCTCGCCGCCACCGGGATTCGATCCCCTGACCATCCAGCCCGTAGCGCATTCGCTATACCGACTGCGCCATCCCGGCCCGCCATAAAAATGGTACTTAAAAAAAATATTGAGTTGTGAGATACAGTTTCTCTTCCTGTAGCGATATGCGAAGTGTAGCTGCTGTAGTGTGCGGTAAGCCCATGAAGCCTTTACCGGTTTGTTGCCTAAAGGCAATTGTGAGTTTCCTCAGCCTCTCTAGGAAAGTATTGCACGTAAGCCACTATTGCTGCACTGAGCATTTGTCTTTCCCTGGCGTGCTACTTTATACTGCAAAATCATGGGGTAAATAAACTCAGAAATACGTGGTGGCACATGGCAGCAAATATCGTTAAGTATACTCGCTGGGTTTGAACCATTGCCCCTAGAGACTAGGCATGGGTAAGGGCGGTCGGAGTGTACCCTGACCCGCGTAAAACAGACATCCTTGAGCGCTAATTATCAAGATAAATCTTTTATTCCATGAACAAACACAAGACACTGGTACAGGTAGCAATAAAAATTAACAGTCCGTAGCTGACTTCAGTTTGAGAGAGGCAAATGGCCTGGTCGAAGGTCGTCTGGAGCCCGGACCTAGGCTAAAGCCACCTGAGTTGTCTGCGTCTGTCACGGCCACCTACCAACCACGCACCTTATTTCGAGACCCGGTGAGTTCGTTCACCCCCCCCGGTCGCAGACAGGCGCGCGCGTCTGCATTCTTCGCAGTCTGATGCGACAACAAATTCGCTGGTCCAGGTTCTGATCCGGTCTGCCCGCTTCCGGTGGAAATAGGCCACGGCTACAATGACTCACGTGTAACATTGTAAAAAGTAAAACAATTAGGAAAATTTTGTTCGAGGAGCAATATTCCTCGTTGTTGCACTTGCAATGTTTACTTTTTTAGTTTTGCAGGCGAATTTGGTATAGGCATTTCTAATTACATGGAAGAGTCCTTGAGAAGCTAATAGTTACTCAGTTAGTCAAGAAAGCCTTTGCCTTTATACCACCTGAAATTTCATATTATTTAGATAAGAGAAGGCTACATGTTATTATCCCGAGATGCGTAAGAAACGAAAATGGTCAGAGGTTTCAGTCTGGGGCATTGCGGTCGGGGCTTCAAAACTGCCTTTCATTCACTAACCCATGGATTGTAACAATTATTATTATTATTATTATCGTTGTTGTTGTCGTTAATTTCAGTGGTGGTGATGGCGGTAGTAGTAGTAGTGTTAAAATGTTAAACTTAAGGGGTTTCATTGATTAAAATACCGATTTTTACACTCTTCTTAAAGTAATTTACATTATTTTTTAAAAAGTAGTGTAATCTGGTCTTCTATGCTGTGTATTTGTTATCTATAAAAGAAGGGCACTGCTAACATATCAACATTGACCTGTCTCATGGGGCATTTTGTCTACAGCGATTGTCTATATGTAACTTGGTTTCTCAGAGTAAATGGCCATAATGTCATTAAAAAAGCTTTAGCTGTTTCGTCATTTCAATGAAGATGCGGTGTGTTTTCTGTACAATAGAAAATCGATTGTTTTGTATTATTTAGAACATCCCCATGCATTGAAAATTAACTTTGTGAAACTATTCCCTGTTCTTTTTTCTTCCGCTAAATAACTCATATTTTCTTATGATCGGTGTGTTACATTTATTGATGTTTAAGTTATTTTTTGTGAATAAACAATTGCTATGCGTCAGAGGAAAAATTCAGGAGACTTACGTATTTGCTTTGCGCAATGCTGAATAGAAGTATTTGTCCGAAAGTGCTGCGACCGGCAATCTAAGCACAGTTTTCTTATTTTATTCTACTTTCAAGCAAATTATTAGATGATTCCCAAGTTCCAAATCGCTGCTGCGTACCTCACAGACGGTCCCTCCCGATTTAAATTAAAAATTAAATCCTTGGCTCCGATGGACACAAAATCAAACAATTCACCATCGTTTCAAAATTACGCAGCCTTGTTTCACGCCACTGCTTCTGTTAATGTAAGCACCTCTTTTACAAATATTCACAAAACATGACCAAACACGAACTAATAGAAGTTCTGCGTCAACGCCAGTATTAATGAAAAAATTCTGTTCTCGGAAATTACGAACCAGTATGATGGTTTGGCATGCCCCCACAATTGTTCCTTTCTTTCTCTTCAAACCACATAAAAATTGCGAAAGTCAAATTTGTTCGTAAGGTAGGACGCAAAAAATATACGAGGCTTTTATTCTACGACGGTCAAGCTTACGGTCGGTCAAGTGCACAAGTTGCCATTGGAGCAAAATCTGATTAAGTTATGGCAACATTTGGTCTACAAATTGTGCCCATATAGAGGGCGGGTGTATGTTGAATATGTAACATTGTAAATATTATTTCACAAGTTTATTGTCCTAAGACTGTAAATATGCAGATGCATAGCTGAGAACGACTGACGTGTAGGTCAGAGAACAGGCCCGTCCTCTCGTCGGACAGAACGGCTCGCGACGACGATAATTGCAATGGTCAGGCTTGCTACCGGAAATCAAGTCATAAGCCCCTGTATCGTCTAAGATGCCGTCACTAGCAAACTGACTTATACCTGTGCTTCTAGATTCACCTGGGTTCATAGTCGAACCCTTTGAGAGGACTGCACTACACCTTTGCAGTAAGCTGAAATATCGTGGTGTTTGTGACTCCGTCTTCATGGCCGCAGACCGACAATTTATCCTTTCGCTATATTTGTAAGACGTGCCTGCACATGTGTGTGTGTGTGTGTGTGTTTGTTTGTTTACAAGATTAAGATCTCCTGGGATGTCACGCTGCGTTGGGCGAGTAGGCCCCGCATTGTCGAAGGATTGTCTTGAAAGTGAAGCAAACGTCGAGAACTACTCGCACAGCGACATAGCGTAACATCCCAGAAGACTTTAGTCTTTAGCAGCGCCACACTGAAAATTTAAGATCTTGCAAGTTTGTGTGGGTTGCTAGATATTCAAGAACGTCGGAAACCACAGACGGGTGGTATTTTTTTTTCTGCTCCTCGGTCTTAGGTGGGAGAGACATTGTTCTCAAATCTTCTGTTAAAAATGTCTGTGGTGAGTAAAGACATTCCTGTCTGTTCAGCCGTTTCATACTCAGTGCTTTCTATGCAGTGCTCTTACTGCTTGAATGACGTGTAGAAGGATCGTTACTTCCTTTCGTCTCTGAAAATTTCATGCACCTTCAGGTGCTATTTGCATTAGCTGCTAAGTTTAGGTCCCTTTAAACCTATTTGATTACAAGTTAGAGCACATGCGAAATTCTCTGCTGCCAGACAATGCTACAGCGACACAGAAATCTCACTTTGATCACTGACCGTACATGACTGAAGCCGAAAACCTGCAAAGAAAACTGCATATGCTGCAACATATCAGCTACGGTCGTGCCCAGTACTGTTCAGCCCACGAGATGTGAATTTACTCTCATGCATTGCGCACTCACACGCGCGCGCGCGCACACACACACACACATTAATTATTTAGTTTATTAATTCATTCTGTTGTCTGCCTTACGACTGGTCCATAGCATCTTCCGAAGCTAGTTCTCCACAGCGTGCGATCTAGTGTTTCCTCTTTCAATTTACAGTATCCTCTTCTTTCCTTAAGGTCATCCAGTAGAAGCTTACGTCTTCTACCTCGTCTACTACACACATATGTTTATTTATTATGTACTCTGAAAGCTATTCGCAATTGGACGTGCTACACAACGTTGTCTGAGTGTAATAACACATCTCGTGCTGAATGTTGTGGTGTTTGGTTATATCGGAAGTATAGTGGTAAGTATGCCTACGACCTGTTTTATCATTCAATGAATCGTCGTCTCCGCACCATATATTTTTCATATTCTTCGGTTCTCACTATAAAAAGAGATCGTAAACACAAATATTAAAAGATATGTGATGTTTTAATATGTTCCATTTTCCGTGGATTAATAAGTTCGATAATATTTAAATAACCAACAACCCGCAATACGCTGTTTATGATGTGTTTTTTACAAATAAATAAAAAACACTGTAGTGCATTTTGTTGATTATTGATATGTTATGGATATGTAATCTGTTTTCTGGGAGGTCGAGGCAGAAATGTTGATTACTGGAGTATGTCGATATGTCAGGACATTGTGAACTTTGACATAACGTAGCAAAGTATCTTAACAAGAGTCGAGAGGAAATACGCAGATGGGTCTTGCGGGAAAAAGTGTAACTCATAATAATAATAACAATAATAATAATAATAATAATAATAATAATAAACAGCAAAACCCAAAGAAAATCTCCATGCTCTGGAATATTACGATATGTAGAGAGGTGTAAGTTACGAACGTCTCGGAATAGCTTGCTTCCTCCATATTCAGGGTAGTCACTGTCTTCTTAGACTGCCTTGAAAATGGAGGAATGTGTTCCTTTCAAGAGTTTGTAATAACCTGCCAGATTACACGGTGTAGTAATTCAGAAGGCCGCAATCTAAAACTGTCATTACCCTGAGGATCTCTTTGGGCATTTAAGCCTGTCAGCTCAGCAAATAAAGTTGTCATGCCATCCTTGGCTGTATCAACTGAGAACGTTCGTCCCTGACCTTTCCCTCTACAATCTTTAATTTCATTGCCTTGTGTTATTTTCTCCTCTTTGTGGCCCTAAAACAAGTTGGTAACAAACTTGCAAGATGGCGGCGGACTTCTTGTTTTGCTGTCTGGTCTGGTCGTTAAAAACAGAACAAGTCCCTCGGAGAAAGCGGACTGGCCACACGTGGCTCGGTGCTCTCTTCGCATGCGTAGTGAGTATCATGCCAGTACATCTTAGCACGAGGCGTCTAGGGACACGAGAGGAAAGCTGCACGCATTTTTTGACATTCTTGACATCGGTAGTGGCAGGCTCGACATAATATCGCCTTCTTTGAGACACCGTCTCCAATCTCTATCCTACAATATGTACAAAAATTGCGGCCGCACTAACCACCGAGTTTCGAGCCACTGCCACTCCAGTGCGACCCTCCAGTATTTTGTCGCGACTGGAGGCGGGACGGGGGTCCGCGGTTCGGACCTGGGCAGCCGGTTGCATGACCGCATCATCCACGAATCGAGACGAGCAAGACAGGACAAAGCGACATCGCTCTTGTGCCTGGGAGCGTATTGCTTGTTCAACTATGTTGTGTCAAGAGCACAGGACACATAGTTCACATTGTAGCTACGTACCAAGTAATTAATACATAGTGCACACACTGGAAAGTTCATCGCCTCTAACACAAAAGTCGGTCTTTGAAAGCAAAAACAATCTGACCCGTTTTACCAGAGGGTATTTTTATATGTAATGCTTTCCAAGTCCGTTTGTGGTAATTGTCCAGCTCCTGAAAAGTACGCAATCAATGATCCTCTCCTTATGCAATATGCAGTTCAAGTCTTTGTTTCTTCCTTCCTTTATTTCTTTTCTGTTTCTTTGTTCCTGCTGCCCCCACCCGCAGGTTAGATCGCCATAAAACGAAAATGTTATGACTTTAGTCTGGAGTGTGGGGTCGACGCCCCGGCCCGGTGATTCCAGGTTCTGGGGTGAAGGCTGAGAGTTCGTGTGCAGCTTGTGGATATTTCTGCAATGATGCAAATCTGTCGCTATATCCAGTGGCAATTGACGTCCTGTGGCATTCATGCTGCATATGGAACTCGTCGATTTCCTTATTTGTGCTATAAAAGACTTTATTTTTAATTTAAAATTCAACTTACAACTTCCCACTAAACCGACCACGTGTCCTTACACTGTGATGACTCGATTGTTTAGCCGCATTATTAAACAGGTACCCTGTTGATTTTTTTAAGGTAATGACGCAGCTGTGCTATGGAATGTAGAGAGTTTTGATCTCACCTAAAACACACGTGTTTCTGTCCTCATATTTTTTAATAGGTCTGCCATTTCTAAGGACGTGAAATAAAATTTCTTGGCGACGTCTATATATTTTATTCTTGCGGTAACGAAATGAATGAAAATCACATAATATTATGGAGATTAAAACACTGCCGGAAGTCGAGTAGGACATTATTTAATCATAAATGTTTTTATTTCTCTGAAAAAAAAAAGAAATGCAGAAGCACCCCAATTTCAAGACATCAGGCATGTTAGGTTATAGATTGCTATACTAGTTTGTGTAGTATGCACAGAGTTTAAAATTCGTTTGCACACAAATTCATCTCGCTGAAATACAGTAATATGATAAATTTAACAGAAGATTTCTAAAATACTTTTAATTAAACATATACGTTCCAAAAAATTTGCAGTTTTAAAACATTCGGTGTGTTGTGCTAAAAATTGAGTTTACAAAGGACATGTTTGTCACTGACACCCGAAATCGCAAACGTAAGGCATAAAGCACAAAGTTCATTGTTTTTACAGGCTTCTACCTTAGTGAGTTTATATGGTTATGCGAAACAAAATCAAGTGGAACAGTTTGTTGAAAGATTCATGACGCTATTAAGAACGGGGTACCGGACACGTTTTGGAACCTGAGGACGGACAAAAAATGAACGGAAATTTAGTGCTTACTCCTCCGGAATTTTATATAGAAAGTAAAACTTTGATTCAGTGCAGTGTGCTTGAAATACGTTTAAAATGAAGCATCTGCTGATCTGTGCAGCAACGAACATAAAGAATGAAATTGTAATATTCGGTCACGATTCTGAGTTTCTCGCTGAGTTGCAACACTGTTGTTAGTAGCAGAATATTATTGTTCATTGTCGAAATGTTATCCATGACCCTCTCTGTTTTTCTCTAGCGCGTTAGTTTCTTTTTTTGTAGGGGGGGGGGTGCATTGGGTGCGTCTCCTTTTCTGCTACTGAAAAAATACCTATGTCAGTGGTCGGTTAAATGGTTCTGAAAATATGAGAAGGTAAATTTGTTACTGCGCACTTCCTGAGAACATATGTGAGGACTGAAGATAAGCTGGACTCATTCTTAACCTTGGTAAAAAATGGAGACAAGTGATTAGCTGTACACCCCGGCCGCTTTAACCTGGCATCCATGGAGCCGGATGGTGCTTCGACCTTAGAGCTGACTTACATTATTCTGAGCCGATGAAAGCCTCTTTCGCTGACAAAAATGGGACCATTATTTCTCGGTTTTCAAGCCCGTAGACTAGTCACTTTTCCGATTACGTTCTGAAAAATTATGCAAGTTTTTAAAAATATATGTTTGATTACACATATGCTGTATTTATTTCATACGTAATACATATATTGGTACGTTTATAATATCTTATTTCTTTAGTTATCGCCATCACACAGAGCTGAGAAAGGAAAATATTTGTACTGCCGTCATACTCTTATCTTGTGTTCTACAACAGTAGTACCTTAAAATAAGTTCAAATTCTTTTCCTAGATCTATTACCGCACTTATTTGCAGGCCACTGTCGCTCCCGCGACGCAATTTGCAAGTTCTGCATTTGATTGCAGGAAAATGAAAGGCATGATATTCCTAAGCTATTAGCGAAAATTAAGTGGTTCAAAAATTGAAAATTAGGCTGAAGAAAAATGAGGCTTTTGAGACTACTAGGCTGTGTGTGTGTGTGTGTGTGTGTGTGCGTGCGTGCCTGCGTGTGAGTGCTTGTGTCAGTATGTGTGTGTACGTGCGTGCCTGCGTGTGAGTGCTTGTGTCAGTATGTGTGTGTGCGTGCGTGCCTGCGTGTGAGTGCTTGTGTCAGTATGTGTGTGTACGTGCGTGCCTGCGTGTGAGTGCTTGTGTCAGTATGTGTGTGTGCTTGCGTGCCTGCGTGTGAGTG
>Ga0131853_10028419_pt1 | contig 10010 bp, 4 predicted proteins | sample TergutLab28metaG_FD_92764 | JGI IMG/M metagenome (GOLD analysis project Ga0131853, IMG submission 92764) | Labiotermes labralis P1 segment gut microbial communities from Petit-Saut dam, French Guiana - Lab288 P1 (version 2) (version 2) | ecosystem: Host-associated > Arthropoda: Insects >... | reverse complement strand
GAAGAGTAAAAATGAAAAAAAAAACTTTTTTTTTGGGGGGGGGGGGGGTGGAAAGAGACTAATTTTGGACGGCTAATGGTATGATATGCAGTATGTGGAAATAAATATTTGGATTGGGGCGACAAGTGGATGTTTGATACCTCTTCAAGACTGCATTCAGCATTGTTAAATAAGAGAAATAGATTAAAAAATAGTAAGTTTATAAATATGGACCTAAACAAATACAGGAATTCATTGTTCTGTATGACATGCAGCATATGTTTTTCAAGTTAACAGTACAGAAACCTCCGCTTGTGGGTCACAGTTCCAGATGGTATCTGGAAATATCACACAACCACATCCTATCCAGTTTATTATTTCATTGTGGAAACTGTATGGTTGGTAAAGTTCCATTAAATAGCCCATGAATCAAAGCAAATCAAAACATCAGTTTCAGTTCAGGATTGAATTGCCTCTTAGTAACTTGTGTCACTGACTTGTTGGTTGGTTTATTCTTATGTTATTCTGTAATCCCATTTAAATGGACACAATCTACAGGGCTGCAAAATTCGTGAAGTTGATAATGAATCTTAAGTTGCTAAGGAACGGAATGAAAGCAGTCATGGTCAACTGAGGGTCATATTCTGGCATTCATCTGGAGATGTTGTGGGACACTGCAAAATGACCTTGGTAAATACCAGGTCTGTGAGCCAGATTTTCTATCTCATGAACTCAAACTGCTACACATACTTTTTCATTTATTCATTTATAACATAAGGCACTAAACAAGAAGAGTCATTTCTTAAGCTTATTCTACCAGTGTGTTGCTGTCAACACTGATAATGGTTTTTTCTGAACCATGATGCAACTGGTTGCTCAAGAAGATAGTAGTGGATATGTTCCCGCTTCTGAAATGGAACAAGACCTTTCCTGTGTTAATTAAAAGAGTCAGTCCAGGAACAAGGCTGATAATTTTTTTTGTAATCTTCAGTATTTTGATACCATAGTTATAAAAATAAATAGGTATAACCTTTGTCATCAGGGTTGTAACATGAAAGCAGTGTCTTTGTTTCAAATATTGGAACCCACCTGCCAGACTTACAGTCATAATCCACAAGGCCATTGTATGAAGTTCACTGTTGTGACATCACACACCTTTGTGTGTGTGTGTGTTTGGGGGGTGGGGGGGGGGGGTTTTCAGGCTCATGCTCCCCAGTTCAAAATTTAAAAACTTAGATTTTGTATGCACTTTGATATCCACTATTTTAAATCATTTACCTCCAGTCAAAATCAGCCACTGAAATCAACTGATGACAAGTTCATAGTTCATAGTTCTTATTTATTTTCCATTGATCCAGTTTATTTGCAAAGAACGTAGGGATATAGAAATTGTACTACACACACACACACACACACACACACATAATAATAATAATAATAATAATAATAATAAATTCTATTAGAATTTTAAGGAATTTAAAAGAACTTATTATGTTAGATGAAATTTAAAAAACTGAGAATATTTAGACCTTGTCATTTAAATTAGACGAGTGAGTCATGGAACATGTAATTATATTTCTATGTATACAAATGCTGTTGCTAGCAGTGTTGCATTACTATTATACACATATGACATGATTTTTATAACACCATTTTTAAAATCAAACATCAATAATAGATGTCTTCAGGGTCAGCACCCCCTCCACCCCCAATGAAAAATTCTAGGTGCTCATGTGGTCAAAGTTCTTGAACTAAAATATGCTTTAAGCTCTTAATGTCTTTTCTGTAATGAGGAATGGTGAATGCTCACTGCAACTTATCCAATAAGCCATGAACTTCAATTAATTTTTATCACTTGAACTTTTATTACCATAGGCCTATAAACATGTAAATTTGCTTAATTGAAGTCCTGTACTTAAATAAGTTGGTTTGTGTGTTACCATTTAGGAATGGGTAAAAATTGGAAGTGAGACAGACAGAATATTAACAGTAAAAATTACAATTGTTGAAGTAGCATATTATGATACAAGAATAAGGGCTGTAATGTACTGAGGAAGAAGCACATTTAACTATGAAGTAGCAGTGTTCAGGCAGGTGAGATGCTGAGACAGGGCAGAACAGATGGATGTGCAACAGCAGTGTATTGACCTCCACATACTGTGCTGTTACATATCACACTTGTAAAACATTTTTAAATTGTAGAATTTTATTTGAATTTAAAGTATTGTGGCCTACTTATACTCCTCTTGCACACCAGTTTATATGTTTATCAGACCAAATCATTATAACCTAACCTAACCAAAAATAACTGTCATAACCATTCAGACCATGAATTGGTCCTTGCCTGTAACAAAATATTGTTAATCATACACCACCTGTAGGGTATATTGATTAGATGTATTGTCACCTGGTACAAAATAGTGACAATAATATGTGGCATAAATTTCAAAAAGCTTAAGTAAACGAATTTTTGAATGTAATTCAAGAAACTTATAAACTCTTACCTACTATGATATGATATGATATGATATTCATGATTTAGTTTGCTGCCAAATACTATACACTATTTTGTGTGTGTGTCAAGGGTATCCTTCAATGTTTATTTGGAATTTCGTTACCACATGTGATTCATCCTCTCCTCTTTATAGATCCTTATCAGTGCCAGGTATAGTTAATTTAAATGTTATATTGAAAAACATAGTCTTACACAACATATACACAAGTTAAAACACAACTGGAATGAATCACCTAAAGACTTTAGCAGCTAGGCTGGCTGCTATCTACAGGATCAATATCTGAAGAGGTAACCATATAATTGCAATGCCAATGTATGATTTAACCAAGAATGCACCAGAAATCAACACCAAATGTTGCAAAACTCAGCATACCAAAGACCAAAACAGCATCAGATTATACATATAGAAATTCACAGCTTTTGAGGATAAAATGAAATTAAATTACCATATATGGAAAACTTGTGTATGTGTTTTGTGAGACTTTGTTTTTTAATATACCATTTAAACAAAGCACAAGAGATTTGAATCACCTTAAGATTGTTAAATTATTTTGTGTGCTTGCAGCCGGAAAACCTCCTTTACTATAGTCCAGACGAAGATAGCAAAATCATGATTAGCGATTTTGGACTCTCTAAAATGGAAGATTCTGGAATAATGGCAACTGCGTGTGGAACACCAGGCTATGTGGGTGAGGACATTTCTTGCTCTTCTCTGGCACATCTGCACAAGCAGGGTCATTGCACAGAAATAAGCAGTCATAAGGCTGAAGTACATTGTATTGTGGAGAGTGTTACAAGCAATTAAGACCTCTGTTTAATCTCATTTTTCTCGACTTTGTGTTTCATCATAGCTTAGTGTTTGCTGAATTTTACTTCTATTAAATAAAAATCCACCACACACAATTTTTATTGTTGCACAATATGATGAATTTTTATTAAGAAGTTTATCATTGGATATTTTTTAAGATTATTATAATTATAATTATACAAGCCTTCTTATTCGCAATACAGCAAGCTGAATCTTTCCATTGATAGGAGTGTGCAGTTCTTATAATGAATAAAAGGTAAAAGGTGAAGGAGACCCGTCACAGGCCTGGAGTGGCCCAGAGGGTTCCAGGAAGTTAAGGTTCCCAGATTTCATGACAACAGCACAGGATGGTGGTAAGGATGTCAGCCTTGCGCACCGGCCGCCTTTACCCCCAGGAAATGCTCCTGGTACTCATTTTTGTTAGAGGCTGAGTCGACCCCAGGGTCATAGTGCGATCGGAAGGATTTTATGTCAATAAAAAATTCCAATGATACCAATGAGTGGAGTACCCAGGAATTTTGTTTGGAGGGGGGGGGGTTCAACAAATTCAGTTGAGGATAGAGGACAGACAGAACGGGGATCTGGGAGCAGTAGCCCCCTAATCAGGGGTTCTGGAGGCAGCTGTAATTTTGTATAAGAAATTTCATTTCATATAGTAAAATTTTTTTAATTTTTGGTACTTTAAGACTATTTATGATGACAACCAATTTATTTGTCATTGCTAATGTAAATCAGTTGCGAACCTAGGTAGTTTAAGAATTTTACTGCCTTTTTTCCGAACATCTTGGCGTGTTTGTGTCCTAAATTCAGCAATTTTTAATAGTTTTCACAATCGGGTTGAGTTTGGCATGATTTTGGAGGGCCTTCGGAATTTCAGGGGGTTTAAAACCCCTCGGTACGCCACTGACACCAGTTGGGATCGAAACAGCGACCTTCTGATTTGTAGCACAGCACCTTAATCACTGTGTTACTGCGGTCCCCTTCTTATAATGAATAACATTACAATAATGCAGTTCCTGTTCCTTGTGCTTGCTTAACCCTTCGAACACTTTAATAAACTTCATGCAACAGTATTAGTGATCATCACATTTTCATGTAAATTGATATTTTGCTCAAGATCTCCTGAAGCCATTTCAGTAGGTTTACAGAGCAGTGGTACATACTGACGAAATTTAAAGCCTTCTGAGATGTTACACCTGTTACGAATAAATAATTCTTACTTTTGAAGGCACTGTGTTCCTTCAAAACATCAGTCACACAGTGTAACATCTCCAAACACAGGAACATCACTTTGACAACTTGAATACTGAATATGTTTTGTCTTTAAACATGATTAGTTGTTCTTCGTGAAGAGTAGTTTTATTGTCTAACTGATGCTTCTGCTATGAACATTTCTGCAAATGGCATGACTTATCATAACCACAGCCATACTGCTGTCTTCTTGAATCAGTAACTTTACTATTTTTTCACTTTATTTTCAGTGTTCTCAGGTTTTTCCATTCCAGTATAGGGGTTATATTCTTAATGCACCTGAGTTTTTGAGTATGTTTGTAGTAACGCCAGTAACTTTACCTGGAATTGTATGTGGGGCCAGTATTCCAACAGCAGCTAGAAACATATTGTTAAAAACATATGTATCACTCAGTTGTAACTGTGTGTTATTAAGTGTGGTATTTGGATGCAATTTCAGATTTTGAAATTTAGCGTGTAGCAATGTAATTGTGATCCAATAAGCTAGAGAGTGTGGCTGCAAGCAGAAACAAAGCTCCTCTAATGTGCGGTTAAAGTGTTTTGGTTCAGAATACAACATCTGAGCATGCACAATGTGTATCTTCCCACTCTTCAAGTCAAAGCAGGAGCATTTTGTATAGTTGTGTGTAATAGGAATCATGAGGTTAATTTGTATCAGGATTCCTTTGTTTTCAGTTTCCTGTAATTCAGTGACAAGGATAATTTGTACACATCTTTGTTCTGTTTATTTATTAACCCATTCATGATACTTAATCTGCAGGGACCTAGTATTAAAAAAAAAACAAGATTGACAGTTTCATTCTATGATACATGCATTTAGTGTTGTTCTATTGAAGCTGTGCTTTGGTTTGTTGCAGCTCCTGAAGTACTTGCCCAGAAACCATATGGCAAAGCAGTAGATGTTTGGAGCATAGGTGTTATATCTTACATTCTTCTATGTGGATATCCACCATTTTATGATGAAAATGATGCTAATTTGTTTGCCCAAATATTAAAAGGTACTGTATTAGTTCTTAAATACATCTTTTATGCTTTGAATGTAGTACTCCAAGATCTAAATACATCTTTTTCCTGATGTTCTAGTTTTATGTCGAGTTTTTATTGAAAAATTCTGGAACTCTAAATTGGGACTTGAGTTATGGCAACATAAGTCATGCTATGTGAAGGACTGTCACTTAATGCAGTTCAGAGGATGTGAAATTTCCCGAAGTTTGTTATAGTTACTTGTTACTGACAGGTGCTGTCATAACAAAGAGTTCCTCATGGCAACTTATAATAATGTTCATAACTTGTACAGTGTATTCTATGTGCAGAAATGGCAGAAGGATATTCAAAAACATTGTTCCCTTGACATGTGTTATACTGAGTCTTGTAATGCAGGAAGTGTCTGTGAGTAGAGGGAATTCTTGTTATGCGCATTTCCAGTTTGTTTCCCTGCTTATCTGGTCCAAATATTTAAGGAACTGTATGTAAAAACTCCCCACACTTCTGGGGATCAGATGCCTGGACCATAAATTTTCCAACAGACAACTGTTTCAGTCTCACATATGTCTGCAATTTGCTTGCACTGTTCTGTTCTCAATACAAGCCTTTGGACACAATTTCTGAGCAGGCAATAAGGCATGACTGCAAGATGTGAACAGCCATTATAACAGGTGAATAACAACTAAGGAAGTACAAGCATTGTGATAAAAACGTATAAATGGTGCACTGTGTGCCTATTCATTCATGTTCTTTGCTGTAGTTTGAACAGACAGGTATTTATATCAGTTATGCATGTCAGTCAGGAATGTCAGTGATCACTGATACAGGGACAGTAATTGTCACAATGTCATCTGTAATATTTTATCTTATGAGCAGAAATTCCTGACTTAAAGAGGACCCAATTTAAGTGACTTCTTCTGGTTCCATTTTACTTTTATGTAAATTGCATCATATGTGTGTACATGTTTGTGAATATGAAACCAGAACTCTAATACCGTGAACAGACATTACCTTCATTTCATGCCCATGTTGTCTGATTTTAAAAAAGTGTAATGTATTTTATTTATTTATTTAGTATTCCAGAGATCCATCAGAGTGGATATGGATTTTTAAATGCTTTTAAATAGCTTCCTTCATCCTGTGATTATTCTTATCTCACCACTGAATTTATTTAATGTAACTGACCTCATTTTGATTCTTCAATTCTCCTGTACTTGTATGTAAAAATAGTGGAGTATCAGAATAGCATATCAGTTTTATGTAACATAGAATCTTTTATGTAATGAGTGGCACTTATTTCAAAGCATGTCAACTGTACAGACTGAGAGCTACAAAAGCTATGAGAATTAAGGGTACAAGGAAGTTAAATTATATGGAAAAGAATTGGGTTTATATAAATAGGAAGAAATGAGAGGAAGGCACTTTCTTCAATTCAACAGTTTTTAAAAGCTTAATCTTATTTTTGTGAACAGAATAACGTTACAGGGTAGACAGAAAAATACAGTGTAAAAACCTGAAAAAAATGTAGCAGAATTAGAATGGAATATTTCATTATGCAACTGAACTGTGCATGTAGTTTACATCTATCTCAGTAGAAGTGTACCAGTTATAATTGTTGTCTTATTTGATTCATGTAGGCTGTGTTATTAAGACCATGGTAAACAAGTGTAAGTGCTGTTTAAGCACTGTTCTAAGATAACCTTTATATTACCCTGTGTGTATTGATCTACTTTGTTTGTAGTATAACCCTGTTTGTTGCATTGCACTTTTATTTATGTGTTTAAAAGTTTGGTATATAAAAGTGGTAATTATAGTAGCATTTTTTAAATTTCCATTCCTAAATATTCTTTAGACAATTCTTTGGTGTTTGTTGTGTAATTACTGATTTATCTCTATCTCATGCTGGATTTGAGTATGCTGTAAAAACATGTGCAGGTCTGCAGATATGATTAATTTGTTATCCTTTCAGGTGAGTTTGAATTTGATTCTCCTTACTGGGATGACATCAGTGACTCTGCCAAAGACTTCATCCGCCAGCTCATGTGTGTAGATGTAGAGAAGAGATATACCTGTCGTCAGGCTTTAGCACATCCCTGGTAAGCAGGGACAAGTTTCACATTCTATATACACCCTGGCTATGGAATTAGAGTGTGGATATAGTAGCTCCATGCCCAACACAATTTTGACTATGTGTGGTTGAAAATAATTAAATGTGTGTGAAAAACAGTTTCTTGACTGCAGAAAAATTTAAATATGTGCGGATAAACATGGACAGTTACTCACTGAACCACCATCAAAGCTGATATTCTCAGCTACGCAAACAATGTGAAAATATCTAATATCCAAAAATGTATGTATTTTAAGCAATGGTGGGCTCTGTAAGTGTCCACTTTCATATAGCCATATTTTTGCCATAAGAAGTTCGTGCAGTGTGGTTTCGCTCAACATGCATTGATCATCCCCCCCAACTCTACATTGGTTGAAGGCTTACTGTCTCTCAGTATCTGTTTTTTAATTCAAAATATAAAGGAACATATTTACAACCTGTTACGGTAAAAAACTGTGTTAGTTTCTGAAACACACTACTTACTTCTTTCATTCTTTTTTAGGATATCTGGTAATGCTGCCAGTAATAAGAACATTCATGGAACCGTGTCCGAACAGCTCAAGAAGAACTTTGCCAAATCACGGTGGAAGGTAGTATTATATCCAACCACTTACACTCTTTATATATGAGTATGTCCTGCAGTTAATGAAATGGGAGCATGTACGCAAGTGATGGCAAATATTGGGATATTTTGCTTTTCTCAGCGTGGTTGGACTCTTTGGTTACAGGAAATAAAACAGACCATAATCAGTTCAGGCACTGATTGTCTGTATATCTGTACATCTGGCAAAGACAACACAATTAGTATAGAATCATTGCTTCTTTAATTCATTTTGCTTTTTTTTTTTAAATTTATTTGGTGCTAGTTAGCTTGTGTCTGAGCATAGTTGTTAAATTAATGCCTAATTCGCCAATCACCCAGTCAGATTTTCACACAGCAAACTCAGTCACTGCTCATACTATGTGTGGATGTTTGCTCCTCCAGAAGCTGAAATAGAGTTGCTGTCTTGCTCCAGAAGTGCTAAATGAGATGTGCTGCAGAGCTCTCATGCAATCTACTGCATTGGCCAGAAATGTGAATTGTCTAGATGAGGTAGAAAATAAAGGGTTGCTTTTTGGGTTCTGTTGGTGGGAAGTAACAAACAACTTTCTGTCCACTATGATATCTTTTGGCATATGAGTACTGTTCGGTAAGCCCTAATCCTACCGTCATGTTTCTACCAAAATCTGGAAATGGACAGTAATCCATGACACAAAGGATCAGATTGCTACATCACACAACCAGGCAAAGTCTGAGTGTTATATAAAACAAAATTCCTAAACAATTTAAAGCTATTTATTTGTATACAAACCAGGATGATTTCAATCATGTAGTTTGCATCACATCTCAGAAAATCAGTCCAGGATTTGAACCCTAGATTAGACTAGTATAGTACATGTCCCTGTGAATTTGTCACTTGTAAATCGGTTTACTTTCTGATCTTCTTACGGTTGATTCTTCTTTGTTAATAATGCTGTTTTCTAGGTTATGATGTGGAGGTAAGAGTACCTTCTGTTTTTACACCTTTCTGCTAACATTCAGAGGTCAGAACTTGGTGACTTATGAAAAACTTCAGTTCTTATGTTGGAAGTTAGTGTGTCTTCATAGTTGTAAATGTTTCATGCTTCAGGGCATCTTAAAAACAGACTACCTAAGTATATTTGATTTTGGCTGCCATCTGTGGGAATGTATTTAGCATAAAGTGACTGATTTCAGAGATAACAACAAGGCACTTACTGTTGTCAAGGTCATTGCATATCATTTCAGCAGTGATAGTAAAAATGTTGATAGTTTCAGTAGTACACATCAGGTGTGTAGTTTACTGGATCCTTCATAAAGTTAAAAGCAAGCGCTCTGCATGGTGGTGGAGTAGAAACTGACTGTCACTTCCTGTTTTCCCCCCAGCATTATGTCCTACCTTAGTTAAAAGTAAATTCAAAATGCTGACCTATCACCTTACTGCAGGCCTTAATGCTTGCTTACAGTGTTATTTATTTATTTAGTTAGTTAGTTCATTAGTTAGCTTTATTTTCCATAAATCCAATTGAAATACAATTTCATGTGGATGTGGAAATAGTCAATATAAACAACATATAGTTAACACTTAGATGGAAGAGCTATCAATAAAATTTAATTAAAGGAAGAATATAAGTGTTGTCAAATAAATATATACACATACAGATTTAACAAACAGTAAAAGAAATACAATAAATGAATAATTTAATGATTAAAACTACAATATCAGCAATCATTAATTACTGGTAAATTCCCTGTACTAGGATTGCTCAGTAAGTTCCAGTCAAAGTATTCTTGAATAGTATAAAAT
>Ga0131853_10028418_pt1 | contig 10010 bp, 8 predicted proteins | sample TergutLab28metaG_FD_92764 | JGI IMG/M metagenome (GOLD analysis project Ga0131853, IMG submission 92764) | Labiotermes labralis P1 segment gut microbial communities from Petit-Saut dam, French Guiana - Lab288 P1 (version 2) (version 2) | ecosystem: Host-associated > Arthropoda: Insects >... | reverse complement strand
CACCCCACCGAGATCGTGCTGCGGCCGATCCCGAGGTAGCCGTTCGACGACCGCTTCCGCGTGGCGGTCAGGAATGCCGAAGCGTCGTGATGGTCAGCATCGCACAGGGATCGGTCATTTCGAACGCATCGACGCACCCGGGCGGGAGCAGCACCGCATCCTCCGTCGCCGGATCGACGAGAACGAGCAACGCATCGGGATCGGCGACCGCGGGCGGTTCACCGATCCGCACCGTCGCCGACGCCAGGCCGCGCCGCACCATCACGTTCAGCGCCCGGGTGGGCGTCTCCACACGGCACTGCGGCGCCCACTCGCCCGGAAACTCGATCGTCTCCAGCGGTGCGACGACATGGCGCACCACGCCGAGCTCCTCCGACCCGAGCGGCGCCCCACTCAACTCGATCGGTACCGCACCGATCGGTATGAAGAACCGGTCGTATCCGTCGATCACCGAGAAGGTCGACGACGTCGGCTCGTCGGCGATGCTCACCCGCCACAGGTCGGTCTCGGCCACCACCTGCGTAGTGCCCTGACCGTTGCGCCAGCGCACCGACTCCCGGTCGTCGCGGGTGGTCCGGCGCGCCTTCGAGCCGGGCGAGTACGGGTCGTTCACAGTGCCTCCGTTGCGATACGTGTCGAAGGGGTTCCGGTTTGCAGCCCCCGCTCCACACAGAACGTTGAACACCCGGCTTCTTGTCCAGACTTGTATATACAACCAGCTCCGGTCAACTACCTGTCCGCACAGTTCACGGAACGAGTGCGCCGTCGGCACGCCCGCACCATGCCGGTAGATCTCGAATCACACACCACCCCAACGGTTCCCGCCACAGAACGACCGTGGGGGTGTGTTCCGGCCTCGCCATGACACCGGAACACACCCCCACCTGCAGCGGAGCTGCCGTCTCGTCAGCTGACGATCATGTCCTCCTGCGCCCAGTAGGCGCGGGTGCTGGTGATCTTGGCGTCGTCGTCGAAGGTCATGACGTCGATCGGCTCCATCACGTAGGTCTGGCCGCCGACCTTCGACACGGTGCGGAAGTGGAAGGCGGCGCTGTTGCCGGCGACGCGGATCGTCAGCAGCTCGGCCGTCTGGTCCATCGCCTCGATCGCCTTGAAGAACGCGCGGATCTCCTCCACGCCGCGCTTGGGCTCGGTGCCGACCGGATCCTCGACCGTGGCGCCCTCGGCGAACAGCGCGGCCACCTGGTCAGCGCTCTTGCTCTCGAGTGCCTTCATGTACGAGGCGACGGTGTTCTTGATGTCTTCTGCGGATGCCATGATCGCTGAACCTTTGCTCGTGGAACGATTTTCGGCCGCAGCGTAACCCGCGCCACACACTCGGCACATCGCTCGGTCCCGCCCACCGGACACTCCCGACAATCCTCCGAAGCAAAGCGAGTCGCGACAATACGCTGCTACCGTCCCGCGCATGTCAATCCAGCACGGGGGTCTCTGGGTCAAATCGTTCGTCGCCGCACTCGCGGCGACCGTCGTGGTCGTAGGGGGTGCCGCAGGCACCGCCGCCGCCCAGTCGAGCGGAAGTGCGCTGCCCGACACCAGCATCGGCGGACTGGGATCGACCGGCAGCGCCGGCGGTCAAGGATCGGTCGGCGGCGGATCGCTGACCGACGGCACGGGCTCGAACGGCAACGGCTCGAACGGCACCACACCGATCACCGGGTCGCTGGGCACCGCGTCGTACGCCAGGTCGGCGTTCGGCTCGTGGATACCGGGGTCGGTCGACTCGTCCGTGTCGCCACCGGATCTGGCCCCGCCGGTCCTCGAGACGCTGCGCGACGACATGCTGCCGTCCCCGATCGGAGACCCGTTCTTCGACGAGTACCCACCCGGCCTGGGCGGCATGCAGAACGGGCAGATCATCACCGTCCGCGACGTGACGACGGTCGCCCGATCGCTGCCGATCGGGCCGGTGCGCGAGGTGAAGCAGTTCAAGGTGAAGTCCACCGACGCGACCGGGGCACCGTCGTTCGCGACCGCGACCCTCGTCATTCCCGCCACGCCGTGGACCGGCCCGGGACCACGGCCGGTCCTGGTCAACAACGTGCCGATCAACGGACTCGGACGGGCGTGCACCCCCTCCCACACCATGGCGAACGGGATCACACCGTCCACCAACCCCATCGACTTCCTCCGGCCCGCCACGTCGCAGGCCGAGGAACGCGGATACGCGGTCCTCATCCCGGACCACGAGGGTCCCCGGATGGCATACGGGGAACCGTACGTCGCCGGACACGCAATCCTCGACACCATCCGCGGCATGCGCAGCGAGTACTCCGCGGAGCTCGGCACCAGCAAGATCGCGATGATGGGTTACTCCGGCGGCGCGATCGCCACCCACGGCGCGGTCAAGCTGATCGATTCGTACGCACCGGAATTGGCCCCCGACATCGTCGGTGCGGCATTCGGCGGAGTGCCCGCCGACTTCGAGATGCTCGGACGCACCATGAACGGCAATCTCGCCAGCGGGCTCTTCCTCTCTGCGGTGCTGGGGATCTCGCGGGAGCGCACCCAGGTCCTACCCTTGATCAACAATCTCGGGCAGCAGCTGGCCATCTCCGGCATCAAAGACATGTGCGTGAGCCCCCTCACCCTGATCGGCGTCCTGAACGCACCCATCGAGGCGCTCGCGAACGTCAAGGATGCGCTGAATTCTCCTGTCGCGCACGATATCTACGACATCACGAAGATGGCGGACATCAAGTCCGGCACCCCGCTCTACATCTACAACGGTGGACAGGACTGGTGGATCCCTGCCCTGGGTGCGCGCAACCTCTACGACGAGCAGTGCAAGCTCGGCGTCCGTGCCGTGTACCGGCAGGTGCCAGGCGAGCACCTGCTCGGCGAGGTGTTCGGCAACCCCGGGGCGTTCGACTGGGTCGACGCCCTCTTCCAAGGCAAGCCCGCACCCGACGAGTGCTGAGCCGGCCCGCGAAAAGCTGAAGGGTCCCTTCATGCGCTCGCAGCGCATGAAGGGACCCTTCAGCTGCCTCGACTAGAGAACGACGTTGACCATCTTGCCGGGCACGACGATCACCTTGCGGGGATCCTTGCCGTCCAGCAGCGCGACGATCTTCTCGTCCGCCAGGGCGATCTTCTCGATGTCCTCGCGGGCCGCGTCGGCGGCGACGTTGATGCGGCTGCGGACCTTGCCGTTGACCTGGATCGGGTACTCGACGGTGTCCTCGACCAGCCACTTCTCGTCGGCCGTGGGGAACGGGCCGTGCGCGAGCGACGCGGTGTGGCCCAAGCGCGACCACAGTTCCTCGGCGAGGTGCGGGGCGATCGGGCCGAGCATCAGTGCGAGCGGTTCGACCGCCGACCGCGGGGCACCGGCCGGGTATTCCTTGGTGAGGTGGTTGGTGTACTCGATCAGCTTGGCGACGGCGGTGTTGTCGCGCAGCGCCGCGTAGTCCTCGGCCACACCGGCGATCGTCTTGTTGAGCGCTCGCAGCGTGTCCTCGGACGGCTCCGCGTCGGTGACGCGCAGGTCGCCGGTCTCCTCGTCGACGACGACGCGCCACGCGCGCTGCAGGAAGCGGTGCGCACCGATGACGTCCTTGGTGGCCCACGGGCGGGACGTGTCCAGCGGACCCATCGCCATCTCGTAGACGCGCAGGGTGTCGGCACCGAACTCGTCGCAGATCTGGTCCGGCGCAACGGAATTCTTGAGGCTCTTGCCCATCTTTCCGTACTCGCGCTTGACCTCGGCGCCCTGGTAGAAGAACTTGCCGTCCTCCTCGGTCACCTCGGCCGCCGGCACGTAGACGCCGCGGTCGTCGGTGTACGCGTACGCCTGGATGTAGCCCTGGTTGTACAGGCGGCGGTACGGCTCGCTGGAGCTGACGTAGCCCAGGTCGAACAGCACCTTGTGCCAGAACCGCGAGTACAGCAGGTGCAGCACCGCGTGCTCGACACCGCCGACGTACAGGTCGACGCCGCCGGGATCGTTGGGGCCGTGGATGTCCGGACGCGGACCCGTCCAGTAGGCCTCGTTCTCGGGCGCGACGAACTGCTCGCTGTTGGTGGGATCGATGTAGCGCAGCTGGTACCACGAGCTGCCCGCCCACTGCGGCATCACGTTGGTGTCGCGGCGGTAGTCCTCGAGGCCGTCACCGAGGTCCAGCTCGACGTTGACCCAGTCGGACGCCTTGGCCAGCGGGGGAGAGGGCTCGGAGCTGGCGTCGTCCGGATCGAACGACACCGGCGCGTAGTCCTCGACCTCCGGAAGTTCCACCGGCAGAGCCGATTCCGGCAGCGGATGCGCGACGCCGTCGGCGTCGTACACGATCGGGAACGGCTCGCCCCAGTAGCGCTGACGCGCGAACAGCCAGTCGCGCAGCTTGTACTGGATGGTGCCGGTGCCGACGCCCTCCGCCTCGAGCCGCGCGATGACGGCCTTCTTGGCGTCCGCGACGTCCAGGCCGTCCAGGTAGTTGCTGTTGATCAGCGGTCCGTCGCCAGTGAACGCGGCCTCGGACAGGTCGCCGCCCTTGATGACCTCGACGATGTCGAGGCCGAACGCGGTCGCGAACTCCCAGTCGCGCTGGTCGTGGCCGGGGACGGCCATGATCGCGCCGGTCCCGTAGCCGGTGAGCACGTAGTCGGCGATGAACACCGGCAGCTCGTGCCCGTTCACCGGGTTGACGGCGTAGACGCCCAGGAAGACGCCGGTCTTCTCCTTGTTCTCCTGGCGCTCGAGGTCGGTCTTCGCCGCGATCGACGCGCGGTACGCCGCGACGGCCTCCGCCGGGGTGGCCGCCCCGCCGGTCCAGCGCGGGTCGACACCCTCGGGCCACTCGGCCGCCACCAGCTGATCCACCAGCTCGTGCTCGGGGGCCAGCGTCACGTACGTGGCACCGAACAGGGTGTCAGGACGGGTGGTGAACACCTCGATGTCGTGGCCGGATGCGTCGAACTTGACCTGGGCGCCGTGCGAGCGGCCGATCCAGTTGCGCTGCATGGACTTGACCTTCTCGGGCCAGTCCAGGTACTCGAGGTCGTCGACCAGGCGGTCCGAGTACGCGGTGATGCGCATCATCCACTGCTGCAGGTGCTTCCGGAACACCGGGAAGTTGCCGCGCTCGGACCGGCCGTCCGCGGTGACTTCCTCGTTGGCCAGCACCGTGCCCAGTCCGGGGCACCAGTTGACCATCGAATCCGAGTGGTAGACAAGGCGGTACGAGTCCAGCACCTTGCTGCGCTCGACCGCATCCAGCGAAGCCCAGTCCCGTCCGTCGTCGAGAGTGCGCTCACCCGAGGCGAACTCGGCCTCGAGCTCGGAGATCCGGCGCGCCTTGCCCTGCGCGGTGTCGTACCAGGCGTTGTAGATCTGCAGGAAGATCCACTGCGTCCAGTGGTAGAAGTCGACGTCAGTGGTCGCGACGCTGCGGCGCTCGTCGTGGCCCAGGCCCAGACGACGCAGCTGACGCTGCATGTTCGCGATGTTCGCCTCGGTCGTCGTACGCGGATGCGTGCCCGTCTGCACCGCATACTGCTCGGCCGGCAGACCGAACGCGTCGTAACCGAGGGTGTGCAGGACGTTGTGGCCCTGCATGCGGTGGTAGCGCGCGAAGACGTCGGTGGCGATGTAACCGAGCGGATGCCCCACGTGCAGGCCCGCGCCCGACGGGTACGGGAACATGTCCTGCACGAACAGCTTGTCGGCCGGCACCTCACCCGCGAGCGGACCCACCGGGTTGGGCGCGTTGAAGGTCCCGCGCTCGCTCCACAGGTCCTGCCAGCGCTTCTCGATCCGGCCGGCGAGCTCCGCGGTATAGCGGTGCTGCGGCGTCGAGTCGTCGGGGGATACGGCTTGCTGAACTGGCTCGGTCACTGTGGTCGCTATCTACTTGGATGACGGGAATTCCGTCAACCAGGGTAAAGCCTGGTACGTCCCGTCGAACACCCAGGAACATGCGCTACTCGTCACGGGGCTTATCGTGGACGCGTGGTCATCCTCGCTGTCGTGCTGTTCATCGCCGCTGTCGCTCTCGGCGCAGTGGGCATCGCCGGCCTGACCGGTCGTCTCGGGCGCAACCGCTGGGCCGGGGTGCGCACCCCCCAGTCGCTGCGCGACGACGAGACGTTCGCGCTGGCCAACAAGGTGGCGGCGCCCACGATGCTGGCCGCGGCCGGCGTGCTGGTCATCGGCGGTGTGGCGGCGATTCTGCTCGACGGTGCCCTCCCGATCGTCGCGGTGGTCGTCGCGGCCGTCGCGGCCGTGTTCATCGCCGCCGCCGGCGGTTCCCTCGGCTCGAAGGCCGCGGGCGCGCTGCCCGAGACCAGCGGCTGCGGCACCTCGTGCGGCGCGTGCAGCCTCAAGGGCGCGTGCGAACCGGCCTGACTGGTTGAATCCCGGGTGTGACCACACCCACACCCAGCGCTCGCGTCTTCGATCCCGCCGGCGTCGTCTTCGGCGTCGTTGTTCCGGTGCTCGCCGCGGCGGTCGGCGTCGTGCTGACCTACGTGCTCCTGCCTCGGCTGCCCGAGCAGATCGCGACGCACTGGTCCGGTAGCGCCCCGGACGACTTCATGAGCCCCACCGGCTCCGCGTGGGCGGCGGCCGCGATGGTGGTGCTCGTCGGTGGCGGCTGCAGCGGAATCGCCGCGCTCGCACAGGCCCAGTTGATGACGCGCCGGATCATGCTCGTGATCGGCCTGGCGGTGGTCGGGCTGATCGCCGCCGTGCAGATCGCGATTCCCATCCAGCAACTCGACACGACGACGCCCACCGACGCGCCGCTACCCGTCGACGCGATCGGTGCCGGTCTCGCTCTCGGCGCGGTCGTCGGAATGGTCGGCGCGTCACTGCTCCGGGACTACCGGGTCCGTGCCGTCGCCACCGAAGCGCCGCCCGCAGGCCTGCCTCGCAGTGCCGTCGAGCTGCCGATCACCGACCAGGTGGGGATGAGCGCGCAGGGCCTCGTCGTGACGGCCGTGGTCCTCGCGATGCCGGCGGCGTTGTTGTGCTGGTTCGCGGACTCCTGGTGGTTGATGGGCGTGTACCTGCCGGTGGTGCTGCTCACCGTGGTTCTGCTGCAGTTCCGGCTCGTCGTCGACGCCGACAGCATCCGCGTCCAGAACATGGGCATGTCGGCGATCGAGTACGGCACCGACGAGGTCCTGGGCGCGAAGGTCCGGGAGGTGCGCCCGTTCCAGGACTTCGGCGGCTGGGGAATCAAGGCGAAGGGCCGCGGCAACTACGGCGTCGTCACCCGGACCGGACCGGCGGTCGAGCTCACCTTCGCCTGCGGGCACAGGCTGACTGTCACCACACCGCGGGCCGAGGAGATCGCCGGTGCCCTCAACACCCTCGCCGACCTGCGTCTCGCGCGGTCCTGACCCGTTACAGCGTGGATGCCCGGATGGCCTCCATCAGCGCCGCCTCGGGGCCGCTGGGCGTGCTCGACCGGCCCAGCAGCACGAACTCGACGTCACCGGGGTCCGGCAAACCCAGCCGATCGCCGACGGACTGCAGCTCGGTCGGGAGCAGCGAGTTCGCGTGCATGATCACGCCGAGCCCGGCCAGGACCGCGGCACGCAGCCCCGCGCGACTGTTCGCCAGGCACGTGATCCGGCTGGGCAGCCGCGCCGTCTCGAGGGCCGCGAGCGCGCAGGCGCGGGTGATGCTCGGCGGGGGATAGGCCACCAGCGGCACCGGGCCCGCCGGATCCCAGCGGGACTCGCTCGTCCCGCCCCACACCAGGCGGTCGCGCCACACCAGGTCGCCGTGCGTCTCGCCGGGCCGGCGCATCACGAAGGCCAGATCGAGGTCCCCGGCCCGCAGCTGCGCGTGCACGGTGCGGCTCAGGCCGACGGTGAGCTGCAGGTCGACGAGGGGATGCGTGCGCCGGAAGTCCCGCAGGATCTGCGGCAGCCCCTTCGCGACCAGGTCCTCCGCCGCCCCGAACCGCAGTCGCCCGGTGAGCGTCGAGCCCTCGAAGTACCTGCTGGCCCGGTCGTGCGCGTCGAGGATCGAACGGGCGAATCCGACCATGGCGGTGCCGTCTGCGGTCAGCTCCACCGTGTGGGTGTCGCGGGTGACGAGCCGGCGGCCCGCCGCCTTCTCGAGTCGCGCGATGTGCCCGCTGACGGTGGATTGGCGCAGGCCCAGCTGCCGCGCCGCGGCGCTGAACCCACCCGTCTGCTCGACGGCGAGGAACGTCCTGAGGAGAACCGGATCGAACACCCGTCCTGCCTATCACGAATGATGATCGCAGTTAACGGGTTGAACGGCTTTCACGATCAACTTCGCGACATATACCGTTGACCGGTGAAGTTTCTGAGCAGGTTCCACATCGACGGCTTCATCCTGTCGATCGCGACCGCCGCAGTCCTGGGCAGCCTGTTCCCGGTATCCGGCAGCGGACAGACGGTGCTCGACTGGGCCACCAAGATCGCGATCGGATTCCTGTTCCTGCTCTACGGCGCGCGCCTCTCGCCCGCCGAGGCGCTGCAGGGCCTCAAGCACTGGCGCCTGCACTCGGTGGTGTTCGCGTCGACGTTCGTGCTGTTCCCGCTGATCGGCCTGGCGCTGCGGATCCTGGTGCCGACCGTGATCACCGACGAGATGTACACCGGCATCCTGTACCTGTGCCTGGTGCCGTCCACGGTGCAGTCGTCGATCGCGTTCACCTCGATCGCGCGGGGCAACGTCGCGGGCGCCATCGTCAGCGCCTCGTTCTCGAACCTGCTCGGCGTCTTCGTCACGCCGGTGCTGGTGATCCTGCTGATGAACACCACCGGTGAGGCGACGGTCGACTTCTCGTCGGTGATCGACATCGTGCTGCAGTTGCTGCTGCCGTTCCTGATCGGCCAGTTGATCCGTCCGCTCGTCATCGACTGGCTGAAGAAGTACGCGGAGCCGACCAAGCTCGTCGACCGCGGCTCGATCCTGCTCGTCGTGTTCTCGGCGTTCAGCGAGTCGATGAACGAGCACATCTGGAGCAGCGTGACGGTGCTCGAGGTCGCCGCCGTGGTCGGGGTGTGCTGCGGCATCCTCGCCACGGTCCTGACCGTTACCTCGTTCGCCGGCAGGAAACTCGGGTTCTCGCTGCCCGACCGCATCGTGATCATCTTCTGCGGCTCCAAGAAGAGCCTGGCGACGGGCCTGCCGATGGCGTCGGTGCTGTTCGCCGGGCAGCCCGTGGGTCTGATCGTGTTGCCGCTGATGATCTTCCACCAGATCCAGCTGATCGTGTGCGCCGCACTCGCACAGCGGTTCGCGAAACGGACGGATCCGGAGCCGATCGTTTCCTGATCGCCGCTCGTTCACGCACGCTTCCGCGACACCTGCGGTTCAATGGAAGGAACCGTTCAGGTGTATCCGAGGAACTGATCCTTTCGGAGGCGAACGTGAGCAAGAGTCATCCCCACGAGTCCCGCGATGTCATTCTTCCCGCCTACACGGGCCGACTCGAAACGAATCCCGTTCCCGCACTGCGTCTGCCCGAAGACTCGATGGACCCGCGCGCGGCGTCCAGGTTCATCCACGACGAGCTGATGCTAGACGGCAGCTCGCGGCTCAACCTCGCGACGTTCGTCACGACGTGGATGGACCCCGAGGCCGGCGTGCTGATGGCCGAGACGTTCGACAAGAACCTCATCGACAAGGACGAGTACCCTGCCACGTCCGCAATAGAACAGCGGTGCGTCAACATGGTGGCCGCACTGTTCAACGCGCCCGAACTGTCGGACACCGATCCCACGTCGGCGACCGGCGTCTCGACAATCGGGTCGAGCGAGGCCGTGATGCTCGCCGGACTGGCGATGAAGTGGCGCTGGCGGCAGGCGCGCGAGCGCGCCGGCTTGGACGGGTCCAAGCCGAAACTGGTGATGGGCGCCGATGTTCAGGTGGTGTGGGAGAAGTTCTGCCGCTACTTCGACGTGGAACCGGTGTACCTGCCGATGGAGCCGGGTCGGTACGTGATCACCACCGAGCAGGTGACGGCGGCGGTGGACGAGAACACGATCGGCGTCGTCGCGATCTT
>Ga0131853_10028416_pt1 | contig 10011 bp, 4 predicted proteins | sample TergutLab28metaG_FD_92764 | JGI IMG/M metagenome (GOLD analysis project Ga0131853, IMG submission 92764) | Labiotermes labralis P1 segment gut microbial communities from Petit-Saut dam, French Guiana - Lab288 P1 (version 2) (version 2) | ecosystem: Host-associated > Arthropoda: Insects >... | reverse complement strand
GTGTGTTTGTGTGTGTGTGTGTGGGTGTGTGTGCGGGTGTGGGTGGGTGTATCTGTGTGTGTGTGGGTGGGTGTGTGTGTGGGTGTGGGTGTGGGTGTGTGTGTGGGTGGGTGTGTGTGTGTGTGTGGGGGTGTGGGTGTGTGTGTGTGGGTGGGTGGGTGTGGGTGTGGGTGTGTGTGTATGTGTGTGTGTTGTGTGTTTGGGTGGTTTTGTGTGTGTGTGTGTGTGTGTGCGCGCGCGCGCGCCCGCGTGTGTGTGTGTGACACTAGGCTTACAAGTAATAAAAACACTAGCAAAATGCAAACAGCTTAAACTGAAATTTCAAGGAATGTCAGGGCGTCAAGGGATGCAGCACGATTACACATTCTACATTTAAATGTTCCCCGTTATTTTGCTTATTTCCTCATCGTGTGTGTTAATTGAACGCATATTTTATCACATCTTATCACTGTGCAAAAGATATTGTTTTTCCTAACTTGTTTTCCACCATACACAATAAAATGACAGTTTATATCTTCTTGAGTTCACATTTCCGCCGAGTTTTGAATGTTGTATTCTTTATTTTGGGTGATTCCCCGGCGTCTGAATTTTATGTTCTGACGTTTTGGAACACTGTCTGTTGCATCCTCATAGGCTGTGTAAGCAGGGAGCTTTCAGTACCTATGGAGATTGAACAGACAGTGTTCCGAAACGTCGGAACATAAAATTCAGACGCCGGGGAATCACCCAAAAGAAACAATACAACAGTTTATATCTTATTTGGTGTATAGATATACTAAAAAAATTTTCTTGAATGATGTTCCCTTTTCAGGATTCGTGTAAAAACTATTTATTAAATACCGAAACAAAAACTTTCATGTACCCCCTCTCACAAAGATACAAATTTCATCCATTTCTTAGAATAACCTTGATCAAATATGTACATACGGAACCCACGAATTTTCAGTTCCCCAAATAATAACTAGGAACTGCGCATTCCTAGTCATGCGATGACTCGTGCCGATGCCTCAGAACAAGAATGACGTGTCTAAGCGTTGTTTATGTCATGTTCTGCCGCGAGGTGGCGGGCCCCAGGCGTCTTCACGTGACACCCTTGTTCAGAATCTAATACATTTAAATGACCCTGATCAGACGGACTCCGGCGATAAGTAGTGCAGTGCCGGCAGGACGAGGGATTCCGACCGATCGGCTAACGAGTACCGGCATACAGGGTCATGAATATTAAAAGCTTAACTGACATAAGCTGGCTCCACCACTCAGGCAATTTAGCTCCTAACATGTTAACACCGGATTTTTGGAACTTTCTAGTTGATTCTCAGAATAAGAAGCTATTATACCCCTAAACAACATAAGCCGATTGGCCTTTGCGATGCAGACGCAGCTTTTTTTTAATTTCCAAAAAGATTTTTTTATATATCATTTTGATAGCCTCCAGTCTTCGAAGTTCAAGAGATACAGACTTGGTCAGTGTCGCCTTGCCTCACCTTACTGTGCCTTTCAGTAACTGGTAAGGCCAAACCAAATGCAATAACCGCTCTAATTGTGCACAATCCAGAGATACCGCCCACCAATATCCCCGTATAATTGAACTGTTCAGCGATCGCCAATTTTTTCTCCCGTATATTTAATTCAACTGCGTATAGTTATCCTTGCACTGGGCAAACCGCAGTTGGCCTGAGGCAGCTGTATTAAGGGTTGCAGCCACTGCTAAACAGACAAAATGAGTACGTATTATGATACGGAATATTCTTGTTACTGTTTTACGTTACGCCGAAAGGAATATCACTTCGGAAACCAGAGAAAGACGCAACTTGGAAAACCTCGAAGTAGAGGGGGGATAACATTAAAGTGAATATTCAAAAATTAGAATGGAAGGCGAAGGCTGGATTCATCTGGCTCAGAAAGGGAAGAGGTGGCGAAGAGTTGTGAACATGGTAATGAACAGTTGTGAACATGGTAACGAACCGTTGTGAACATGGTAACGAACAGTTGTGAACATGGTAACGAACAGTTGTGAACACGGTAACGAAAAATTATGAACACGGTAACGAACAGTTGTGAACACGGTAACGAACAGTTGTGAACACGGTAACGAACTGTCGAATTCCATAAAATGCGTGGAATTTATGACTAGCTAAGGAAAGATCAGCTTCTCAAGAAGAAGTCTCAATCGAGTTAGTTAGTTAATTCGTTAGTTAATTACTTAGTTACCTAGTTAATTCGTTATTTAGTTTGTTAGTTAGTTACTTAGTTAATTCGTCAGTTAGTTAGTTAGTTACTTCGTTAGTTAGTAAGGCCCCTTCAACACCATGCGAATATTATTGTTGTTGCCGCCCGGAGGTTCCTGAAAGCGTCCTCCTGGGAGCTCACTAGGAAGTCCTGCCATTTGAAACTTTCCGAACGTCCCCTTGCGGTGTGTCAGTAAACCATGCACTTTGCGTGAGTTGTTTTGCTTTTTATTTGTATCTAGATGTCCAGTACCGGCCGACAAACCTGAATTATTAATGCCGGCAGTGTATATGTCAGTAACTTCAGACCATGTTCTTGGTCGGATTTCTCGCCCGTCTGCTCAGTGCCACTCCGGCAGGCTCATTTTAGGTTTCCTTTACGTATTGCGGATCTCATTTCCTAAAAACCAAAAATCAAAAAACTTATGTAGGTGGCGGGAGGGAGGAGGTAGAAGCATACGTTTAACCCCTTACGTAATAATATACTAATATTACTGGAATGAGATAGCAAAGGCAGAAAAATTATGACACACAGATACGAAAAGTAAAACGAATAGCCGCAGTAAAAATGCTACTCATACTCACTCAGTTCATTTAATATTTTGTACATATCCTTTCCTCATCCTTCAGGGGCACAGTCCATAATCACTAATCTACAAATCTTAATCCCCCTCTCGTCTCCCTTCCTTTTAGTGGCCTGTTGATGTGTGTGTCCCCCCCCCCCCACTCTCGTTGATGTTTCCTCCCGCTGTGGCAAAGTCAAAACTTTCGTTCGGTTTGTCGTATTTGATATTTTAATATCTAAAACTCCTGGAAACTTTGCCTCCCGAACCGAATTTTGAGGGATATTAGGACCTAATTCTTTAAAATCCATTATACCGGAATGTCGCAGGAAAGCCCGCACGAATGTTAACAAGGGAATGTCGATAAGTTAAATACTAAGGCCTACATATACAGTGTGTTTTATGTTTACGCTGTATAACTGTATAATACAGAGTGTTTCTTTTACCGCCTCACCGAGCACGGCATGTTTATCGCATGAAGAGCCTGCGTCCGCCGGGACATCCGATGGCAGCGATAAAACAAAAGCGTTGTACAAGAAAATTTTAAAAATTTTAATGAACTTACAGCCAATTCAGTATTAAGTTGACATATTTTAACAGTTTTCAAAACTGAGCCCAAAAATCGCTTTATGAGGTATGTCGCCGTGTGGTCTGGTAGATTATACTAACTTCTCAAAGACAAAACTGATCACAGGCAACACCGAGAGAGTCTCAAATCTCACAACATAGCCTGCTGAAGATACATATGGAGGTCCATAAGTCAACGAGACGAGGCGAAAAACGTAACATTATTACACGCAGTAAATGATATTTGTGGGAAATGTAACGAACTGTACTGTTTGTATACACATGCAGAACGAAATGTATTAACATTAGGTACTTTTCACGAAATTTGTCGATGTGTTTCAATGTTGGTTATTATCGACAAACAATAACAGATTTCAGCCCCACATGCTGTTCGTAGCTGTTTAAAGGTAATCCTTATATTTATCGGAGCGAAAGACGTTAAGGGTTAAGGTTGTAAGTGAAGTGAGTCTCACGTGTTATCTCCAACGTACTATTTCCGAAAGTAAATGAGCAAAAAAAAAATCCTGGTGTTCGGAAGCCATTTTATACAAACACACACACACACACACACAAATATGTACAATATATATGTGTACATCAGAAATTTAAAACTATACTTACATTTCCTTACTTGTTTTAAATTTTTAAATAGTATGACGAGCCAGTAAACAAAACTCTCCTGTTCAAACAACTCTTCTTATTGCGCAAGGTCAAGGTACAGGACCGCGGTCACACAGCTGCTAGAAACCTTCTCTGTACTTCTATAGAACTCTCAAGATTCTTGACATTGTTCATACAATCTACACAGAAGACGCTATTCTGATAAGTGTATGTTGTACAATATAGCCTACGCTGATCCTGGTGTAGCCGCGAGGTCTAAGGCGTGAATCTACGGTCGCTCACTTGCTGGGATTGCGGGTTCGAATCCCGCCGGGGACATGGATGTATATCTCTTGTAGGAGTAGTGTGTTGTCAGGTAGGTGTCTCTGCGACGGGCTGATCATCCGTCCAGAGAAGTCCTACCGAGTGTGGTGTATCTGAGTTTGATCAAGAAACCTCAACATTGAGGATGCCCTGGTACACTAGGGCAGTCGAGCCATTAATATATATGTGTAGCCTACACTGTTGTTCAGAGACAGCCATTTCTGACAAGACATGAGTAAGAACCTAATGTACACTTCATGTAAAACAGGCGACAACTTGTACTCGATACAGTGCTTTAAGTATCCAGTGAGATATTTAATCTAAGATCGTTTAGTTGTCCTGAAGATAAATTGTCTCTTCACTGTGCGGTCATCTTACGCGAAGTACGCATAAGCAGTCGCAAAATGTGATGCTCTTTTTTTTTTGATAAATTATACTCAATAGCAAAGATAAGATGGTACAATATAATGTGTAAAATAAGAACAAGTTAGGAAATGTTAATATACAGTAACAAATTCCGTATACCCCCCCCTTCCCTCTCCCTCCGTATACTGTTTCCTGTGTTAAGAATCACTTCTGCCACGCCGCTTGTTTGAAAACCAGAGATAGGATAACAAAATTGTGGAAGGACCTACGATGTGAAATTTGATGAAATTTAATTCAACGTTCAGATAGGAGCCATCCCGTTGCGTTATAAAATATGATAAAATAACGTATTCAGTCGAAACACTACACATATAGAGTCAGTTAATACACAGTTGGCAACATGTTTCGGTTCTAGTTAAATACAAATTTTTATTTTAAAATTCAAGTTAAAACTCTTGAATTTTAAAATAAAAATGGTTTGTAAACAATATTGGATCCCATAATGTGCGCACTCACTGAATGTACCATGTCTGTATGCTAAGAATTGGCCCGAAGATGGTTCACTAGAAACGAAACGTGTTGCCAACCATGTATTAACTATATATGTATTGTGTTTGACCGAATAAATTACTTTATTATAATAATTCAACGTTCCTCTCTCATGCAATAACGCCGCATGAAAATTCCTTTCTTTCAATAACTTTCCCCATAGTGAAATACTGTGCTCCGTTGTTTCTGTCATATATCAATGACAACTGAAGAAGTCGACCAGTTTTTAGATCTTCACGAACATCCGTTCAGTCAGCGTCGAATTATCTAAATACAAAGAACGGACGGACGGACAGACTAACTGTTGTCCTTTTGCAGCTTTTCGTTGCGAATATGCACAAAATAAGTAGTCTGTGCCTTCAGCACTCTTCATAACAACATAATCCTACATAAAACCGCATGTTTTGCCCTTCTGTAAGTCGCTGCCTAAATGAGATGATAGCTCAACAACGCTATACCGCTGTGGTCACCACACTGTACGGTAAAACTGTCATTAAGGACAAACAGATCTCTAAATGTATCCACACAGTGTGACGCGTTACAGCCTTTACGTCCGTCTGTCTTCTTGCACTGCTTAAGCACCGTGGGCCTTCGAAATATCGGTAATTATTTACCAGACCACATGGCGTAACATTCCAGCAGACTTATTTTGTACTATGACCAACAAATGCACAATTATTTCATAAATTATCACACTCCTACATGTTTCAACACTATCGAGTCATCCTCAGGGGGCTTGCAATCAATACCTTGCCAATTTACACAATTATTTCAAATGCAGCTGTGGGTAATATTACCAACAGCTGAATTTGAATACTTGTGTAACTTGGCAAGGTACTGACTACATTCTCCCTGAGTATGACACGATAGTGTCGAAACATTTAGAAGTGTGATCATTTGTGAAATAATTGTGCATTTGTTGGTCATAGTACAATGAAACAAAAGATTCGCGGTACAGGGTATTAAAATATTAAAATAAATCCCAGGAGACTTTAATCTCAGTAACATCGCTGTGAGAAACCCAGATCTTGTAGAAGAAACCGGTTGAGGTTTTGTGAAGGACAGAGAGAATATAAGGTTTGAGATTCTCACACGGATGTTACTGAGGGTTCAGCTGTCCTTGGTTGCTATCCGCGCCCAGTGAAGAATAGATGTCAGTAGGCTTAGCATGAAAAATTTTCTTAGCTACCTTAACTGGCGGCCTGCAAGCAATTCCTTGTCTCATGGACACAAAATGCAAGGAAACTGTTTTACTTTTATCATTAAGCTTAGGATTGCAAAATGCACGTAATCCTAAGCCAAGTTATCAGTTTTCGAAGGATGATAGTGCCTTCATCTTGAAGGACAAGACTTCATAACCCTGATGACCTGAACATCCCACAAGTCTTATATCTTCATATTCAGTGTGTCCGTTCCGAGCAAGAAACAATCTGCAAGTGAATCGCTCATATTTCAAAGTGCATAAATTAGTAATTTGTAAGGATTCGCTCTCCGTAAAGTAATGTGCAAAACGTGTCTGGAAATACATGAGCAGTGTTCTGTCTACTGAAACACGAATAGCTGCATTAAAAACTTCGATTCTTTATACAAAAGAGAGTCTCTAACAGATCTTTTGTTCCGTCTCTAAAGTTTAGTGTCGGAACAAATTATTCAAATGTAGTTCAGATTAACTTCGTCCCCCAGGACATATTTTTAAGTTAAGCCATACGGTATTTTGAGACTGAAAGATGATGTCAGTCACAGTTTTCAGGTGGCAAATAATTCCGTGATATCTGTAACAGCTTTCCTGTAAATTCTGATGTTAACCTGCGAATGTGACTGACTGGCTGTCTGGAGCTAAGCTGTGTATCCGCAGTTTCCTAAGTATTTAATACTGTCTTCCTAGCTGCTGGCATTTAACATCTTGACTGCTGCCAGTCCGCCTACAAACACACAGAATGAGTTCCGATCCAAGGCTTCGTCTGTGTGACGGTCACGTGCATTAATTAGCTACATTTACTCCTCTCACACGCAGTCTTAGAAGTACCAAACAATTCGTCGCTTAGACTGGGGGTTTCGGAAGGTAAATACTTGGAAAGGGAAGCAGGAGTTAAACAATAACGAAGAAAATTACATATTTTTGCGAGTAAATTTAAAGTTCTCGCAGCCTGCCAATACACATTCCCCCTTCGCAGTGATGACATCTAACAGTTCTGTAGGTGGATATCACTGAATATTAATTCAACCTAAAACAGGCCACAAAGGACCAAAGGGTGAATAGATGTATAGCTCTACATTTTCTTTAACCTCGACGCTAGAATGGGTGGGTGGCCAACATTAGGACCCGGCCGCTATTCTCCCGGGAAAGAGACCTGGTAGCCATTGGGTGGGCCTCAGGGCTGGTGTGCAGGCGTGCGGTAAATCTTGCCCCCCACCGGTATTAGATTCCCGGTCCATCCATCCCGAGACGAGTCGCTATACCGACTACGATCATGGAAGATACTACATAAAATTTTATACACGTTCACAACCCCGCGGAATGCCTCTTTAAATTGCACCGCCCGCGTGTGCGAATGTAAGAATTCGACACGCGATGTAATCGATAATCAATAAATTCAAAATCGCCGAATTTTGCAAACAATATTGAAACCTTTAAACCCTTGGTTAAAATAGGCCAAAATTAATGGAAACTCCCATTTTTTGCCGAGCCCAACTGATTGTAACTTGCTGAATATTTACTGGAACGAAAAGTATGTCCAATATAATGGAACACGCGTTTTACATCCAATACATTTTGCATGCGTTTTGTCGTTTTCTAGATAGTTAATTGAAAAGGACATTGCCTGTCTGTTTCCGATCTTGGGCACTAAACAATTCAAGCTGCTTCCGAACACAGGACTATCCATCCTGCCTCACGAAAAGCAAGAAAGACGCTGGTTGCCCTCAGTCTGCTTCAAAATAAGGCATTATTGCTATAATGTAGTTTTCTGTTACGGAACGTTTATTATATAAGTTATACATGGTCTATATAATTTCTTAGTTGGCAGCCATAATATCATAGTCCATATAGCGACTATGCTACGATCTGGAAAATATGGGGTTCGAAATCCAGAGGGTGCAAATGATTTTTCTCCAAACGGGTTCTGGTACCCAACCACTGTCTTATTAAATGCATAGGACTTCCGGGGTTTTTGCCCGTGGGCAACGGGACGGGGGCTTGAAACTGACCGCTCACCGTCATCCAGCGCCCATGTTAAACATGAGTGGAGTTATAAATCTCCTCCTCCATACGCCTTTATGATACGGAGAAGGACAACTTCCGATAATTGTGTGTGTGTGTTTGTGTGTACTGAGAGAAGAATAACGCCCTTAATGTCTTCTTGTTCTTGTGTTCAGCATATAAGATACCTGTGGCTGCGCACCACCTAAATAATTATAAACTGTGGATAAGTATCTGTCTGTGAATTTAAATCTTTGGTCATTACAAGGAAAGAGTTTACTAGTCTTAATCGTCCATTTAGTAATGATAATTCATACCATTATGTACTTGTTGCGTAAAATGTGGAAGGACATTACACATACTCACATCTCTCAGTGTTTTGCTGGATTAATCAATGATACGTGGAGCTGGTATAAAGCAATTCAAAATCTGAATATACTAACTCAGTGGAAGTGTTAGAATTGTCACACTATGCCTAAATTTCCGGACTTGATAGTTCTTCTCTCAAGATATAGGCAAAACATTCCTCGAAAACCTCAGTGACCAAGCGTACACAATTCCCGGGCACCAGGCCGCCTGGAGAATACAATTTGTACGGTGGTTCATAGTGGATTCCCAGTATGGAACTCGTTTCATGTCACCATTATAACACCTAGAATTTTGAGGTGGTTCTTAGATTTTTGGCCAAGTTGTGCAGCACTCATAGTGACCGCCTAACAATCACATGTACAATAGCAGGCAATATAGAGCTGGATAATAGTACTTATTTCCCAACAACGTGAGAACGAAAAGCTGGACATGTAGAAACATATGGACTAATGTACAAATCTGCTAGGAAACGTCCCCGAATTTGGTACATCCATGAAAACAATTTCATAGTTAAAAATGTGTTTATACGAAACTATATTCAAGTCAGTTTGCGCATAAGTTTCATCTAATGCAACTGTCTTAAAGAATGGGTCTGATATAAAGAGATGTTTATACCATTTCTCTTCATATGCATTTCAAAAATTCAACATTAAAGCTGTGAATGGGATGCAGTAGCTTCTGTCTCAGCTGATGTCAACTGATTGGGTACAAATCTGAATCCACAATAACACAAAAAGGGACTCTATCACATGTCAGTAAGTAGGCTGGTCTTGTAGCAAATACAAGGAAAACAAAAAACATTTGATATGCTCACGTCATGCCACCAAAATGCAGCATAAAATCGTAATATGAAAAATATGATTAACAGACCTTTCGAAAAATAAAAAGTCGAATAAAAGACAAACTTGGGTCTTTGGGGTTTCTGGCTTTTCTAGGTTTGTTAACAGTCCTTAGAAACCTCGGGAGCCTTAGCCTCCGTAACGCAGCAAAACATGCCAGAAGACTTAGATTTCAGAAACAGGGTTGTGAGAAGTTCGGATCTTGCAAATTTCAAATATTTGCGAAAGACACATACAGCTTTGAAGAAGAAATTAATTGTAGATAAAATTCAGACAAAATGTGCCACCATTCGTTTTCTTATTTTTCCGAGTCCCGTCAAGAAAATTATATATATATTTCCATTTAACGTATCACGTGTTTGTACGGGTGTGAGACCAGACCAGACCAGACCAGACCAGACCAGACC
>Ga0131853_10028414_pt1 | contig 10011 bp, 10 predicted proteins | sample TergutLab28metaG_FD_92764 | JGI IMG/M metagenome (GOLD analysis project Ga0131853, IMG submission 92764) | Labiotermes labralis P1 segment gut microbial communities from Petit-Saut dam, French Guiana - Lab288 P1 (version 2) (version 2) | ecosystem: Host-associated > Arthropoda: Insects >... | reverse complement strand
TGCAAGCATTGCACCCATAAAAATAATTGATGAACGCATTTTTTTTGCATTTTCATCAGGTATTTTTGTGTTTATTTCTGATGGCTCAAAAACTTTTAAGGTGTTTTTGGTAAAATCTGTTTTAAAACCAATTCCATTTAAAATTTCTATTGAGTCAAATGTGTCTGACAAACGAGGGCAATTTTCTAAAATTACGTCACCGTCAACCAGGCACAGGGCGGCTAAAACCGGCAGCACAGCATTTTTTGCACCGCCAATCTCTAGTTCACCTGACAAACGGTTTTTACCCGTTATCTGGTATTTTTTCATAGCCTTCTCATCTCCCAAAATCAGGCATGTTTTATAATATGCCTATCCATGAAAATGGTGAGAATTTCATTAGTATTTATACTTGAATAATTGCTATTAAAGGCGTACAATAGGTTAAGAGATATTTATTTGGAGGACAGTGTTATGAGCATAAGTGATACAAACCGCAAGCCATTGCTACTTGAAAAATGGGATTTTATAGTACTCCTTGGTGAGTCGGGGGGAGGAAAAGGCACGCTTGTGCAAAACATGCTACGTTATTGGCTTCCGGATTTGCGTTCGGCAAGTATGGGTGATGTATTCCGTAAAAAAGGTGCTGAAGATGCAGAAATAAAAGAACTTACAGAAAAAGGTATTCTTGTGCCAAGTTCTGTAGCAAGCCGTATTTTTAGAGAATTTGCTCTTGAAAATTCACCAGGGCTTATTGACGGATACCCAAGAAACCGTGAACAAGCAATTGATCTTATACGTTTTGCAAAAGAAAATAACTGGCGTATCCTTGTAATTGATATTCATTGCCGTATGGAAAATATTATTGAAAGACTTCTTGCCCGCAAACGTCAAGACGATAATCTTACAATAGTATACAAACGCCATACAGACCATATGGAGTTACACCCATTAGTTATGGCAGAAATCCGTACTCGCCCGGAACTTTTTGACATTATTGAACTTGATGGCAACCATACTCCAGAAGTTGTGTTTACTTCGTTTTTACTAAGTGTTTTGCGTCTTGTAGACATGCTTTACTTCTATGATATGAAGGATATTGACACTACATTTCATGTTATAAACAGCGAAACAAGTGTAAACCCTGCTATAAACCGCTGGATTTGCGGATTTTTAAATAGTATTCAAAGGAAACTTAATGAAAAGTAATTTTTTAAAGGAGATGCATTTTAATGCCACAGGAACATCGTATATCTGCACGTACAACATTACTTAGTGTGAACGTGCAAGTTAGTGTAGATGGTAGAAAATGGACAGAGGTTGAGGTTAGAGATATTTCAGATGGTGGTTTTGGTTTTGTATCTGAGGTTGAATTTGAAAGGGGAGCACATCTATACATGGAAGGTGATGTCTCCGACTTTACCCGTCAAATGAGTATTAGCTGTGATATTGACGTAATTTTCTGTGGTAAATATTCAGATGGCAGAAATATATACGGTGTAAAATTTCTCAATATGTCAAAAGCAGAGCATACAGGGCTTGCAGTTTTTATTGAGCTTATGGTAACCAAATATCCAAAGTTATTAGTCCAATAATGGATTTGTTTGAAAAAAATCGTACAGAAGCATCAAAAAAAGCACCACTTGCCGCACGAATGAGACCACGAAATTTGGAAGAATGGGTGGGGCAGGAGCACATAATAGGAAAAAACACCTTATTAAGTCGTGCAATAAAAGCTGATAAGCTTACTTCTTTGATTTTTTACGGTCCACCGGGGACAGGGAAAACTACCCTGGCAACTGTAATTTCAGAAGCCACAAAAGGAAATTTTCTACAACTAAATGCTACTACAAGTGGTGTAAAAGATATAAATAAAGCCGTAGCAGAAGCAAAAGCGGCTATAGAATTATATAGCCGTCGTACTATTTTATTTATTGATGAAATTCACCGTTTTAATAAAGCACAACAAGACGCACTTCTACCCTATGTAGAAAATGGAACTGTAGTGCTTATTGGAGCAACAACAGAAAATCCATATTTTGAAGTAAACAAAGCTTTAATTTCTAGGTCAATGATTTTTGAACTTTATCCTCTTACACTTGAAAATATTATTGCACTTTTAAAACGTGCTTTAAATGATAATGAAAGAGGGTTAGGTTTTTTAAACATTAAAATGGACGATATTTCTAAGAAATTTATTGCGGACAAAGCCGGTGGTGACGCACGGGCAGCATTAAATGCTCTTGAACTTGCAGCTTTAACCACAGACCCAAACAAAGACGGTGAAATAATAATAAATCTTGATATTGTTGCCGCATGTATCCAAAAACGCTCACTCTTTTACGAAAAAGATGGGGATAATCATTATGACACGATTTCTGCTTTTATAAAAAGTATGCGTGGATCCGACCCTGACGCAGCAATATATTATCTTGCAAGAATGTTATATGCCGGTGAAGACCCTCGTTTTATCGCAAGACGAATTGTTATTTGCGCATCAGAAGATGTTGGCAATGCTGACCCTCATGCATTAATGCTTGCAAATGCAGCAGCACAAGCTGTTTTATTTATTGGTATGCCGGAAAGTGAAATTATTTTATCGCAAGCTGTGACTTATATCGCATGTGCACCAAAAAGCAATGCAAGTTGTAACGCATTACTTCTTGCAAAAGCTGATGTAGAAAAAATTCATATTAAATCACTGCCACCTCATTTAAAAGACTCCCACTACAGCGGAGCGAGTGAACTAGGCAGAGGAAATGAGTACAAATATGCTCATGACTATCCAGGGAATTTTGTGCCACAAGAATATCTTCCTGAGGAACTAAAAGATAAAGTTTATTATCATCCCTCTGAAAATGGAGTAGAAAAAAAAATAAATGAAAACCTACGTAAACTAAGACCCCATAGGGGCTATAAAGGGTAGAATTGAGGAAAAATTCCTCAAACATCCTTATTAACAGGAGGAAAATATGAGAAAATTTTTAGGGAAATTACTTAGTTCATTAGTGGTTATGACTTTAGTTTTTGGGTTGGCTTTCAATGTACAGGCAAGTGCAATCCCAACTTCTTTTGACCTTACAGTGTCTACAGAGCTTAGTGTAGATGTTAACATTGACGAAACATGGCTCTCTAACACAGAACTTTTGGTTTTAGAAGTTCTTGCAGGTGGCGTTGGCTTAGACCTTAATGCAACTTTAGTAACTGACGATTTAGCAGCTTCAATGTTTTATGAATTAACTCTTGAAATCCCGGGACTTGACGGCACAAGTTTTACAATTAGATACTGGGTAGAAGCTGACTTTAATGACATGGAAAATCCAACGCTTATTTATGTTTTAGAACTTCCACTTATGCTTCGCTTACTTCTTTCAGTAGAACTTGCATGGATTAACGTGAATCATCAGTTTATTGTTGTTGATTTAAGTGATTATATTTTGGACTTTATTTCTTTAGCTGAGTATTATGTAAACGAATTGTTTAGTAGTATCACAGAAGAAGATATTGAAGCACTTGCGGAAATATTTTTGTACGAGTTTAACAGACAGTTTGAAGTTGAAACCGGCATGAGTTTTGAAGAAGCTATGAATGAGTTCCCACAAATTTGGGAAGAAGTTGTGAACGAACTTACCCTTCTATGGGAAGAAGTTAAACAGTTTGTCACCTTCGATTTTAATTTTTCAAGACCGGAAATTGAAAATGGTTTCGCTGTAGATTTTGATTTTTCATTTGCCGCAGAATATGAAGAAGAATCAATAAGTATGGATTTTGCTTTTTATGGTGAAATTTCTAACTTAAACACTGCTGAAAGAGTCTCACTCCCTACACTTACAGAAGCAAATAGCCTTGACCTTTTGGCACTCCTTATGCAACTATTTTAATATAATAGGAAGGCACTCCGCTTTCTTAAACAAACTCTTTTACAGCATTTTATAAATACTATATGCATGTTTTAGACAAGTAAAAATTGAGTTAAAATGCACCCTAAAAGCTTTATCAAGGGGTGCATTTTTTATGAATGACGACATATATATGTTATGGTTATCTTCGCTTATAACCACAATAAGTATAAGAAAGTTAAATAAACTTATAGAGATTTTTGATACAGCACGTGGAGTTTTTATGGCAAAACATGAGGAGTTTATTTCACGTTTTCCGACACTTACTTCAAATGCAATTAAAACAATTAATGAGAGACGCAATTTTGATTACATAGAAAACATGTTAAAACTCATGGAACAAAACTCCATGGCTTTTTTTTCACGAAACAATGAAAAATATCCTGATTTGCTTAAAAAAATCCCCGAACCGCCACTTGGGATTTTTTGCATTGGAGAACTTCCGGCAGACGACACCCATAAGATTGCAATTATAGGCTCAAGAAAATGCTCTGAATATGGGCTTTTGGCAACACGATTACTTGCTAAGCCACTCGCTTCAACTGGGGTTGTAATAGTAAGCGGTATGGCACGGGGGGTGGATAGTATGGCACATCGTGGTGCACTTGACGGAAAAGGTAAAACAATTGCTGTTCTTGGTACAAGTGCAGAAATTTGTTATCCAAAAGAAAATAAAAACCTACGGGAAGAAATAATTAAAAATGGTTGCTTAATTTCCGAATATCCACCGGGTACAACACCCCAGCCTGCATATTTCCCAGCTAGAAATAGAATAATAAGTGGACTTTCAAGTGCAGTTGTTGTTACAGAAGCCAAAGCAAAAAGTGGTACGTTAATTACTGTTGACCAAGCTATGGACCAAGGGCGTGAAGTCATGGCAGTGCCAGGCAATATTTCAAGTAAACTTAGCGAAGGAACAAATGGACTTATTCGTGAAGGTGCAACACCTGTATCCTCATATGAAGATATTTTGTTTGCGCTTGGCATAAAAAAGAACGAAAAGTCATCATTAGACCTACAAAAAAAATCACACCTTGCACCTGAGGAAAAACAAGTGTATGATATCTTGGATTTTGACCCAGTGGAATTTGATATTTTAATAGAAAAAACAAATTTGGGACTGGGTAAACTACATTTATTGTGTACCAATCTTGAAATTAAGGGGTTAATTAAAAAACTCCCCGGAGGACGGTACGTAAAAATTTAAAAGGTAAAATTGAGGTAAACGCCCTCAAACACCCTTGTTGATAGGTGAATTTAATGTCAAAAAACTTAGTTATTTTAGAGTCCCCTTCAAAGGCAAAAACAATCCGCAAAATTTTGGGGAGCAATTATAAAATCGAAGCTTGCGTTGGTCATGTTCGTGATTTACCCAAAAGTCATTTTGGTGTAGATATTGATAACGACTATGAACCAAAGTATATTACAATCCGTGGCAAAGGGGATATACTTGCAACACTTAGAAAACAAGCTAAAGCTGCAAAAAAAATATACCTTGCAACTGACCCTGACCGTGAAGGTGAGGCAATAAGCTGGCATCTAATGCACGCTTTAAAGCTTGACGAAAAAAATACAGAGCGTATAACTTTTAATGAAATCACTAAAAATGCAGTAAAAAAATCATTAAAAGAAGCTCGCCCTATTGATATGAATTTAGTAGACGCACAACAAGCACGCAGGATTCTTGACCGTATTGTTGGCTATCGTATCAGCCCTCTGTTGTGGAAGAAAGTTAAAAAAGGCACTAGTGCTGGACGGGTTCAGTCTGTGGTTTTAAAACTTGTTTGTGATAGAGAGGAAGAAATTGAACAATTTATTCCCGAGGAATACTGGTCACTTGAAGTAAATTTATCATCTGAAAATTCTAAAGGAAAACAAAACAAAATTGTCGCTCGTTATAGTGCTTCTGATAATAATAAAAAGGAATTACTTAATGAAGCTGACACAACTGAACTTATTAATAAGCTAAAAAATGCTGATTTTATTGTTAAAGATATAAAACACGGCATAAGAAATAAAAAACCCCCTGCCCCATTTATAACAAGTGCGCTTCAACAAGAAGCCAGCAAGCTTTTTGGTTATGCAACATCTCGTACAATGCGAATTGCGCAGCAGTTGTATGAAGGTGTTGATGTAAAAGGTGAAGGAACTGTGGGTTTAGTTTCGTATATTCGTACAGATTCACCACGAATTTCTGATGATGCTTATGAAGACGCAGTTAACACAATAAAAGAAAATTATGGGGAAGAATATCTTCCAACTGAACGCCCTGCATATAAATCAAAAGGGCGTACTCAGGATGCCCATGAAGCAATCCGCCCAACAAGTGCCGGAAGAAGCCCTGATGCTATAAAAGCTTCACTAACAACTGAGCAATATAAACTATATAAACTTATATGGGAAAGATTTTTAAGCAGTCAAATGTCTGCTGCTGTTTATGATACATTGCAGGTAAAAATTAAAGCTTCGGACACCATTTTAAGATGTAGCGGTTCGCTTTTAAAATTTGCCGGATATTTAGCTGTTTACAGCAAAAATGAAGAATCTGAAAAGGATGTAACTATTCCACCTTTAACCGAAGGCGAAAAACTAAACCTGTTAGAGTTTCTTCCCGCACAACATTTCACACAGCCGCCACCAAGATTTTCTGAAGGCAGTATGGTACGTACAATGGAAGAGCTTGGCATTGGACGACCAGGAACATTTGCCCAAACAATAACTACACTTATGAACCGTGGATATTTAACAAAAGAAAATAGGGTGCTTTATCCAACAGAGCTTGGCGAAATAGTTAATGAAATAATGAACGACTACTTTGAGGATATTGTAAATGCCGATTTTACTGCCCGCCTTGAAGATGATTTAGATAGGGTTGAACTCGGTGAAGTGGAATGGAAAAATATTGTTCGTGGTTTTTACCCACCTTTGGCAGAAAAAATTAGTGAAGCAGAAGAACTTATTGGTGATATTGAAGTAAAAGACCAAGAAACAGACATAATTTGCGAAAACTGTGGGCGTAATATGGTAATCAAATTTGGCAGGTTTGGTAAATTCCTAGCTTGCCCTGGATTTCCGGAATGTAGAAATGCTAAACCCCTTTTTGAAGAAATAGGAGTTAACTGCCCATTATGTACTGATGGTAAGGTTATAATTAAAAAATCAAAAAAGGGTCGTAAATATTATGGTTGTACTTTAAATCCTGAGTGTGAATTTATCTCATGGAATCCACCAATAGGTGAAACCTGCCCGGATTGTGGTGCATTTTTAGTAGAAAAAGGACGTAAAAAAAGAATGATTGCTTGCTCAGCTTGCTCATACTTAATAGAAGCACCTGAGCGTGAAGATAAAGCCGATGAATAATTTTAACTTATCTCTTTTTATAAAACATTTGAATGAAGGTCTATCAAATACAAGTGACATGCTTGAAGCAGTGTGTGACATTATAGTCATGCACTTTTTTGTTGATTTAAAGTTAATTGATTCAAGTGGGATAATAATAATAGATAAGCAAAACCAAGGAGAGAGCCAAAAGAGAGTTATACCCATAACAACTCTTGGAAAACTTATTCTTTCAAGAAGCACAGATTTTTCAAATGATGAAGCTCTTGGAATAGATATTGCTCTTGGTCCATTAATTGTTCTTTTAAAAACCCGCAAGGATAATATAAAAACAAATAGAATAGAGCGAATAAATAAAGTAAGAGCAACAGTAAACACTTTATCATTTTCAGAGCTTGAGGCTGCTACTCTAATAACAAAAGCCTTTGAAACAAATGAAGGTCTAATAAATGCCGGGAAAATTGCTAAAGAGTTAAATATATCACGCTCAGTAATCACAAGTACATTGCGAAAACTTGAAAGCTCCGGGCTGCTTGAAGCCCGCTCTCTTGGCATGAAGGGTACATATGTTCGTATAAAGGACCAAATCCTAATTGATGAGCTTAGAAAACTGTAGACTTTCTTTTTTACGCAAGAAGTGGTACTATAAGGGTGGAAAAGTTTATTAGAAAATAACAGGAGGATTTGTCTATGGTTCTTTACTATAGCAAGAGTAAAAAAACAAAATTTTTTGCAGAAACTTTAGGAGAAAAATATGACCTTCCTGTATACGAGCTTGAATCTGACTTAAATAAAAAATCAACATTTGGTTTCATGATAAAAGCATTATCACTTGCTTTTAACGGAAAAAGTTATCCTGTTTTAAATATGCCGGAAAATTTGCCAAATAAAATTTATATTTGTACACCAATTTGGGGTGGTCAAATTGCTGCGCCTGTTAAATATTTTTTGGAAAACGCAAATCTAGTAAATATAAAAATAAACATACTGCTTACAGCGTCAGTTCCTGTTGAAAAATACAGAGTAAAAGCCATTGGATATTTAGAAAAACTGAAATTAAACCCCGGCTGGGCAATCATTTTTGCTACAAACAGCAAAATCCCTCCAGAAAAAGAAACAATTTTAGAACAACTAGGTGATATGCTTTAATGCAAAGTTTAAAAGCAGCCGCCCATACACTTGGGTGCAAAGTTAATAAATGTGATACAGACACAATTCTTTCAAAGCTTAGAAACATTGGTTTTGATATTGTTTCCTTTAATGAAGAAGCAAACCTTTATATAATTAACACATGCACTGTCACCCATGTTAGTGACAAGAAATCAAGACAAATGATACGCCGTGGACGTAAGTTAAACCAAAACGCTTTTGTTGCTGTATGTGGTTGTATGGCAGCAAATGACCCTGTCCTGCCCATACAAATTGGTGCAGATTTTGTTTTTGACTCACGAAAAAATGAAGTTTTTTTTGCTAAACTACATGAAATTTTTCCATTAACGAATAATCAAGCAAAATTAAGCATAAATGATACAAGCCCAGTTTCTACTTCTCGCACACGTGCTTTTGTTAAAGTTCAAGATGGTTGCGATCGTTTTTGCTCTTATTGTATTATCCCATACGTACGTGGAAGCTTAAAAAGCCGTGATTTTAACGAGATATTGGATGAAGTTAAATTTAATGTTAAAAATGGTTTTAAAGAAATCGTGCTTACAGGTATACAAGTAGCCTCCTATGGACATGATACAAAAATATCAAACCTTCCAAAACTTCTTAAACATACGGCAAACGTTAATGATTTAAAGCGGCTACGCCTTTCAAGCATTGACCCTTGGGCAATAGATGATGAATTTTTGCAGGTTTTGAAGGAAGAAGAAAATATTTGCAGTCATTTTCATTTGTCACTACAAAGCGGTTCAAACAAAACATTAAAAGCAATGAATCGTCGATATACAACCCATGAATATAAATTTGCCGCCCAAAAAATAAAAAATATCCGTTCAAACGTGGCACTAACAACTGATATTATTGTTGGTTTTCCTGGTGAAACAGATGAAGATTTTAATGAGAGTTTAAGTTTTGTCCGTGAAGTTCAGTTTGCTGATGTTCATGTTTTTGAATATTCAGTTCGTGAAGGCACAAAAGCGGCAGCTTTTCCAAACCAAGTTTCACCAGCTATAAAGGCAGAACGAAATAAACAAATGCGTGAGCTTTCAAGCGAGTTAAAAACAAATTTTTTAAAAGCTCAAGTTGGTAAGACCATAGATGTTCTTTTTGAAAAACAAAATAGCGGTCATAGTGATAACTATTGTATAGTGGAAACAGATACAAACGAAAATCCAATAAACACCATAAAAAAAGTTAAAATAATAGGTAATACAACTCAGTTATTAAAAGGAAAATTAATATAAGGAGTGTTTGTTATGGTAAACACAACACAAAAGTTTGACAAATACGCAAAGGATAACTTTGATGAAGTAAAAAACAACATTGAAACAGTCTACACCGCTTTAAAGGAAAAAGGCTATAATCCAATTACACAAATAGTTGGTTATATCCTATCTGGTGATCCTACATACATCACCAGCCACAAAAATGCACGTGCTTTGATTGGCAAACTTGAAAGAGACGAGCTACTTGAAGAAATGGTTCGTGAGTTTTTGCGTGACGTATTGTAAAAAAGTTTGCTCCGCAAACTTTTCACAGCCAGTCGTGAACACCGAAACCAAAGGTTTCGGCAGGAAAATGCGGAGCAGTTTCCTGGCACATAAAAAAGTTTGCACAATAGATTTTTCTG
>Ga0131853_10028413_pt1 | contig 10012 bp, 10 predicted proteins | sample TergutLab28metaG_FD_92764 | JGI IMG/M metagenome (GOLD analysis project Ga0131853, IMG submission 92764) | Labiotermes labralis P1 segment gut microbial communities from Petit-Saut dam, French Guiana - Lab288 P1 (version 2) (version 2) | ecosystem: Host-associated > Arthropoda: Insects >... | reverse complement strand
GTTCCATCAAGGTTACAAAATTGATTGTTTCTGCTCTGATGAACCCTTTTTCGAAGTCTGTGTGAATAACTCCAGCAGCCTGCGGTGCTTTTGTTCCTTTGACGATTGTCCATGCTCTGACCTCTTGCTCGCCTGCTGTCAGGAAAGAGATTAGACCTAAAAGTGCATAGCCGGCTTTGATAAGTTTATCAAGTGCTCTTTCTTTTAGGCCAAGTTCTTCTAGGAACATCGTTTTTTCATCTTCTTCTAGTCCATTAAGTTCTTCTTCAATCTTTGCAGAAATTGTGATTACACTTGCACCAATAGATTTTGCAAATGTTTCAAGCTCTTTTGCAAGAGGAATATCTTTAACATCTTTTGCAGCATCTGCTTCATTTACGTTTCCAACAAACAGCATTGGTTTGATTGTCAACAGATGGAAACTGTTTACAATTTTTGTTTCTAAATCGTTTAGAGCAATTTGACTTGCAAGTTTTCCGGCTTCAAGTTCTTTCTTTACTTTGTTTAGAACTTCGATTTCAAGTGCGCCTTCTTCTCTTTGTTCTTTCACCTGGCTTTTAAGTTTCTGACTAATTTTATTTGATTTTGAGTCAAGTGTTTCAATGTCTGCAAGAATTAGTTCCAAATTTATTGTTTCGGCGTCGCTGATTGGGTTTACTGGTGAACCGTCTGCACGAACAATGTCTTTGTTTTCAAAGCATCGAACAACATGAACAATTGCGTTCACCTCTCGAATATGCGAAAGAAACTTGTTTCCAAGCCCTTCGCCAAGGCTTGCACCTTTAACAAGACCTGCTATGTCCACAAATTCCACAGTTGCATAGATTTTCTTTTTTGAGTTATATAAAGTTTCAAGAGTGTCTAGCCTCTCGTCTTTAAGGACTGCAATTCCAACGTTTGGCTCGATTGTTGCAAAGGGATAGTTTGCGGCGAGCGCTCCTGCGTTTGTGATGCAATTAAATAGTGTGCTTTTTCCTACGTTTGGTAGGCCTACAATTCCTAGTTTCATAACGCTATTTTAACACACTCCTTCTCAAACGAAGTAATTCAATGATAGTAAAAAGCTTGACAACCAAGAGTATCAAGGCAGCCACCCCATAAACAACTATTCCAGTTACACAAAATCTTAATGCACTTTCCATAGCCGCTTGCGAAGGTGGACCTCCTAGAAAAACACCCTCTAGTGGAAGTTTTAGTGCGGCAGCAACGGCAGATAATTCCAACACCCCAAAAAGTCCAACCACTAAATATGCAATAACAAATGCCATAGACACACAACAAGCGGTAACAGCAATTTTAAATCTATTTTTAGAATGTATATTGCAAACAATAAAATATAATGTTATCGTCGTCATTATAGTTGCAAACATTAATCCTAAACTAATCATTAATATTTGCATCGATTTTTCTGTGAAATTAAAGTATAAAGTATTTGGCCAAAGTTGACCATAGATTAACATTACGGCAACAAGTTTCGCAATAAAAAGACTTACTAAAGTTGTAATTCCTATAAGCATTAGCCAACCCTTCAGATTTCTCATTTAACACCCCCAGAAATTCCAGTTATTTTCTGTGTTATTTCTTCCTTATTCAAAACCCACATTGGGGCTAAGATTTCATTTTCGTCGGCTTCAGATGTAAATCTATGAACAACCGTCCCCTTTCTGATTTTGCTTAAAACCACTTTAGCCCAATCTATATATGTTTCCATAGATATTGGGACAAACTCTTTAGCTAAATACATCTTTGCAAGTTTAGATTCTTTCAATATATATAGTGCATGAAGTTTAATTCCCCAAACTTTATGTTTGTTTACAAATCTCACTGTGCGTTTTATATCTTTTATTGTTTCACCTGGAAGCCCTAGAATAATGTGAGTGACAACCTTAATACCGTGGTATTGCAAAAGCCAAACTGCGTTTGTGAACTGTTCTGATTTATATCCTCTATTGATGAGCTTCGCAGTTTCGTCATTTGAAGTTTGAAGACCAAGTTCAACCCAGATGTCAATTTTATATTCATGTTTTAAATTTATCAGCGTTTCAACCACATCTTGGTCAATACAATCTGGTCTTGTTCCAATTGCAAGGCAAACAGCGTTTCCTTCTGCTGCATAAATTGCGTCTTCGTATCTATTATGTAAAACATCAATCGGTGCATATGTGTTTGTGAAGTTTTGAAAATATAGAATTAATCCCGCTTGCTCTTTGCCAATTGCCTTTCTTGCGTCCACACGTTTTTTCACCTGTTCACTAATCGAAAGCTTTCTGTTTTTCATATGTTCCCCACTTCCGCCACCCGAACAAAAGATGCAACCGCCCGTTCCAACCGTGCCGTCGCGATTTGGGCAAGAAAAACCACCGTCTATGCAAACTTTTTTAACTTCTCTTTTATATGTATCTTTTAGATAGTGTGATAGTTTTATATATCGATTTTTCATTATGCTTCTGGTGGAACGTCTGAATCGTCGTAGTCATATACACCCGATGTGTCAACTGCCACACCTGATGTTTTGTCTTCTGATGCTACTTTCTTTGATTTAGGTGCAAACTTTGTGTCTGGGTCTACAAATGAAGTTGTTTCTCCAATCCATCTTAGAGGAATTCCTTCCTCGCATGTTTCTCCGTTTCTGTGTTTTGAAATAATCAAATATGCATCACCCTTAATTTGCTCCCCACCTGCTTCTCTAAGCGCTGCATATTTTTCTGGACGGTGAATGAACATAACAATGTCTGCATCTTGCTCAATTGCACCAGAGTCTCTTAAATCGGAAAGTTGTGGTCTGTTTTCTTTTCTAGATTCAATTGCACGGCTAAGCTGCGAAAGCACAATAACTGGAACATTTAGTTCTCTTGCCATAATTTTTAGGTTCTTTGAAATTTCACCAATTTCTTGTGTTTTGTTTTCGTCTCTCTTCTTTCCCGAACTCATAAGTTGAAGATAGTCAATCATCACAAGGTCTAGACCTTTTTCTCTTTTTAGTCTTCTGCACTTTGAAAGAATTTCAAGTGGAGTGCTTAGAGAAGAATCGTCCACAAAGATTTGAGAATCTTGAAGTTTTTTTCTTGCTGCAAAAATTGCGTCCCACTCTTTTCTGTTTATGCTTCCGTTTTGTGCAGATTTCATATTCACGCCGGAAATAGAGCAGATTTGTCTTAGAGCAAGTTGTTCTTTTGGCATCTCCAAACTAAACACTGCAACTTTCTTTTTTCCTTCAACTGCAGAGTTTGTTACGATATTCATAGCAAGAGAAGTTTTTCCCACAGATGGTCTTGCTGCAATCAGAATAAGGTCGCCGTTTTGAAGTCCGTTTGTGATATAGTCCAAAGTTTTGAAACCAGTCAAAACTCCTTTTTGGCTGTCTGGGTCTCTTTGTGTTGCTTCAAGTTTTGTAATCACTCCGCTCAGGCTGTCTGAAATTGGAGTTAGAGAACTTAAGTCTCTTTCTTTAGATAAATCAAAAACTGCTTTTTCAGCTTTTGCCAGAGCTTCTTCTGCTTCTTGTTCGTTGAAGCCTAGGTTTGATATGTCGTTTCCTGCTTCAATAACTTTTCTTTTTAGCGATGCATCTTTAATAAGTTCAATATAACTCTCAAAGTTTGCCGCAGATGGAACTGCGTTTGTCAACCTTGTTAGATAAGAAATTCCGCCAACAGATTCTTGGCTTTGGCTTTTAATCACCTTGTCGCTGATTGTCACAAAGTCTATTGGAGTGTTTTTTGCATATAACTCTTTCATAAGTGCAAACAGTTTTGCGTGGCTGTTTGAATAGAAATCAACTGCATCAAGTTTGTTGAAAACTGTGTCTGCACATTTTTTGTCAATCATAAGACAGCAAAGAAGCGCTTCTTCTGTTTCTAGACTTGATGGAAGAACTCTTTCCTTTGCTTTTGGTTGTATAACCTTTGTTTCTTTTGCTTTTGTTGTTGCCATATATATTTGATTCCCTTTCTTTTCCTCTTACGCGGATGGTGAGCGCAGGGTTCTGCAAAGCAGGTCCCTATTTATTTTTCATAACCATGTCTACTTTCTTTCTTTGGTCTTCTCTCATGCGTCTAATTCTTTCTGAACGTCTTTGCACGAAAGTTCTAAGGAAAAGCCAAAACAACCATCCTGCCAAAATCAGTACGATATAGATTACAACTTTAAGGAAAGTGCTCGAAATTGCAGGTTCCATAAACCAGCCTACCAAAAACAAAATTGGCAGAATTATACAAACAAAAACAATATATTGTTTTGAGTTCTGCCCAAGCTTTGGTGCTGCTTTCATATTTTCATTTGGCTTATTCTTTTTGCTCATAAATGCATTATAACATATTTTGTTGCCACGCATACAATGAAATAGAGAGCAGTCTGCTCTTAAATAAACTTAATTAGGAGACCAATATTTATGATGTTTGAAGAAAGAGGACACCGCGAAGGGTGCCGACCACCAGAGCACAGACATGTTGAACACTTTAAAACAACCTGCGAAACAATTTGCAGAAACCAACCTTGCCCACCAAGACCAGAATGCAGACCATCTTGCTGCAATTCTGGAAGAAGAGACAACGACAGAGGAATCTTTGGAAATTTGTTTGGCTGCTAGAAAAAATAAAAAAAGCGCACCTATGGTGCGTTTTTTGTTTACATCAATACTGTTGTGTCTTTGTTTTCCATAACAGTTTTTCTCATGATTCTTGAATAGTCGTTCATGACTGTGTTTCCACTCTCTGGAAGTCTGTGCTCGGCAATCATATCTTTCACAAAACTTTCAACACCAAAAACAGCGGCGAATTCTACACCGTTAGCAAGTTCAATTGTTTGTTGATTGGTTTGTGAAGATAAATTCAACTACTTTGCCTCCTCATCCATAACATCGTCGTCGTCACTAAGGTCTGCTTTGAAATAACTTTTGAAACTTGGCGTGACAAGAACTTTTTTTATTGCTGTTTCAATATCGTCTGTCACTTTGTTTACAAGTTCGTATAGTTTGTTTCTTATTTGTGTTTTTTCTTCCATCGTCAGAAGTTCGCGTTTGTTTGCAAAGTTTCTGAACTCGTTGTCGAAATAGTTTGCAACTTCCATTCCAACAACAAAGTGTTTTCCATATTCATCTTTGTTTGGAACTTCTTTTTGAAAGAAGTGAATGCGACTAGCCGCCAATATTGCCATTGGGTCCGAAACTTCCTTCTTTGGAACGTCTTTGAATAGATACGCAATATTCACGTATAGTGCTTCGGTAAATTTATCTAGCTGTTGTCTTAGCCATGTTTTGTTGCTAAGCACTATACTTAAAGTATTTTCCATTATGTAACATTATACAATTTTTTACACCTTTCGTCAAAACATTTTAGAGGCACAAAAAGTCGGTGTTATTTGCTTGCCTTAACGCGGTTTAGAAGAACACATCCTGCAATCAGAGCTGCAGAAATCAAAACCAGAGTGTTGCTTGCAACAACCCAGTGTGCTGTTGTTGGTTGAACGATTACAACGCTTGCATAATGCTGCCCGCTGAGCGGAAGCATTGCCACTGCTTGGCTTGAAAACAGCAACGGTGTCCAGTTTGCAAGAGCATATGTGATTTCAACTCCGTTCACAAAATCGCCAGACCTATAGTGAACCATGTTGAAAACTGTTTCTATAACCATAAGAATGAATAGTGGAATCAAAATTGCAAGCCATTGTTTTTTTGTCATTGCGTTTAGAGCAATTGTGATTATGCAATAGAAAACAATTGCAAGCATCATAAACAAATATGATAGGAACATTGTTCCAATCTGTTCTCCTGCACCGAATTGACCTACAAGGTGGTCCCAACCGTCTTTTGTTACGTCTAGCGGCTTGCAAATAGCCATTGTTAGAGCAAAGTGTAAAAGACAACATATTGCAATTGCAACAAGAACTGTTAGAAGGTTTACAAGAATTCTTGCCAAAATTATGTTTCTGGAGTTTATTCCAGCCTGCATTGGAAGAATCCATTTCTTGTCTTTAATCTCTTTTGATATAAGATTTCTAAAAAGAACCACGGCAACGATTGTTAGATACGTTATCATATAGCTTGTGAACATCATTGTTGAAGACATATAATTTAAATCGAACATTTGCATAATCTGTCCAAACTCATCGAAGTCTTCAACAAGTTCGTTTATTCCCCACATCATAAGAAGTGTTATAAATGCAAAGAGAACTATTCCAACTCCAATGCCCACAAAGATTAGAAGTTTGTGCGTTCTTAGGTTTTCCATCACTTCTTTTTTAAAACATGCAGCAAAGCCAGAATTTGCGTTTCTTGTTTTTGTTTGAATCACTGTTGCTTCCATATCTTACCCCCTCACATTCGTTTGCAGGAAGATATCTTCCATGCTCGCTTGTTTTAGACTTATGCTGTCGATTTCAATTCCCGAAGCAACAATTGCTTTAAGAATGTCCACTCTGCCGCCTTCCTTGAAGAACACCAAAACATCGCTTCCGTCTTTTTTGATTTTTGCTTCTTTGAAACCTTTAGCTTTTTTTGCCGCTTCAACAATCTTCATGTTGTGTATGCTGTCTTTGCAAACAATTCTGTATGCGTCTTCGTTGAAACTTTGAGTAACTTCTTTTATTGGTCCTGTGATTTTGATTTCACCACCAATCAAAAAGCCAACACGCGTGCAAACTTTTTCCACGTCTGAAAGAACGTGTGTTGAAAGCATCACAACTTTGCCTTCTTTTGCTAGGTTTTTTATAATCTCAATAACTTCGTGTCTGCCTTGTGGGTCTAGAGCGCTTGAAGGTTCGTCCATCAAAACAACTTTTGGGTTTGTCACAAGCCCTGCGGCAATTCCCATTTTTTGTTTCATTCCACGGCTATAGCCTTTTATTCTTCTATCTTTTGCATATGTCAACCCAACGGACTCTAGAAGTTTTAAGTTCTGTTCTGTTGTTTCTTCTTTTGAAAGACCTTGAGGTGCAGAAAGATATGCAAGATATTCCATTGCTGTCATAAACTCGTGAGACGCTGGAATGTCTAGCATATAGCCAACTTTGCCTTTAAGACTGTTTAAGTCTTTTATCTCTTCTCCATCAATTTCGATTGTGCCTGGTTTTTCGAAAACCCTAAGTCCCTCAGGCGTGATTACTGTATGCCCTGATGCACATGTGATTTGCGAAATGATGTTCATAAGTGTTGTTTTGCCTGCACCGTTTGCACCAATAAGCCCAAAAATTTCACCTGGAAGAATTTCTAGGTTTATTCCTTTAAGAACATAGTCTTGCGGGCTTGCAAGCTGTGGGGTCATGTATGTCTTTCTTATATTTGTTATTTTAAGCATCTTACCTCCTTTCGCAACATAATTGCGATATGTTTATTTTTTCAACTCCGCCGTCGCAATGATATTTTACAGTCAGCGGGTTTCTGTTTACAATTGAACAATAACCATAGTCACCTTTGTTTTTCCAATTGCACAAAAGTGCATAGTTTCTAAAGGCATCTTCAACACTAACTATTTCATCAAGAGTAACGGTGTTTACTTCTCCATCTAGGAAGTTTGCAGTTGCTGTGCCATTCTTTTTCACATTGGCAATTTTTGCTGGATAGAAATAATCATCACCATCGCCGTTCCAATAAACAAAAGCTAGTTCGCCTTCAAAGCCTTCGAGCATCTCTTGACGCTCTTCTTCGTGTTCTTTAAGCCCGGCTTCAAACAACTCCATATAGTGTTGATATTCTTCGTCTTCATTCCACTTGGCTAGTTTCTTATTATATTTTTCATATGTGCTGCCTGAGAAGTCCGTGAAATCGCCTGTATAGATTCTAAGCATTCCAACCCAACCTCTCCAGTCTGATGGGTTGTCATCTATTGCGTCTTGATATGCATCTCTTGCTTTTGCCCATTCACCAAGTTCCATAAATGTGTCGCCGTTTCGTGCATAGTCTTCGGAGTCTATTCTGTCGTAGCCGTGAACTATTTTTGTTGTGTGATGCGTCACATTGCGAACATGCTGAACAACTTCATCTTTAACCACAGATTTTGTTTCGCAGACAGAACAAATGGCAAGACCTTTTTCTTCTGTTAGTTCCAATTGTCCACCACATTGTTGACAGGTTAAACTTGTAATCTTCATAACCCTCTCCTTCCTACATTTTTTGAACTGTTGGCATTGCAAGTGTGTCTAGCGTGAACTCTAGGCATTTTTTTGTTAGGCGACAAAGTTGAATGTAGCCTTGTTTTTTCTTTTCGTCTTTTTCTTTAAGAATGTTTGTTGCAGCATAGAAACCTGAAAATGCTTTTGCTAGGTTAAATGCTTGTTGGCAGATATGGCTTAGAGTGTTTTCTTTTAGGCTTAGATAAAAACTGTCAATCAACTTAACAACCTGCATTGCAACTTCATGTGTCGCGATTTCTATTTGAAATTTCGGGTCGCTCTTAGGCGCAACCCCTACAGCTTTTTCTAATATAGAATTTATTCGTGCAACAGTGTAAAGAAGATACGGTCCTGTTTTTCCCTCAAAACTTAGGAACTTATCAAAATCCAAAACATAGTCTTTTTTTACAGTGTTAGAAAGGTCGCCAAATTTGATTGCAGAGATTGCAATCTTGTGTGCAAGTTCTCTCATTGCTTGCGGGTCTCTCTCAAGTGCGACCCCTACATCGTTTTCTTTAAGCCTTGCTTCTGCCTTTTCGATTGCTTCTTCAACAACAAGGTTAAGTTTAACCGTGTTGCCTCCACGCGTTTTGAATGGCTTTCCATCTGTTCCGTTGATTGTTCCAAAACCAACATGCAACATCTTGTCTCTAGGGAAAAGCCCTGCTTTGTCTGCAGTTCTGAAAACTTGCTCAAAGTGCATACGTTGACGCTCGTCAACAACATAAATCATTTCGTCTGGTTTATAGTCTTTGATACGTTGATATATTGTTGCCAAATCTGTTGTTGCATACAAAACACCTTCGTTTGCTTTTTTCAAAATAAGCGGTGGCATTGGGTTTAGATATTCATCTTTATCGGTTGGGTTTGTTTTAGGTTTCAGAATATGTTCGCCTTCTTTTTTCACCTCAACAATCAGAGTTCCGTTTTCTTCTTTTGTAACTCCCTTTTTGATTAGATAGTCAATAATATAGTCTGTATATGCTTCAGCGTCAGATTCTCCAAGCCAAAGTTCGAACTCAACAAAAAGATTGTCATAGTTCTTTCTGATGTCTTTTAAACTTGCGCGGTGAATGATTCTATATGCTTCATAGTATGGTTCTTGTTTCTTTTGAATTCTGACTGTATAATCTTCTGCTTTCTTTCTAAACGCTTCGTCCACCTTTGCTTTTGCACTTGCTTTTGGGTATACCTCGTTTAAAAAGTCTAGTGTGATTTCTTCTTCTTTGATGTTTTTTAGAGACTTCTTTTCTATTTCAATTTGCAAAATTGTAAGCCCCATTTGAAGCCCCCAGTCGCCCAGGTGGACATCTGATATAACTTTGTGACCAAACACTCGATATAGTCTTTTTAGCGCCTCACCAATGATAGGGCTTCTTAAATGCCCCATGTGAAGTTCTTTTGCAACGTTTGCTCCACCTGCATCCATTATTATTGTTTTCTTTTTCTCTTTTTGAATTGTTAAATTTTTGTCGTCTAAAACTGACTGCAGAAATGTGTCGAAAGCAGCAGGGTTTATTTTAAAGTTGACGAAGCCACCAACAGCACTCGCAGTGAAGTTTTTGCTTTTAAACACTTCCACAACAGCGTTCGCACAATCTTGAGGTTTAACTCCGTTTGCTTTTGCTGAAGCAAAACAAGGAAGCGCAAGGTCTGCCATTGTTTCATCTTTTGGATATTCTAAAAATTTATAAATCTCAGCCTGTTTTATGCTGAGTATTTTTTCTAAGTCTTTTGCCAACAGTTGTTTAAAATAGTTTTTCATAAACCTATTCTAACATTTTTTTGAAAAAACCCCTTGTGAAAAATAAAAGTGGCGTGCTATACTTGAAAATTAAATTGGGGATTATATGAAAGACGACAGAAAAATTAGAAACATTGCAATTATTGCTCACGTTGACCACGG
>Ga0131853_10028412_pt1 | contig 10012 bp, 6 predicted proteins | sample TergutLab28metaG_FD_92764 | JGI IMG/M metagenome (GOLD analysis project Ga0131853, IMG submission 92764) | Labiotermes labralis P1 segment gut microbial communities from Petit-Saut dam, French Guiana - Lab288 P1 (version 2) (version 2) | ecosystem: Host-associated > Arthropoda: Insects >... | reverse complement strand
TCACCACATTGGTCGTGTGTTCTTGTTTCGATGTGTGTTGGAGTTTCGGTGAGGTGATACAATAGAAAAGTCGCAGGCTCCCGATGATGGATGTATTAATGTCCGAAACATGTTGAGCATAGAAGAAGTGAAATAAAACTTAATAACTAGTCACATCAAGTTGGTCTCTTATTCTTCAACTATCACAATGATGCACGGCCCAATATACATAAGATATCGATAACAGTTAGACTTAAATATTGTTGCTATTTCCAGTGAGATGAGACAAAATGTTAAGAAGTTATGACTTTAAAGTAGGTAAAACTACACGTATAAGTATTAAACTCCTACTTCTAGATTAAAGTATGGGTTTTATTTTGTATTATTCGGCCTTATATTTTACAATTCCTGACACATGCTCTCGAATACGGGAATGTTCGTGATCTTATCATTCCATGACATCTTTTTATTCTGCCACCTGTTCTTGGTAAAATTGTTTAAACAAATGCAAACCAATGTTGCAAACTCCTTGTTATTTTATAGGTCTCCCTACACTAACGTTGCATCGCGTAAAAATATCTCCAGGTTTCTTGGTGATCACGTGGTCTTGACTGGACCAAGAGTTCAATTTTGTTACATCGCGCAGACAACGCGCTCAGACCTGTGAGGCAATTTGGTGTATGGACCGTCTTGAAACACTAAATTGCCTTTGCTTGTCCAGACTAGAAGTAAAGGCTGTTTCATTGAAGACTCGCTCCAGAACACGCTTGCTGTTGTAATCACTAATTGCTGAGTGTCGTGGATTCGTATTCGTGGAAGCAACTTGTCTGGAGAAGAATAACATCCTTGTGTGTCTACAGTACAATTTTGAATTGTCTCGTTCGACATTTCGTGATCTTGCACTCGAATTTGCCCCACATTTTTACTGATATCTACCACACAACACACATTTTGTGTCTGAAACCTTAATATGGCACTGCAGTCCCTGTTGTTGGTGAAGTGAATAAGTCACACAAAACTCTCTTTGAAGCTAATTTGTAGCAAATACCTATTACTGACAGGCAATGTATTAATGCAGAATTTCAACGATTACAACCATACGCTTTGCGGTGGAGCGTATCTGAGCACAGTTCCGTTAATAAAAGTGGGATATCACGGAAAATGTTGGTGTAATGGTAACGTTATAAATCTGGAATTTCATTCTAGGGGTTCCAGGTTCGAATCATACCTGAGATGCTGCATGTCCTCCCTGAGATTCTAGATGGTTTTCAATAGTCCTCTAGGTCAATACTTGGAAGCTAGCTGCTTCCGCGGGACTGCGACCGCGTGTTTTCAGTCCATGCAGGAAAATACCAGAGTAATAGCTGTCTCTCTAGGAATGCGACCGCGTGCTTTCAGTACTTCCAGGACAATACCAGGTTAGTAGCTGTCTCCATAGGACTCCGACCGCAAGCTTTCAGTCCATGCAGGAAAATATCAGGGTAATAGCCATCTCCTTAGGACCACAATCGCTTGCATTCAGTCCCTACAGGAACATACCAGGATAGTAGCCGTCTCCGTAGGACTGCGACTGCTTTCTATGAGTCACTTTCATTTCGCCGATAACGAATCATTCTATAACCGACACTATAAATTCTGAAACCTTGAATACGATCCTGGACTCTTCTCATTACCTTGAAAAATCCTTCAAATGAAACTGGGTATGGTCCGGTTCCTGTGACGAGTGTGGCGTTAACTGTCATGACTGGGAGAAACAGGTGAAATCTGTGAGGATCAGAGAGGAGTCCTTCCTCACGAAGGATGCCGACACACAGCACAGATGAATATCTGCGCCCTCAGATTTGTCGAATGAAAAATATAAAATGTTTTCCTTTTCTCACGCAGAGTGTTGATCTGACTGGGATTCTAATCCACTATAGTGTTCGGTTAAATTACTACAGAGAATTTAAACTGAATCTGTAACATAATACAGTATACGCCATTAAAAAGCAAGCCAGAGACGAGTCTAGCGGACACTGGTTTAAGAATTATAGATCTCGGGGGAAAAGAGATGTCCCGTTCAATTGTTGTGTAAGAACAGTCTCTGCGACCTGACAATAGACTTGAAGTCTGGCCGCGGTCAGACTTTGTTCTACACAGCAGAACAAACAACCATATAGCCTCCCTAGTCCTCAGGTAAAAATGCAATATACGCTTTGTAAATATGCTTGTCCGCCTTCAGTTTTTTTTTTGTCATGTTGAGATCAATGTGAGAAGGTCGTTGGGACCGTATGGGGAAGGGATTATTATTATTATTATTATTATTATTATTACTGCAATTGAGTTTTCACTCTGCCGCAGTATTTCTTACACTAGTAGAGACAAAGCACATAAGAATACATAAACATAAACGAAACAATACAAAACACAGTACAAGCAATACAAAACACTGTAAATACAAGTACACATATTACTAAAACACCCACACAATTTTCAAAACCCCCCAACATACAATCACCCACACATTACAAAACAAGTTAGAACAACCACAGTACAAGATACACACCAAATGAAATAGTCACTATACAATCAAGTACCCTCAGTATAAAGTCAGCCCCAAATACACGGTACTTTTGTCCCCAAGAACTTCACCGTAACTCACTTCACTTCCCTTCACTTCACTTCAAAACAATATTGCTTCACATATATCACGCCAGTTTAATCCACATCCCTTCACTTCACTTCACTTCACTTCACCTTACTTCACTTCACTTATTTACACTCATTCCCCACTTGAATTCCCTTGCCTGTAACTGCATTCTTATCCCTCCTTCTTAACGTGTTTAGTTTACAGGGGAAAGACGCTAGTACGCCTGCAGGTAATTGTTTCTAGCTTTTAATGGTCCTATTTACGAAGGATTATTTACCAACACCTGTTCTTTGTTTTCGGGTCCTAATTTTACGATTATGATCGTCCCTACTCGGTAACATGGTTTTAGAAATCTATCCCCCTATCGCTTTCCAAGCCCGTCTCCCGGTGTATGCCTTGAACAGGCCGCATATTCGGGCTATCAATCTTCGCTATACCAAAGTTTCTCAACCCCACTCATTTATATTACTTGCAAATTTAGCCGCTCTCTTTTGCACCCGATTTAAAGCGCTTACCTTCTTCTCTGTATGGGTCCCAACGCACCGCTCCGTACTCAGTATCGGTCTCGAAGCTAAACTTTCGTATTTTCATTTCCCTTCTTGAGTACACGCATTATGTAATGAAGTGCCTTCCATGCTTTTCGTAGTTTGTAATTGACATGATCTGCCCAGTTTAGATCGCTTCGTATAATTATTCCTAAATATTTAAAGCTACTTGCCTCCAGGATTAACTGATTGGGAACAGGAAGAGCCGGTTTAAAATATTCTGAATGTAATGTAAAAATAAATATCGGTGACCCATCTACGCGTAGTCGTGAACTGACAATGCTTTTAGAGCAGATTACATAGAAAATATATTTGACGCGAAGTCGAAAATACAGCCAGGTCTTTCGGCACTCCGAAAGATGATGTCCCACACAGCCGCATCAATTGTGGAAACCTTAAATAGGAAAATAAATGACAGCATTGTCCTTGTGGAGTAATTTTATTTGCTTCAATAAAATGGCAACATGTTCAGTTGTATCCGTTACTGTACGAGTATTATCACCTTGAAGTTGTGTCCAGAAGTGAGATGGTTAAGAAGGGCTTCAAATACTTTGTGATTGGAGAATATATAACTATTGACAACTCCATTGAAACTTTGATTCATTCTTTTCATGAAGAACCATAATTTTTATGGCGGGTCCAGATTTTATTACAGATCTAAATTCAACAACTTAAAATCGCAGAGAAACGGACGTGACCAAAGCACGTTAAGTCTAACGGGTTTGTGTAATCCATTCTTACGAAAGAGCTTTAGTTTTTTTTTATTTTAGCCTTGCGCTTAACTAAATTGTTTCCTGACACGCTTCGCTTTTAATCTGTTAAGTCAACTGGGACAAGTCTATTGTATGAAGCTGGTGGTCAGTCAGCAGGTCTGGAAAACGGGACTTCCATTACCGTGTATACAAATGCTCGCCACTGGAACATATTCTGAGCCACATGAATCCAATCTAAATCCAACGTTTCCTTTAAGATCCGTTTTGTGTCCGCGCGTAAGTCATCAAACTGATCTCGTCCTTCGATCTTTTCTGAAAAAATATTTATATTTTCAATAACTTCAGTACGTTCTGCATGCTATGCCAATCTCGTTTTTGCTTCCATGGTGGTGCATTTAGTTGGAGAAAGGCACAAAAAACAAATTAGCTCCATCTCAAAGCTCTGCTTTATTCCAGAAGAACAACGACCTCATTGACACTTCGGCAGAAGTCTGATGTCACGGATGAATGTTATACGTAGACGCATCAACTTAAAGTTTTCAAGAAATCTTATGCTTGTTACATAGATTTGGTATTCAGACACGACGTCATCGTGCTATGGCTTTTGACTACGCTGTACTTACGCTGTACAAGATGTATGAGAAATTATAGCTTTTCAGAATGCAAGTAATTTGACGTGTAATGTACAACAGTACGTTTAATAACTTATAACATTACCTTTAATGTTACACATTGTACCGCCTTATGATAATGTATAGCCTGATAATGGGTTAGTTAAAAGCTGAAAGATGTTGCTCTTTGTTATTTCTAGCAAACATGCTGTGTTTAACGGATATTTATTTTCTTACAGTTCTATGCTATCTTTACACCAAAAATTTTGAAAAAAAGACGGGTAAAGAATTTTTGAACACAATGCCAGTGATTGTCTTCCAGATCTTTTTCTGTTCCTTTGCCTAGCGTCTCCAGGTGCATCTGAGGGTAAGAAATCGCTTGTTATTAGAAGTTGGCCATTTACCATTTTATTTTAAGAGATACTTAAGGTATTTACGTGATAGAGTTTAACACCAAAATTTAGTTACTTCAGAGCACGATTTTACTGATTTTCACTTTTGTCAGAAACAATCCAAAAATGTAAAATACAAAATGGCACAAAGTAACGGATTTTCGTTTTGTTTTTTGGCATGTAAATGTTTTAACCCGGGCAAGTAACACTCGTAGTTAACGCCCAGACGTGTGAATGTTCAAAGCGATTTGTCGTAGCGGCTAGGATGTTAAATATGAGGCAGCGAAAATATTTCGTAATTGAAATAAAATGAGATACCAACTTGATGCAACAAGGTAATTTTATTGATGTATTATTAGCTCGACATGTTTCGGGTACATACGCCCATCATCAGGAGCATTAGATGTTGAGTTGCAGCATATGGCTTTCTGCACCGAGTTTTTTGATGGGTGGTGGTCTTGAGAGCCGCTGCGTGGGTCGTGTGTACGGTGCGGATAGTGCCGTGCGGCACCATCCGCACCGTACACACGACCTTTCACTTTATTTCATGAGGAAGTTGTACGGTCAAACAATCCTCAAATTTCGTAATTGTTTGAAGAGTCCCTCTCTCTTCATGCTCGAATAGGGTTCGATGTAATAATTTGCAACTTTGGAGCTTTCTTTATGCAGACACAAAACTTCACGAAATTATTTGATACAAAATGCAAGTAACGTCTCTATCAAGAGAAATAGAACGTGTTTCATATGGGGTTCATTCAGCCTTTATTTACGGATTATTTCATGCGACCTACTGCCCCCCCCCCCCATCGTACAGATGCATTGTTACCTCCAAACCTAATGGGATTTTTAAATGATTCCTAGTTTTAGTTTAATTGAATGATATTTGCGGATTGTGTTAAGTTAGACTACAAGCCAAAGGGTTATGTTTTAAGGAATAGCTGTTGAACCCAGTTAATTTGCTCTGAAGGAGCTGCAGTAAGACCTTACATGAAACGTTTCTCTGTATAACGTCAACCAAATAAACTTAGTCCTCACTTCGGAACTCTGCAGGAATTTATTAGACGTGTGTTTAATCCGTTCATATAAAGACGTGTTAGATCTTTAGCATTTTCGCGTATGGGCTTCTGGACACATTCATCTGGTGGGAAAAATGACGAAGAATGGCTGCTTGTGATACAAGCACCTTGTTAAACGTCATTATCTCTTTTAGACAGAAGAGAATGCAGAAAGAACCGCGGTAACTAACAGTGCTGAACATCGTCAGGCAATTTTTGTGCAAGACATCCCCGTTGTGTATTGATCGTAAAATTAACAGAGCGGTATAATATAGTCGAACACAACTTTGTTATACCACCCTATTAATCGTCAGGCAACATAATCTTTGAAGGGCTCTCATAATCGTCGTAAAGCAGTGGTTCTAAACCTTTTCAGGACCTCTCACCCCTTTGATTCCCAAAGTATGTTCTCCCACCCCTTCGAAATATATTTAAATAATTAGCATGAATATATATATATATATATATATATCATAAAAATGGAAACGTGTAGACATGAACAAGTTTACATCTTAACTTAGAAAGAAATATACGGGTAAAGGTAGAGGTAAAATTTCACCCTGCTGGCAAATACCTATTTATTATTTAACATTTAAGTTACTTACGTACTGCGGTACAAAGTCTTTTAAATTTAAAATGACATTAAAACTTACATGGAAATTATATTGTGAAATTTCCGCACCGTGGCTTCTCGTACAGCACTAATATCTTTAATATTCCAACTAAATGTACATTATATAATGGAACACATATACATTTTTTACCAAATCTCTTCTACATTTTTGGGTGCGTACTGCACAGTGCTCAGGAGAACTTCCTGTCGCTTGCTCAAATCTATCTGTTTTCTGTAAGGCTCTAACATTGATTGTGCTACAGAGCATACAATTTAACATATATAAGTTTTACAATGGTATTTACTTTTATTAAAACAATATTTTTCTGGTTATTTTGTCTCAAAAAGTATTTTTAAAGTAGTTAAAAACCTTATCTCAAGCACTTTCAGGTTTGCTGGTTGTAAAGGGCTACCGTATGAGCAGTAGGACTTCAAGAGACAAATATTGTTTTAATAAATGTAAATAACATTGTAAAACTTAACATTCATAGGTCCGTGCATCGCTAATATTTTCGCAGATTATAACCAGCAAGATGCAACGTTTCACAATTTCTTTATTTCTGTAAGACCCTCTACATGTTTTAGACGGGTTTTCCGTCCATCATCAGGAGCTCAAAACTGCACATACAGCCTCAGGTATTTGTTATACCGATACTGCTACCTGCCGCTAGCCTGGCAGGTCTACGAACACACACACTCAGAATTTGTATGATACTTATCGCTTATCAACTGCGTCAATAGTTGCACTAACGCGCCTCATTGTTACGTTGTACGTACATTGCCTGACTTGTTTGCTTGACGCGTGGGATGGTGGGTACTTCTATGCAATGTGGAGATGCGCGCAAAAAAAAAACACATATTTTCATGTAAAATGTATGTTATTGTTTTCCGATTCCAACACAAGTGGAATCAGAAAACAATATTTTCTACAGTTTTTCGTTATCAAAGTGAATGAAAATTCGTTCACTTCTCAAAACGGCACGTGCGTACACACGGACAGACGGACGGACGGACTGTCGGAAGGATAGGTTAGAGCGAATGAAATAGACCGTGTCCACAGGTAGAGATAATCCACAATGTGTGCGTGGGTTTTGCTGTCACGGCGTTTTATGTGTTGATTATGAAGTCCAGAGCAAACAGTGCTATCTGCCTTTGCATTCCTATCGACTGGTCTGAGCCATAGACTGTGTGTTTACTGTCAGGTAGGAAGAGCATTTCCAATTTTTGATGAACGATGTTCGTAATTTTACAGGATAACGATTTATGAAATTCGCTGTCGTAATCAAATATTACGCACATGATTTTGGAAGATAAAAGATAATACAAGTGCAGGATTTGTTGTTTCGTATTTCCTAGAAAAATTTAGTTGTTATCTTCACATTTACATTGGAAGTAGATTGACATGGTTTGAGTGGTTTAAATTTCGTAAAATATTATTCTGAAAATTATGAATATAAATTACAATAAAAAAATTCTCGTCTTATTTTCCAAAGCTTCTGCGATTTTGACAAGAGAGTTTATTTTGCTTTCGAATTACACAAAAACTCAATACAACAGTAATTCCAATTTATTGCTGCGACATTTACAATATCAAAGAACCAACAAAACGAAGCATATGTAGCGGTTCATCTATTCTATTCGTGCATCTTCTGTATCATGTATCAAGTACTTTGACATTCCTTGAAAGAGAGGACCTAGGTGGAGACTTCGGCCGTTTCTACACATACGTACATACATACATACATACATGTATGTATGTATGTATATATCGGTTTCAAAACGTCGTCCTACGTTGTCCGACACCTAGACTCCATAGGACCGTCCGTTTTTCCGAGCCTTTGTCTAGGTTTTTTAGCACCTGTGTTTTTTTTCCGGGTGATGGGGTGCTGGCCCATCGACCCAACACCCAACCTGGAGGACCAGTGTATCTCTCTTTGTCTGGGTGCTCTCCTTTGACCTGTCCGGCAAGGGTGGCCCTACCGGTAGGTACGCTACCGCCGGCATTGCTCTCTGGATCATTGCACCACGCAAACTCCCTTACCCGGCAGAAGATGCCTTCGTCAAGGTGGAGATACTTCAAGGAGGGTACATACATACATACATCAAAGACCTAACGCCTTTTAGTTTGAGGTGGCTAAAGAGAAGTTTAGATGATGTGTCTGCAGGTACTAATACAATCTGTAGAACTGATTCAGTCGTGTGGCAAAAAGGCACGTTCTGTGATCCGTTAAAATATTAATTCTGTTTAGAAAAGAATCTCTTCTTCTGCACTTTCCTATCTAGGAATAAAAAGATTAAAGTATAGAGAACTATGATTTGTGTGTTACATTTGGTGGGTGTGATACTTGGTTCCCACATTAAGGGAAAAGTCACAGGCTAAGAGTGTTCGAGAATAGGAAGCTGAGGAACATTTCTGGGCCTACGAAGAAGGAAATAATAGAAGAAAACTGAATAATGTAAACCGTGTTAATTTATATTACACACGAAATATTATTCGGGTGACTAAATGAAAGAAGACGGAATGGGCGGCCCACGTGGCACGAACAGGATAGAAGATAAACTAAGTATGAAGGAAAGGAAGAAACTTTGACAAATTGTGCGTAGATGTCATGATGATGTTAAAATGGATCTTCAAGAAACAGGATGGTAGGGAATAGTCTGGACTGGTCTGGCTCAGGGTCGGGAGTGTTGACGTATTCTTGTCAGCATGGTATTCAACCTCATGTGTCCTTAATATACCGAGATTTTCGTGACCATATTAACTGTTAACTTCTGAAGAAGTATGAGGGAGAGTCAAATGAAAACCTTAAAAGAGCGATAAAAATTCGAAACTCAATTCGATTGTCTTGTAAGTTGATAATAATGATACTCATGGTTCGAGGAGTGACCGACAGGTGGCAGTATGATGCAGAAATGCAACACGACGGTGCAGTAGTAGTGTAAAAATGGCGGCCCCGCTTGCAAACTACACCAAAGTAGAACAGCGTTCTGCCTTCAGTTTTTTAAGTACTGAAGGGGTGAAATCCATCGAAATTCATCGACGAATGAAAGTTCGGTATAGTGACGGATGTCTATCACTACAGCAAGTGTACAAGTGGACTAGGAAGTTCATGAACGGCATTAGTTCTGTAACAGAATCTCCTCGACCTGGTCAGACACACCGAGCAGTGACACCAGAGGCCATTGAAGCAGTTGAAGACACCATGAAGGAAAATCGCTGCGTAACAGTAAATGAAATAGCCCCACATCTGGATATGAGCCATGCATCAGCACACCATATCGTCCATGATGTTCTGCAGTTAAGAGATAAAAAATATTTAAGGTTTCCATTTTACTCACCGTCGTATGTCGCTTTTTTTTAGGATACATGTCACAGTGTCCACATATTTCTAAGGCTGTGCAGGATTAAATAAGATTCCATCAATACTGTCCCGGTGAGTCTTTGTCGTTTTTGCTTCCCTATTGTGTACAGTAT
>Ga0131853_10028411_pt1 | contig 10012 bp, 8 predicted proteins | sample TergutLab28metaG_FD_92764 | JGI IMG/M metagenome (GOLD analysis project Ga0131853, IMG submission 92764) | Labiotermes labralis P1 segment gut microbial communities from Petit-Saut dam, French Guiana - Lab288 P1 (version 2) (version 2) | ecosystem: Host-associated > Arthropoda: Insects >... | reverse complement strand
TGTCAGCCTTACGCACCTGCCGCCTTTACCCCCAGGAAATGCTCCTGGTACTCATTTCTGTTAGAGGCTGAGTCGACCCCAGGGCCATAGTGCGATCGGAAGGATTTTATGTCAATGAAAAATTTTACTGACACCAGCTGGGATCGAACCAGCGACCTTCCGATTTGTAGCACAGCACCTTAACCACAGCGGTCCCCATATATATATATATATATATTCCTTTTCTGTGGCGCTTCGGCCCGATTCCGGGCCAATGCCTTGCCATACGGGGCTTCGCGATCACACTCACTAGTCACACTGCACTCGGTAGGACTACTCTCGAAAAGTGATCGGCCCGACGCAGAGACCTCTACTTGACAACACACAACACTCACAAGGGACTGACATCCATGCCCCCAGCGGGATTCGAAACCGCAATCTCAGCGGGCGAGCGGCTCCAGACCTACGCATTAGACCGCGCGGCCACCGGGGTCAGAATCAATTATTTGGACTGTATAAATTCAACTCAAGTGCCGTAAACGCTCTGCTGCAGACTGAAACAGCCACCTTCCCACCCCTTCAGATTATACCTTGCCTCCGATCTACGTTTACCGGACGGAATAATGTGAACATCCTGCGTACTTTCACAGCCTAAAAGTTTCTATTTCACTGTAGCTCGCTCGATCCCTCTTCCACGGACTGGATTTGTGTTTCTTTGTTCCTTTCTTCTGTTTTTTTCTTTCCCCTCCTTTCCTACATTCGTGCCACCAACCAGAACGTCTGAAACATTGTTTCTATCGAACACAAATGCGTGACGTCACCAAAAAACAGGCCTGTCACATACCTTCTGCAACGCAAATATCTCAGCATATCTACAAACATCAATGACGTCACAGAAAACTCAGTACGCATGCGCAGTACGGTCACTGCGCTGTTTTGTGGAAACTAATGCTTCTAGATACAATGAGTCCAATGTACAAACAGGGTCGGATTTCATTTTGGATGCTATTGACACGTCTACTTGAGAGTGACTGGAGAAGGTTAGTAAAACCTGGAAGTGACGGAATTTTTGCACATTCACGCAGCTTCTAAAGCAGAGTCTCTCACTGCTTAAACAAATGTCACTCTTGAACTGAAGGCCCCCAGAGGCACGGGGAATGGATTCAGACTCGTCGTCTGCCCGCCACTGTGCAGGTGTTTGGTATCTTGGAACATACAAAAACTACATCACCGTAAATCCAAACGCTCAGAGATTTCCAATATGTGTGTGTGTGTGAAGAAATATGACGTCAGGTACACCTGAATGACAGACTGTAGTGGTATCGGGTGACACTGGATCAATAAGAACCGAAACCAAATTCCTTCCCTCCTCCCTCTGTCTTTGTGGAAGAATCCCAATCATCATTCTTCCTGAAAATCTGTTCATTATAGTAGGGCATAAAATGTATTGTTAGGTTATGTCAATAAATGTCCAACAAGATGTAACTATACACAGTTTATTTTATCTCTAAACTGCTCTACATGTTTCGGGTGGTCTCTCCACCCATCATCAGGAAAACAAATAACTGTATCTACAGCATCTGATACTAGTCAATCGTTGTTGTTACCTGTCGGTATTGTGGAGAAGTTGAGACTGGTTTGCGTACTTCTCCACGTTACCGACCGGTACCAACAACGGTTGACTAGTACCAGATGCTGTAGGTACAGTTATTTGTGTTCCTGATGATGGGTGGAGAGACCACCCGAAACATGTAGAGCAGTTTAGAGATAAAATAAGCTGTGTGTAGTTGTATCTTGTTGGACATTTATTATTGACATAGAATTGCGATGTACGGCCTCATGAACACATAGAAAAAATTATTGTTAGGCAGCAAACGAAGGGGTGGATACCAACTTGAAATTTAAAGCACTTTATACAAATAATGCACACAAGGAAGGAAACCCTCCTACGAATACCCCGTCGCAATACTCGCTTGCCTCAATTTCAGTAGGTAGAAGCCAGTTCTGTATAAAACCTTTACAGCTTTCCATATCGCTACTTGCTACCCCAGTTTCTAGGGACCTAGCCATGAACATGAAACATTATCAATGTCTGAGCGTGAGAATGGACCGACATTTGAGACACGCAAAAATAAATTAACGCAAAGTAAGCATCAATGTCAGAGTATCAGTGCACGCTATTCTGCGTCACGACACGAATACGAATAGGAGGTTGACTGACTGTAGGCTGAGGTTTCCACCCAGTAACATCTGTCCGATATCGAGGCGAGTGGCCAACTTCATGGGCCGGCATATTAACTGCCGAGAAAGAACCCCGTTTTCATCGCACGGTATGGGCCCCAAGCTGATCTGGTCACAGTGTGTGTGTGTCAATATTCCATCCGGTGGTTTGTCACTACACTGACCGAGATTTGGTTTCATAAAGAATATCAGAGTACATTTACAGCAGTGTCTAGCGGCTGGGATATGAAGTCAAGCATACGCCCGCGCGCGCGCGTGTGTGTGTGTGTGCGTTAGCTCCGTTCATAACGGCATACGGTAACATTTCGGCTGTTTTAACGCCTAAAAAGTTCCTGTTCATTAACAGTAAGCTTATTGGGCCCACGAGTGGTTGTAGGCGCGAAAGTGGTTTTTCGCTGACATTTTTACTTCATCTGGAATCGAGTCCTCACCGACCGATTTACAGCTCATCGCTTTTCTCACTAGACAGTCAATCTGGTGGTTCTTAGCAGAATATTAAACTGTTGTGATTTGCGATCACGTGGCACGTTTTGGAGAAAATATAAAAAATACAGGGCTTTGATTCGAAAACCTGAGGGAAAGAGAACGCTTGGAAAACCTCGACGTGGATGGGAGTATATTAAAACGGACTTTCGAGGGAGATGGGAGGACGGGCGTGAACTTGATTCATCTGGTTTAGGGCGGGGAGAAGTGGTGGGCTTTTGTGAACACAGTAATGAACTTTTGTGTTGCATGCAATGCTGATAATTTGTTTATTAGCTGAGGAAATATTAGCTTCTGAAGAATTATCGTGTTCCCTGACATAGCTTGACAACAAATTGCTTGTCGAACCCTAGACTAAATTAGAGGCCTTTAGAGGCAAGCAGTCTAGAACTGTTAGATACAAAACGTTCCTATGTATAAGACTTCCCATTATAAGTCTATCTTAGATCCCCTCACGCAGAGAAAGCTCGTAACGCACTTAGTGCAGCAAATAACTGGAATACTAGAGAAATTTCTTTTTTTTTTTGTGCTCAAAAAGCATGAAAAATTCTGCAGGTTGCGCCCACATTCACAGCGAACACGAGAATTCAGTCAGCCGGGGGTAACCTAGCAAAACATGTGGCGTTTTAGTTCCGACTAGGTCCAAATGTGACGTAACAGATGAAATAATGCTGTCATCTAGGGAATATGCACAGGTAACTTAGTACATAGGTAATTCTTACACTGCGCACCAGATACAGCATTCTGTTACCATGCTTAACAAGGAATATCCCAACCGACTGTAAGTTAATCTTATGTTTATTGGAACGCGCATTATCTTGATAGTTGAATAAAGAGAGACCAACTTGATGTCACTTGCTTTTTATTTCATTATTTAATGCTCAACATGTTTCCGATGTTAATACATCCATCCTCAGGAGCTTGCGACTTATTTGTTGAGTTATTTCGTGGGTTGTATTGCTCTGGTACGATGTGTGTTGGTGTTACGTTGTGGTTTGGTTGGGGTGGTGTGGTATCCGGATGCAGGCTGAAGCAGTGCTTTACATCCGGATACGGCTTCATCCTGCATCCGAATACCACACCACCCCAACCAAACTACACCGTAACACCAACACGCATCGAACCAGAGCAATACAACCAATGAAATAACTCAACAAATAAGTCGCAAGCTCCTGAGGATGGATGTATTAACATCCGAAACACGATGAGCATTAAGTAATGAAATAAAAAAGCAAGTGACTTCAAGATGGTCTCTCTTTATGCGACTGTATGTTGCTAAACTGTGTAAACAGTAACAGTGATAGTAACAGTAATAGTAACAACTACCAAAGTGATAACAGTGACAATGAAACATTTTGTTCTGTAAGTGCTCTAAGCACTGCTATTGCTACATGAGATTCAATTTTTTTTTCCAATTATTAACGTGGTGATATTTCTTCTTTTCATCATCATCATCATCATCTTCTTCTTCTTCATGTTCTCCATCTTGTTCTTCTTCCTCCTCCTCCTCCTCCTATAGCTTTTCGGCCATTTCCCTAGCCATGACAAACCCTGTTGTCTTTCCTATACCACTCCCATATCTTGCCTTTGGTTGCCAGCGTTTCGTATTAAGCAACTTGGCGAATTTATTCCTTACTTCGCATTCCCTTTTATTCCTCAGCTTTCCCAGCTGGCCTTCTTCATCTGACACATAATCCAAAATTAGTTTTCGAATTCTTTTGTCTAATATCCTGTAACACAAGGCCAGCCCATCGTAATCGTTCAACACATGCATATTGCCAGGTCAGTGTGTTTACACGATTCCTGTAGCGTACTCTCCAGACGCCATTAATTTATATTGGTCCAGATGGTCCAAATATTCTCCGAAGATTTTTTTCATTCAAAGGAAACAATCATTTGTACAGAACTCTGAGAAAGCTTCCATGTTACACCTCTACAAAGGAAACTTTTAGGATGAATATCTTGTAAATAATAATGCTGCTTTCGCGGGGTTGAATTACATTACAGGTAACATTGTATACCTTAATTAAAGTACTAATACGATTAATTTAGGTACAGTTATTTATCAACAAAAACGACAACTTCTTACAATAAAAACAAATAGGTGCACTAATTTCTCAAATTTATTTTTGGAATAAAACTACATGTTTCGGGCAGTTCCTCTGTCCATCGTCAGGAGTTTTCACTGCACCCACAGCAATGGTGTATGTCATACAGCTTGCGAGCAGGATCAGGACGGTTCCGTCCTGATCCTGCTCTGCAAGCTGTCAGCAAACCTCTATGACATATACCATTGCTGTGTGCACAGTGAAGAACTTCTGATGATGGACAGAGGAACTGTCCGAAACATGTAAAGTTTTATTCCAAAAATAAATTTAAGAAATTAGTGCATCTGTTTGGTTTTATTATAAGAATTTATCCTGATGCACGGTCACTTGAATGTCAAAAAAAAAACAATAAGAGAAGAATAATAAACATCTAACAAAAGAAGTATCTTAAATGGGGAGCCACATTTCAGCACCCCCCCCCCACCAAACCTTTCCCATACCGCTGTAATCATCACAGAAGCTCGCAAGAGCGCCATTAAATACCTGTAACTATCGGAAAACTACAACAAAATGAAGAAATAATTTTTAAATAGCGTGCCATGACAGTGTTAAAGGTCACTTTCCGCAGAACAAGGTAAACACATTTATCACACCAAATAACAGCCTATGAGTACCGTACTGTTGACGGCATACCTACAGTTGGGCATTGTATATGGCTGTGCAAACTTTGTACTGTCAGTTGTTTATTGTTGGGGTGACTGCTTGTTGCAGCCCACATTCATCGTTCAAGCCATATGCAACGGGTCATAACAAACAATACCACAAAAGCTAGCACCACCACTAACAGCAGCAACATGCCAAAAACAAGACATTAAATGAAACCATTTTGCTGATATCGAAATAAACTACAGTGTTACCAACGTTCACTGAATCAGGTGCTTTTGACGTACAATCCAGAAATCAGAAGCCCTGGAATAATAAAACTGGCAGAAAAGAGAATTAATTACGTCTAACGTACGAAATAAGCGCTTGATATGGTGTCACGGAACACCAAGGACTGTGAACCCAAATACATAGAAAGAATTAAAAATTACGTCTAATCACCTGAACAAGATAATAATGCATACTGGGCACCGAAAGACAAAGGTATATTTATAGAACAACAGAAGGATATCCGGTGCAGCCATCCTTTTCAGGGGTTTGTTAAAGAAGAGCACGACAATAGAACGCACCCTCTCTAGACCAAGGCGGATTACTGGATAATGGAACCTTTGAAGTCTTCATACAACTGTGGTTGAGAGACACCAGCGCCGTTCTGCGGTTGTCTTAGTGTTTAGCTACCAACCTAACATTAAAAGGTTCTGCGCTCATTCCCACTTATTTCCTTCCCGGCCTTGACTTCTGTATACCTACATACTGCAGGTGCAGAGGTTACTGAGGTCTGTGATCACACTCAGACGCGCACACACACACACACACACACGCACGCACAGACACTCACGCACGCACGCACGCACACGCACGCACACACACACACACACACACACACTCAGCAGAAATCTTCTGTATTAGTGATCAGCCCGACGTAGAGACCTCTACCTGACTTCACACAATTATCACAAGTGACAGACATCCGTGCCACTCAACGGGATTCGAACCCGTGATCCCAGCTAACGAGCAGCTGCAGACCCACGCCTTGAACAATACGGCAACCGGGATCGGGTCTCTCCCAATTCTGTCTTTTAAAGCACAAGAAGTTTTATCCAATATTGCCAGAACTGTCACAACCAATCACACTAACGAGGATTCCTTACACATTATTTTTATTGGTGTAACAGTAGAAGCAACAGCAAGAGGTTTTTAAAATCCTCTTCTCTAATTACCAACAACTCAACTAATGATATCCTTGTCTTGTGGTGGTGTATTTGTACTTGAACTGCCAACTGTGGAACAACGGGTGTTGTTTGCAGTTGCAGTTCGCCGCTTTTCTGCTATAGTAGTTGAGGAGCCACGTGACAGGTGTTGAGCACCAAGCCACAATCGGTTTGGAAAATAAAAAAGCAGTATGGACATTATTTATATCTGACGTACACATTTTTGTGGACAAACTTTAGCGTAATTTCGAAACAGAAAGGGGGGCGATAAATTTCCCGTGGTTGTTTCTCCAGCATGAACATTCGTTTGTATTCATTATTTTTTACACAGTGAATCGTACTGGGAACAATAGGGATCGGTCGGACGGACGGACAGACAGATCGACGGAGAGACGTAGGTAACAAATGGTAGTAATAAAATTCGGATATTGCCGGTATATATTATATTGTTTCGTGTTTATAAGAAGCAGTTCTCTTTCAATCCAAACTGCTTGTATTGAAGGCAGCAGGACAACAACTATCTGCAGTATTGACAAAGTGACATGTCTAAGTTTTAATTTTTATCCGTTGGTAACATCCGTGGAGCTTTATTAAAAAAAATATTTTTTTTATCGGTTAAGAATCTTTTCGTGGAAAAGTGAACGGAAATATTTGGCACGCACAGATTTCGCACAGATTTCAAGATAGATGCGTTAGGATAATTGGGGGTTTGGCTTTTATTTCCTTAAGTTTTGGTGCAGTTGTTCAAATACGTGCAGTGAGACACGGGATTCTGACAGGTAAGTACGAGAGGAGACAACAGCTCCGCCAAACACTACGCTCACTTAATACAGTACATCTGCTACGTGACTTGTTCCTGAATGGTGTAAACAAAAAGTGGCAATTCAGGACTTTTTTTTTCCCAATCTATTACATTTCGAAAAGAGTCTACTATTCCAAGACATCTTAATACAGAAGATTTCATTAATTGTCTCGTAATGTAATAAGTTTAAGATACTTTTTAATATTATAACGTTTATATGCACTGTACATAGAGGTTTTAACGGTCTGCTGCCTTTAATAAGCTTACAACCTACATATCGTTCAAGAAAAGGCACTTCGTTGTAACCCACAAAATTCGTCAAAATGAGATTCCCGCAATTATAAGCCACCCGGGTTACAAACACACCCCATTTCCAAAACGATGTGTTCACGAAGAAAAAATTGTTTGTTCTTAACTTTTCTTAAAAACGTGATATGATTAGGTGTTGATCTATTGAGGACCGCTCAAGTCTCGTCTGTCTACTGTAAAATTGTTTGTCGTTGGGCTATGAAAAACTGCTGTTTCAGGATCGATATGACAAAGCTGTATTAGAACGTTGCGTGTAACAATGTAAACAGCCAACAAGATGCAACAATAACAGTTTATTAATAATTACAATCAGCTGAACATGTTTCGGGCGATAATTTCGCCCATCCTCAGGAGCACTAGACTGTGTTTACAGCTTGTGATATAATGCACCGAAGAAGTTGCCTTCTGTTTACATTATTGTATCAATGATGCACGGTCACACAGATATCAAAGGTTGCGATGTTCTTACGTAAAGACACGCCCTAGAGATGGCTAAGGACAATAGCCGGAACATGTAGGAGTGTTTCTATTCTTCGTGTGTGCAATTTATTTGATATGAACTTGTTCCCTAAACTGAGCCCTTCATCACACACAAACTCGTTAAACAATACATAGCTCAGATTCGAAACCTCTAACGCCAAATTCGAAATTGACATAATAGGGCGTCAGTTCCTTCCACCTGTCATCCCTCCAACCAATCCCAGTAATTTTATCCCTGTTGAAATCATCCTTCCCTTTACTTCTTGGTCTTCCAAATGGCTTCTTTCCAAAATATATCTTTATCAGCCTTCTGTAGGCTGTCATTCTCTGCTCCGCCGTATCTAGAGAGTTTATCTTATTCTCCTACACTACAATATTCTAACAACAACATTCAAGATATTAGGTCTATCAAAGCGGTACTGTTGAGCTCAAGTTTTCTGATATGTCATGCAGTATAATTGGATAAGAATTTCCCGGTGTTTCGAAGGATCGGAGCACCTTCATTTTCAGGGTCTATCAGTTAAAGAAGAAGGTTTTACCGTGGTATGAAGACACTAGAGTCTATAAAATTTTCTGGATTTATGCAAAGTCATGGCGCAACATTATACCAAGACTTGAGTCTTCTCTGATCGTTACCACTTGACTTACATTACGTTCGAAGCTCCTCGCTCTCTGCGGACATAATTCATAAAGTGTTCAACAGCTTCTTGCTCGTTACGACCAGATACTCTTCCAGGCATTTTGTTTCCATAAGTCTCTAATCACTTTTCTGGATTTTCGGAAGCAATGAAGGGCAGTTTGTATAGAGTAAGAACAAAGCGTGTAGTTTGTTCCGTATTGAAGATCGGCCAGCATTATTGGCTAAAGCGCTAACATTTAAACCTGTTATTGAACTGATGCTGTTAGATGACGTTCAAACACTGGTTACAGAAGAATGTTCACAAGAAGTCACACACCGACGGCAGTGACAATCAATACCAGCGGTTAGGCAAGGCTGCAGTAACTGTTACAATTAAAATGACATCTGTCGCACAATTTTGGCCTTTACTAGCACGAACACAGTTTTCTGTCTTATCACTTCGAAAAGGAAAAGGAGTGTAGCAAAAAACTAAACGTTCAGAGAGAAAATATAAAAGAAACTGAACACACTTACATCCTACCGTCTAACAACAAATTCCAATTGGTAATTTAGTTATAACTTGTTCTTATGTGTTTTGCGCTTAAAGCAGTAAAACGAAGCCTAACTTCTAACTGTCGCCAGTACCAGTACTTTAAACACAGAAAGTCAAACAAATTTACAAATGACTTCATAAACTGTCTGCAAAACAAATGTTGTTTTTTTTTTCACTGTAAAGTTTCTGTAGTTCAAAGACGTTGTTAAACACCGATTTCGTAGTTTTAAATATTTGAAAAGACACAACCTTAGAACACCCTGTATTGTGTGGTTCAACTGTCGTTATCATCTCACATGTTCGCATGACCGTCACCTTAGTATCTCTGACGATAGGCAATTAATAAGGATTAAAAGCGCACAATTTAAACAAATACCCTCAATTAGTTCAAAGGATTTGAAGGGAAATGCCATACTTACAAAAGCCTTTCATAGGTAAACAGTGAGTTGGAGTCCAAAGTGATGAGATAATCTTCATGTTTGCACCGTGCATCAATGGTAATTAAACACTTTATTATCCAACTAATGCACAATATACAATATGTAGATACAATTAAAATTATAAAATATTTAAAAGTGCTCCAACATGTTTCGGATCACAGAGGATCCATCATCAGGGAGCCTT
>Ga0131853_10028407_pt1 | contig 10013 bp, 51 predicted proteins | sample TergutLab28metaG_FD_92764 | JGI IMG/M metagenome (GOLD analysis project Ga0131853, IMG submission 92764) | Labiotermes labralis P1 segment gut microbial communities from Petit-Saut dam, French Guiana - Lab288 P1 (version 2) (version 2) | ecosystem: Host-associated > Arthropoda: Insects >... | reverse complement strand
TAGTAGTAGTAGTGGAGGTGGTGGTGGGCGTGGTGGGATTGTGGTAGTATTTGTAGTTTCAGTAGTAGTAGAAGTAGTAGTAGTAGTAGTAGTAGTAGTAGTAGTAATGGTGGTGGTAATAGTACTAGTATTAGTAGTGGTGTTGGTGTTGGTGGGGTGGTGGTATTATTAGTAGTAGCAGTAGTAGTAGTAGTAGTGGTTGTGGTGGTGGTAATATTAGTAGTAGTAGTGGTGGTGGTGGCAGTGGTGCGGTGTTGGTACTATTAGTAGTAGCAGTAGTAGTACTAGTAGTAGTAATAGTAATGGCTGTGGTGGGGGTGTCGGGTTTGTCTTAATATTAATAGTAGTAATAGTAGTAGTTGTAGTAGTAGTAGTGGTGGTGGTGGTTGTGGTGTTGGTGGTGTTGTTGTGGTGGTAATAGTAGTAGTAGTAGTGGTGGTGGGGTTGGTGGAGTGGTGGTATTAATATTATTAGTAGTAGTAGTATTCGAAGTGTCATTTGTAGTAGTAGTTGTTGTAGTAGTGGTGGTGGTGGTGGTGTTTGTGATAATAGTAGTAGTAGTAGTGGTGGTGGTTGGGGTGGTGAGGTTTGGTGGTGCTGGTAATAGTAGTAGTAATAGTAGTGGTGTTGGTGGAGGTGTGGGTGGTTGTTAATATTAGTAGTAGCAGTAGTAGTAGTTGTAGTAGTGGTGGTGCGGATGGTGGTAGAATTAAGATTAGCAGCTGTAGTAGTAGTAGTAGAAGTAGTAGTGGTGGTGGTGTTGGTGGTGGTTGTAATATTAGTATTAATAGTGGAGGTGGGTGTGTTCGGGTGGTGGTAGTATTAGAAGTAGCAGTAGTAGTAGTAGCAGTGGTGGTGTTGTTGTTGTTGGTGGTGGTGGTGGTGGTGGTGTTGGTAATAGTGTTATTAGTAGTAGTAGTGTTGGTTGTGGTGGTGGGGTGGTTATAGTATTAACAGTAGCAGTAGTAGTAGTAGGGGAGGTGGTGGTGGTAATAATAGTAGTAGTAGTGGTGGTGGGGTGGTGGTATTATGAGTAGTAGCAGTTGTAGTATTAGTAGTAGTAGTAGTGTTGGTGGTGGTGGTGGTGGTGGTAATAGTAGTAGTAGTAGTAGTAGTGGTGTTGTTGGTGGTGGTGGGTTGGTGTTTGTATTAGTAGTAGCAGTAGTAGTAATAGTAGTAAAATTAGTAGTAGTAGTAGTAGTAGTAGTAGTAGTGTTAGTGGTGTTGGTGGAGTTGGTGGGGTGGTGGTAGCATTAATAGTAATGGCAGTGGTAGTAATAGTATTAGTGGTGGTGGTAGTGGTGGTAATATTAGTAGTAGTAGTGTTGGTGGGGGTGGAGGCAATATTAGTAGTAGTAGTAGTAGTAGTAGTAGTATTAGTACTTGTGGTGGTGGTGGTGGTAGTGGAGTGATGGTAGTGTTAGTAGTAGCAGTAATAGTAGTAGTATTAGTGATGGTGTTGGTGGTGGTGGTGTTAGTATTATTAGTAGTGGTGGTAGGTTTGGTGATTGTGGTGGGGTGGTGGTAGTATTAGTAATAGCATTAGTAGTAGTAGTAGTAGTAGTAATAGTAGTAGTGGTGGTGGTGGTGGTAATAGTAGTAGTAGTAGTGGTGTTGTAGATGGTGGGGTGGTGTAAGTATTAGTAGTAACATTAGTAGTAGTAGTAGTAGTAATAGTAGTAGTAGTGGTGGTGGTGGTTGTGGTAATACTAGTAGTATTAGTAGTGGTTGTGGGAGTGGTAGGTTGGTGGTAGTATTAGTAGTAGCAGTAATAGTAGTAGTAGTAGTAGCAGTGGTAGTAGTAGTGTTGGTGGTGTTGGTGTTGTTAATAGTATTAGTAGTAGTGTTGGTGGGTGTGGTGGTGTGGTGGTATTATTAGTAGCTGCAGTAGTGGTAGTAGTAGTTGTAGTAGTGGACGTGGTGGTGGTGGTGGTTATAGTAGTAGTAGTAGTAGTCGTGGTGGTTGTGTGTTAGTACTATTAGTTGTAGTAATAGTAGTAGTACTAGTAGTAGGAATAGTGGTTTTAGTGGTGGTGGTGGTGGCGGTGGTGTGGTTGTGGTAGTATTAGTAGTAGCAGTAGTAGTAGTAGTAATAGTAGTGGTGGTGTTGGTGGTGGTGATGTTGGGGTTGCTTGTAATATTAGTAGTAGCAGTAGTAATAGTATTAATTGTATTAGTAGTAGTGGTGGTATTGGTTGTGGTGGGGGTGGTGGTTGTATTAGTAGTAGCAGTAGTAGTAGTAGTAGTAGTGTTGGTGGTGGTGGTTGTGGTAATAGTAGTAGTAGTAGTAGTGGTGGTGGGGGTGGTGGGGTGCAGGTAGAATTAGTACTAGCAGTAGAAGTAGTAGTGGTAGTAGTGGTGGTGATGGTGGTGTTAATTGTAATAGTATTAGTAGTATTAGTAGTAGTGTTGGTGGAGGTGGTGGGGTGGTGTTAGTTTTAGTAGTAGCAGTACTAGTAATAGTAGTAGTTATGGTGGTGTTGGTGGTGGTAATAGTAGTAGTAGTAGTAATGGTGGTGGTGGGGATGGTGGGGTGGTGGTAGAATTAGTTGTAGCAGTAGTACTAGTAATAATACTAGTGTTGGTGGTAGTGGTAATAGTAGTAGTAGTAGTAGCAGTAGCAGTAGTAGTAGTAGTACTAGTGGTGATGGTGTTGGTGGTGGTAATAGTAGTGGTAGTAGTAGTATTGGAGAGGTTGTTGGTGGTGGTAGTATTAGTAGTAGCAGTGGTAGTAGAAGTAGAAGTAGTAGTATTAGTAGTAGTGGTGGTGATGGTGGTGGTAATAGTAGAAGTAGTATTGGTGGTGGTGGGGTGGTAGTATTAGTAATAGCAGTAGTAATAATAATACGAGTAGTAGTAGTAGTAGTATTAATAGTAGTGGTGGTGGTGGTTGTTGTTGTAATAGTAGTAGAAACTTTGGTGGTGCGTGTGGTGGGTTCGTGGTATTATTACTAGTAGCAGTAGTAGTATTAGTAGTATTAGTGGTGGTGGTAATAGTAGTAGAATTATTAGTGGTGGTGGAGTTGGTTGTGTGGTAGTGGTATTAGTAGTAGCAGTAGTAGTAGTATTAGTAGATGTAGTAGTTTTGGTGGTGGTGGTGGTGGTAATAGTAGTAGTAGTAGTGGCGGTTGTGGGGCTGGTGGGGTGGTGGTAGCATTAGTAGCAGTAGTAGTTGTAGTAGTAGTATTAGTGTTGGTGGTGTTGGTAAAAGTAGTTGTAGTAGGGGTGGAGGTGTTTGGGTTGGTGAAGTGGTGGAAGTATTAGTAGTAGAATTAGTAGTAATAGTAGTAGTATATGTATTAGTAGTAGTAGTGGTGTTAGTGGTGGTGGTGTTGGTAATAGTAGTAGTAGCGGTGGTGCGGGTGGGGGGTGGTGTTATTATTAGAAGTATTAGTAGCAGTATTATTAGTACAATAGTGGTGGTGGTGGTAATAGTAGTAGTAGTAATAGTGGTGGTTTTGGGGTGGCGGTGTGGTGGTAGTATTAGTAGTAGCAGTAGTAGTAGTAGTAGTAGTAGTGATGGTGGGGGTGGTGGTGTTGGTGGTGGTGGTAGTGGTGGTTGTATTAATATTTATAGTAGTGGTGGTGGTGGGTATGGTTGGGTGGTGGTAGTTTTAGTAGTAGCAGTAGTAGTAGTAGTAGTAGTAGTAGTAGTAGTGGTGGTGGTTGTCGTGGTAAAAATAGTAGTAGTAGTGGTGTTGTGTTGGTGGGTTTGTTGTAGTATTTGTAGTAGCAGTAGTAGTAGTAGTAGTAGTATTGGTGGTGGTGGTGGTGCTGGTGGTGTTGGTAATAGTAGTAGTAGTAGTGGTGTTTGTGTTGGTGGGGTGGTGGTAGTATTAATAGTGGCAGTAGTAGTAGTAGTACTAGTAGTGGTAGTGGTTGCGGTGGTAATAGTATTAGTAGTAGTTGCGGTGGGTGTGGTGAGATGGTGGTAGTATTAGTAGTAGCAGTAGTAGTAGTAGTAGTAGTAGTGGTTGTGGTGGTGATAATAGTAGTGGTAATAATAGTGTTGGTGTTAGGGGTGGTGGGGTGGTGGTAGTAGAAGTAGTTGCAGTAGTAGTAGTAGTAGTATTAGTAGTAGTAATTGTGGTGGTGGTGTTGGTGATTGTAGTAGTATTAGTGGTGGTGTGGGTGGTGAAGTGGTGGTAATTTTTATAGTAGCATTAGTATTAGTGGTAGTAGTAGTGGTGGTGGTGGTGGTGGTGGTGGTTGTGGTGGTAATATTAGTAGTTGTAATAGTGTTGGTGGTGGGGTTGGTGGGTTGGTTGTATTATTAGGAGTAGCAGTAGTAGTAGTAGTAGTAGTTTTAGTAGTAGTGGTGGTGGTGGTGGTGGTAATAGAAGTAGGAATAGTGGTGGTGGTGGTGTTTGTGTGTGGTGGTTGTATTATTACTGGCAGTAATAGTATTAGTAGTAGTAGTAGTAGTAGTAGTAGTAGTAGTGCTATTAATAATATTTATAGTGGTTGTGGGGGTGGTGGTGTTGTGGTAGTATTAGTAGTAGTAGCAGTATTATTAGTAGTAGTAGTGGTAGTAGTTTTAGTAGTAGTGGTGGTTGTGGTAGTAATAGTAGTAGTAGTAGTTGTGGTGTGGTTGGTGGTGTTGGTGGTAATATTAGTAGTTGTAGTAGTGTTGGTGGTGGGGTTGGTGGGTTGGTTGTAGTATTAGTAGTAGCAGTAGTAGTAGTAGTTTTAGTAGTAGTGGTGGTTGTGGTGGTAATAGTAGTAGTAGTAGTGGTGGTGAGGTTGGTGGTGGTGGTAATAGTAGTAATGTTATTGGTGGTATGGGTGGTGGTGTGGTGGTAGTATTAGTAGTAGCAGTAGCAGTAGTGGTAGTAGTAGTAGTGGGGGTGTTGTAATAGTAGTATTAGTACAAGTGGGGGCGTTTGGAGTGGTTGGGGTGGTGGTAAGAGTATTAGTAGTAGTAGTGGTGGTGGTGGGGATGGTGGTAGTATTAGTAGTAGCAGTAGTAGTAGTGGAAATAGAAGTAGTGGTAGTAGTAGTAGTATTAGAGCTAGTGGTGGTGGTAATATTAGTAGTATTAATGGTGGTGGGGGCTGTTGTTATAGTAGTTGTAGTATTAATGGTGGTTGTGGGTGTGGTGGGATGGTTGTATTATTAGTAGTAGCAGTAGTAGTAGTAGTTGTAGTAGTATTAATAGTGATGGTGGAAATAGTAGTAGAGTAGTAGTAGTAGTGGTCGTGGGGATGGTGGGACTGTGATAGTGTTAGTAGTAGCAGTTGTAATAGTAGTAGTAGTGGTATTGGTGAAGGAGGTTTTGGTGGTGGTGGTTATAGTAGTAATATTAGTGGTGGTGTTGGTGGTAGTGGGGTGTTGGTAGTTTTATTAATGGTAGTAGTATTGGTGGTATTGGTGGTGGTAATAGTAGTAGTAGTAGTGGTGGTGGAGGTGGTAGGGTTATGGTAGTATTAGTAGTAGCATTAGTAGTAGTAGTAGTGGTGGTGTTGGTGGTGGTGGTGGTAATAGTAGTAGTAGTAGTAGTAGTGGTTGTGGTAGGTGTGGTGGTAGTATTAGTAGTAGCAGTGGTAGTATTAGTAGTAGTTGTAATATTAGTAGTAGTAGTGGTGTTGGTAGTAGTAGTGATAGTAGTGGTGGTGGGAGTTTTGTTTTGGTCGTAGTATTAGAAGTAGCAGTAATATTAGTAGGAGTGATGGTGGTGGTGGTGTTGTTAATATTAGTAGTAGAAATAGTAGTTGTGGGGAGGTGGTTCTATTAATAGTAGCAGTAGTAGAAGTAGTAGTAGTAGTAGTAGTAGTAGTAGTAGTAGTAGTAGTATTAGTGGTGGGGTGAGGTGTTGTTAATATTAGTAATATTATTGTCGGTGGGGTTGGTGGTGGTGTTAATAGTAGCAGTAGTAGTAGTGGAGTTGGTTGGGGTGGTGGTGGGTTTGGTGGTGGTGGTGGTGGAGTGGTTCTAGTATTAGCATTAGCAGTAATAGTATTAGTAGTAGTAGTATTAGTAGTAGTGGTAGTGGTGGTGGTGAGGGTGGTGGGTTGTTGTTGGTAATCGTAGTAGTAGCAATAGTAGAAGTAGTAATAGTAGTAGTGATGGTGATGGTGGTGGTGGTAATAGTAGCAGTACTACTGTTGGTGGGGTTGGTGTGGTGTTGGTAATATTTGTATTAGCCGTGGTAGTAGTTATAGTAGTAGTGTTGTTGGTAGTGGTGGTGGTGGTGGTAAAAGTAGTAGTAGTAGTGGTGGTGATGTGGTGGGGGTGTTGTGGTAATATGATTATTAACAGTAGTAGTAGTTGTAGTTGTAGTAGTAGTGGTAGGAGTGGTGGTTGTAATAGTAGTAGTAGTAGTGGTGGTGGGGGTGGTGGTGTGGTGGTAGTACTATTAGTAATATTAGTAGTAGTAATAATAGTATTAGTAGTAGTCGTAGTAGTAGTAGTGGTAGTGGTGGTGGTGTTGTTAATAGTATTATTAGTAGTGGTGGTGGTGGTGGTGGGGTGGTGGAAATATTATTAGTAGCAATAGTAGTAGTAGTATTAGTAGTAGCATTAGTAGTAGTAGAAGTAATAGAAGTGGTGGTGGTGGTTGTAGTAGCAGTAGTAGTAGTAGTGGTGATGGTGGGGGTTGTGGGGTGGTGGTAGCAATAGTAGTAGCAATAGTAGTAGTAGTAGTAGTGGAGGTGTTGGTGGTGGTGGTGGTGGTGGTGGTGTTGGTAATAGTATTAGTAGTAGTAGCAGTAGTGATGGTGCGTGTGGTGTTGCGGTTTTGCTATTAATAGTAGCAGTAGTAGTAGTATTAGTAGTATTGTAGTGGTTGTGGTGGTAATAGTAGCAGTAGTAGTGGTGGTTTTGGAGGTGTGGTGTTGGTAGTATTTGTAATAGCAGTAGTAGTAGTAGTAGTAATATTAGTAGAAGTAGTATTGGTGCTGGTTGTGGTGGTGATATTTGTAGTAGTGGTGGTGGTTTTGTAGGTAATAGTAGTAGTAGTATTAGTGGTGGTGGTGGTGGTAATGGTGGTAGTATTAGTAGTAGCAGTAGTTGTAGTACTTGTAGTAGTAGTAGTAGTAGTAGTAATGGTGGTGGTGGTGTTAATAGTAGTAGCAGTAGTGGCGGCGGGGGAGGTGGAATGGTGGTAGTATTAGTATCAGCAGCAGTAGTATTAGTAGTAGTGTTAGTGTCGGTGTTGGTGGGGTGGTGGGTTGTGGTAGTAGTAGTAGTAGTAGTGGTGGTGGTTGTGGTGGTGGTAATAGTAGTAGCAGTAGTGTGAGTGAGGATGGTGGGGTAGTGATAGTTTTATTAGTAGCAGTAGTAATAGTAGTGGTGGTGGTGGTGGTGGTGGTGGTGTTAATAGTAGTAGTAGTAGTGTTGTTGGGGGTGGTGTGTTGGTGGTAGTATTAGTAGTAGCAGTAGTAGTAGTAGTAGTGTTGGTATTTGTGATAATATTAGTGGTAATAGTGGGGGGGTGTTGGTGTTGTGGTAGTATTAGTAGTAGCAGTAGCAGTAGTAGTAGTAGTAGTGGTGGTGGTGGTGTGGGTTGTGGTGGTGCTAATTGAAATAGTATTACTAGTGGTGTTGTTTGGGGTAGTGGGGTTGTGATGGTGGTAATAGAAGTAGTAGTAGTAGTAGTGCTGGTGGTGTTGGTGGTAATAGTAATAATGGTGGTGGGGGTGGTGGGGTTGTGGTAGTATTAGTAGTGGCAGTAGTAGTAGTAGTAATATTAGTGGTGGTGGTGGTAATAGTAGTAGTAGTAGTGGTGGTGGGTTTGGTAGTAATAGTAGTAGTAGTGGTGGTGGTGGGAGAGTTGGTTTGGTGGTTTTATTAGTAATATTAGAAGTATTATTGGTGGTGGTGTTGGTTGTGGTGGTAATAGTAGTATTAGTGGTGTTTGGGATGGTGGGGTGGTGGTAGTATTAGTAGTAGCAATAGTAGTATAAAGAGTAGTGGTGTTTTTGTTGTTGGTGGTGATGGTGGTGATAATAGTATTAGTAATACTAATGGTGGTTGTTGGGTTTGTGGGGTGGTGGTAGTAGTAGTAGTAGTACTAGTAGTAGTAATATTTGTAGTGGTGTATGTGGTAAAATTTTTCGTAGTAGCAGTATTAGTTGTATTGCTAGTAGCATTATTATTAGTTGTAGTAGCAGTAGTAATGTTGTTGGTGGTGGTGGTAATAGTAGTAGTAGGGTGTGGTGGTGGGTGTGGTGGGGTTGTGGTAGTATTAGTAGTGGCAGTAGTAGTAGTAGTAGTGGTAGTGTTTGTAATAGTAATAGTGGAAGTGGTGGTGGGATTGGTGGTAATAATAGAAGTAGTAGTGGTGGTTGAGGGTGTGGTGGGGTGGTGGAATTATTATTATTATTAGTAGCAGGAGTGGTAGTGGTGGTTATGATAGTAATAGTGGTGGTGGGTGTGTTGGTAATAGTAGTAGTAATAGTAGTAATGTTGGTGGGGTGGTGGGATTGTGGTAGTATTATTAGTAGCATTAGTATTAGTAGTGGTGGTGGTAGTGGTGGTGGTGGTAATAGTATTATTTGTAGTAGTGTTGGTTGGGGGGTGGTGGTATTATTATTATTATTATTATTATTAGAAGTAATTATGGTGGTGGTGCTAATAGTATTATTAGTTGTGTTAGTGGGGTAGGTGTGGTTGTGGTAGAAATAGTAGTAGCAGATGTAGTAGTAATATTAGTAGTAGCATTAATGGTAGTAGTAGTGGTAGTTGTGGTAGTTAGTTTGGTGTGTTTTTGGTGGTGGTATTAATAGTAGTAGTAGTAGTAATGTTGGAGGTGGGGGTGGTGTGGTGTTGGTAGTATTAGTAGTAGCAGTAGTAATAGTAGTAGTATTAGTAGTAGAAGTAGTGGTAGCGGTGGTAATATTAGTAGAAGTAGTGGTGGTGTGGTTGGTGGTGTGGTGGTAATATTATTAATAGCAGTATTAGTAGTAGTAGTAGTATTGGTGGTAGTGGTGGTGGTAATAGTAGTAGTAGTAGTAGTGGTGGTGGTGGGGGTGGTGGTAGTATTAGTAGTAGCAGTAGTAGTAGTAGTAGTAGTAGTAGTAGTAGTAGTAGTGGTGGTGGTGTTGGTAATAGTAGTGGTAGTAGTGGTGGTGGAAGTGTTGGGGTGGTGGTAGTATTAGTAGTAGTAGTAGTAGTAGGAGTGGTGATGGTGGTGGTGTTGGTAATAGTATTAGTAGTAATAGTAGTGGTTATGAGGGTGGTGGGGGGTGGTTGTATTAATAGTAGCAGTAGTAGAAGTAGTAGTAGTAGTAGTAGTAATAGTACTAGTGGTGGGGTGGGATGTTGTTAATATTAGTAGTAATATTGGTGGTGGGGTTGGTGGTGTTGGTAATAGTAGTAGTAGAGTTTGTGGGTGTGGTGGTGGGGGTGATTGTGGGGATGGGGGTGGGGGTGGTGGTGGGGTTGGTGGGATTGTGATAGTATTAGTAGTAGCAGTAGTAGTAGTAGTAGTAGTAGTAGTAGTATTATTAGTAGTAGTGGTAGTGGTGGTGGTGGATTGTTGGTAGTATAAGTAGTAGAGGCAGTTGTAGTAGTAGTAGTAGTAGTAATAGTAGTGGTATTGGTGGTAGTGGGGATGGTGGTGGTAATAGTAGTAGTAGTAGTATTAGTGGTCGTGTGTGTGGTGGGGTGGTGGTATTAGTTGTAGCAGTAGAATTTTTAGTAATATTATTAGTGGTGTCGACGTTGGTGGAGGTAATAATATTAGTAGTAGAAGTAGTGTTGGTGGTGGTGGTGTTAGGGAGGTGGTAGTATTAGTAGTAGCAGTAGTAGTAGTAGTAATAGTAGTAGTAGTATTAGTAGTGGTAGAATTGGTGGTGTGGTTGGTGGTAATAGTAGTAGTAATGATGGTGGTGGGTGTGTTGCGGTAGTGGTAGTAATAGTAGGAGCAGTAGTAGTAGTAGTAGTAGTAGTAGTAGTGGTGGTGGTGGTGGTGGTGGTGGTGGTGGTAAGCGTAGCAGTACTAGTGGTGGTGATGGGGGTAGTGGTGTGGTGTTAATATTATTATTAACAGTAGTAGTAGTAGTATTATTAGT
>Ga0131853_10028405_pt1 | contig 10015 bp, 7 predicted proteins | sample TergutLab28metaG_FD_92764 | JGI IMG/M metagenome (GOLD analysis project Ga0131853, IMG submission 92764) | Labiotermes labralis P1 segment gut microbial communities from Petit-Saut dam, French Guiana - Lab288 P1 (version 2) (version 2) | ecosystem: Host-associated > Arthropoda: Insects >... | reverse complement strand
TCCCCCCCCCACCCCCCACCACCACCCGAAACTGCTTCATCACTGCACGTACGTGCATAAAAGTATCAAGCAAATGCTTGTTCTCACAGTAAACGCTCTCCCCAGTCTGCACGATCATATTAATGTAGAACTACCCTTGAAATGCAACTCGGATGAACACAGACCCAACAGCGTACAGCCTGTTTCACCATACTGCGTTAAAAATGGCCTGAACGTGCAACAGATTTTGGTTTAATATCACTATAGGCGCCACATCTTTACACAACGAAAAATGAATCACATGTCCCAGATAATGAAAGATGAGCAGTAAAACATGTAATAATAACAGGCCAGGCAATGACAGAACAAGCGTAACATTTACAAGCGTTTATGGAACCGCTGTTGCCGTGATAAAGCAATAAGTATTACAGTGTGTCTGTAGCCTTAGTTATCCAGAATGCAATGCGCATGCGCTATATTATATTGTCATCTGTTGCCTGTCTGGCTCTACCACGTTTTTCCACATTATTTCGTAAACGACACGAATTTCGGAGAAACTTTATTGAAGAAAAAATTTTTGTTTTGATTTTCTGTACAATTTTGTATCAAACACTGCTCAGTCTAAGAATTCAGTCAGATATGCATGTATACTGATCTTCACGTAAAGTAACGGTAACTCTTGTCAAATTTTAACAAAGCCTTAATATTTTCGACGGACTTTCGAAAAACATTAATATCAAATTTAATTAAAACTCGTCCAGTGGGAGGCGAGTTGCTCCATGGGGACAGGCGGACTGACGGACGGACAGAAAGACATGGCGAAGCTAATAGTCGCTTTTCGCAATTTTTCAAACGCGCATTAAAAACCCCGATGTTTCAAACATGTTGGCAGCTATCCGCACAACGTAACACCTCTGGACCGCTAGGCTCCGTTATGATCCCTTGATCCGAAATTCGGAGTTATTCACACGAAAAACCCTGAAAATGCGAACATTCTAAAGGCGCCTTTCCATGTTTTACGTAACACATACTACAAGGCGTCTCCTATGTCAGCAAGAACTTTAACATAATTTATACCTTGTGAACGATTACATATCGTATTTACTGCACATACCTCGAACTTTTTCCTCGACCTCATTTTGTAATTCACATAGAGCACTGTCTTCGTTACAAAGAGTAACCACGGCCTCGAGATATTGTCTTAAACATATTCATTTGAACCCATTCTTACATTCCTCCTATCTTAACTAACAACCAAACGTGTGGACAAACCAGCAGAAGTCCTAAGTATGACACTTCACGAAACTCCGTCTGGTGAGATTCGCACCGTTCCACGCGGACAGAGAGGCAGACGGACGAGGAAACACAAATCAAACAGTCGCTTGTTGCAACTGTCCTGGAAAGGTGCCTAATAAATGTTTAGAATTAAGCGTCAGTTAATATGTCTCAGAGCAGGGTTTTCAGCACGGCATTTCAAAATATTAACACTCCAACAAACCACTTAGCCGAATCTTGCTTGGAATGACACTGAACGCATCTTAAATACCATGAAATTAACACCGATAGCCCTTTTCAAAAAGATGCTAGGGGAGACAGGCTAATAAGTGTCCGTGAAAGTAAGCCCAATCCCGGAAGGCAATCATGAAACACGCAATATTTAGTGGCTACCGTCAGAAAACAGCGCGTACAAAGCTACGTGTTCCGTGCATCAGCACAAATATAAAACACGTACGCACTCTCCCACACTGCAATATCCGGTAAGTAACTTGATTTAATCGAACCGTATTCCTAAGTCGCTACGTACTACACAAGAAGGGCAAAGATGCGTAGCCTAAAGTGTCAGCCTATAACATAAGGTATTCCGCCAATAATATACAAGTTGGAATAATAAATCGAAGATTCATTAATAAGCAACAATACCCATTCATGTTACTACATTATTGCTTGCAATCTAAACATTTTTCGCTTTTCGATAATTTCCAAATACACCGAAACTGCGTTGAGTACAACATGCGATTAGGCAGGCGCGTTTTACAAGATACCATCCATAATGAGCTGTTATCGGATGCAAAAATAATGTAGTGGTGTATTCAGGAAGTAAGGGACACACGCAGAGAGTTTTATGAAACAGACAGGAACTTCCTCATTCCTGTTTTGAAAAAGAAAAGTAATGAAAGAAAAATAACAATCGATTCCCTAGATATAAATAATAGGATTAAGGCCTACCTATATACACTTTGAAAAAACAGACCGCTTTTATGGTACGTCTGTACTATGCTTATGATGGAAATATTGTGCAGAATAACAAAGCTTCGGTTTCATCGAAGCTCGTACTTCCACGGTTTATCTTCCCCCATAATGCTGTGCACTAATTCCATGAAAAAAGCAAGCGTACAGTATCAGCCAAAAATACACTGACGGGTGATTACAGAATAAATAAAGCATTGAATATATTATCTGAACGTAGACTAGGGTGACAGAGAGCCCGCTTGGACTTTGATGGTATATGAAAAGGCTTTAAATAAAAGTACGTGGCTTTAAGGACTGTCATCCCGTTCTGTTATTTAAAATATGCACAATTGTTTCCTTATAAGTAAGTGGTTTTATAGAGAACAAAACAATAAAAACTACAAATAGACATCAGCCACAGTCTTAACCATGGAAATGTGGTGAGCCTAGCGCTGCCTTGTCACAGAGCTTGTGTAAATGAATGAGAAAATTTTGATGTTTTGCTGACCGTGCATCTCAGTATAATCTTAGTAATTAACTAACTTGATGCATAAAAATCTTGTTTTATAAAACGTTTATTATATGCCTCTACATGTTTCGAGCACTGTGTGCTCGAAACATGTAGAGGCATATAATAAACTTATAATAAAATAAGATTTTGTGCATCAAGTTGGCTAATTACTAAGAATGAGAAAATGTTATTGTTAAAACCATTAAATGAAATTTTAATTGAATTCGGGATCTGAAATTTCAATTCATAACTGAATTTCAAGACATATGTGTAGACTACATACACATACATATTATTTGTTCGAACCTCCATTTTACGGGAGATTTTTCACAAGTATTTGTACTTTGTACATGGTCCTGTTTAAGCCCTTATCCTGTGTTGTGTATAGTCCTTTCACCTAGTTTTCTCCCTTTGCATCGGCATGTGATCGTCCTTTTATCCGACCACAAAAAATTCACTACTGCTGTTTTATTACCAGGTAGAAGTGTAAATCTGGAAACAGCCACTGTGTGCGGACGCGGTTTTAAGTAACAAAATATCTGTCAGTAGGTCAGTAGTAGAGATAGATAAATTATTATTTAAAGGCAGTGTCCATGGCTACGATTATTTAACGTGGAAGGTAAGTAAAAAAATACGAGTGTGGAGCATAGGTGGAATGATACTGAAAGGGAAGGCCGAAGTATTCCGTGAAAAAATACGTCCCAGTGCGACTTCGACCACCACATATCCCACACGGAATGTCGTCGACGGAAATATATACTATGTCCCATAAGAGTGACTGTACAAGCGGCCTACCTACATGAAACTAGATGTCAATGGAGAAGTAAATTCAGTACGGCAGTAACCATATGGCAGTTCACAAGAGAACAAAACCGGAAACATACAGTTCTGTCACGAATGCGGTTATTTATGTACCAGTACAGTCAGACGACAAGGATGGGGATAAAGATGATCACACTCCTCGTTTCCTTTCACAACTCTGTGTGTGCGCGAGCGTGTGAACAAGTTTGTGCGTGCTTATGTATTGAAATAATAATAGAATGTTGTTACTATTATTATAATCTGTTATACTTTTTTGAGAACTTATTACTAATGCTTACTTTTTTATGTGTTTTCCACAGTGCATTTTGATACAATTATGCGACATAAACCAACGAGATGCACGCTTTTAAAATTAAAGCATTAATTTGAAAAGTGTGCATTTCCTTGGTTTATGTTGTATACTTAAGTTTACCTCGAACTTTTGTTACATACATCAGCTTCGTATAAACTCTAAGATTCAGTATGCGAGATATTATGTAATATCTGATCTACAATGAATATTTCGTACACAATTGGTAGGAATACTCATAATATATGTACTTACCAAATTAAGTACTCTTAAATATAAGCAATTAAAGAGGAAAATTAAATATGTCTAACTTTCTTAATTGTTGCACCATGCATTTCGTAGAGTCATTTAATTAACATACCAACTAATGCACATACATAAAATTTCACATTAAAACACTTAAAATCGCCCCAACATGTTTCCATCATAAGATCATCTTCAGGGAGCTACACTGTTCCTTGCTAAAGTCACATTTTAAAAACACTCACTGATTAAATTCCACTTATAAACAGGGTGCTGTGGCAGCATGTCGTATTGTGTAAGAGTACGTTGCTGGGAATGCGCCTGACTATGGGTATGCGTCGCAAACCCATAGTCAGGCGCATTCTCAGCAACGTACTCTTATATAATACATGCTACCACAGCACCCTGTTTATAAATGGAAATTAATCAGTGAGTGTTTTTAAAATGTGACTTTAGCAAGGAACAGTGTAGCTCTCTGAAGATGATCTTATGATGGAAACATGTTCGGGCGATTTTAAGTGTTTTAATGTGAAATTTTATGTATGTGCGTTAGTTGGTATGCTAATTAAGTGTCTAGCTTTTTTTTTAATCGCACGGCATACATTCACATCTATGTGTGCTTTACATTATGTTACATAAAATACATGTTTCGATGTTTTACGGTTTTTACATAAAACTTCTCTCATTCAGGCAAGAGTTCAGGGTTATATTAATGAAAATATCCTTTGGTCTTCAAGTAATATGCCTTACATTTATGTCCGATTTTAACCGAACTGAAACTGTCTGGACAGATTTTAATAAAAGTCCCCAATATAAATCTTCACTAAATTCCTTCCAATGGCAGCCGCGTTTCTGCGTGCAGGCGGAAGTAAAGAAAGAAGGACGGGCAGGTATTACGAAGCTAAGAGTCCCTTCCTGTAACTTCGTTGTCCTTCATAAAAAGTACACGTAGATTCAGTTCTGAAACAGAACAAAGAATTGTATTTCCTTCAATGTAAAGAAGAAGAACAAGGGAGAAAAAAACAAAAAAACAGGCATAAATGTAAAATTTTGCTGCATACGTCATTTTACCAAGCCTTCTCGCCTGCATTAGTTAAAATTCTTAGGCTTTCTTATATTCCCCTTCTTCAAATCTTCATGACGTGTATCCTAAACAATGCAAAAATTTTATGTTTATAATCGTACGGCGTCAAATACGGGGATGAATGAAGATCTAACCTGGGTTTGAAACAAATAATTGTGGCCTACTCTATACGGTCCCCACATTTCCTAGTCCTCTCTCATTCAGGTCAAAAATACTCTTCCAAGCACTTTATTGTCTACCGTTTTTGATTGACCTTACTAGCTCAAAGAAAACGCCAGATTCAAAAACTGTACAAAATAGGCTAAACGGAAAGCGTAACGCTCTAGAGCTACAATTTATCTTCTGTGTTAGAGAAAGCAAAATGAATTATAACATTAAGTGAATTTAATACGATTCACGAAAATCAGTCATTTATGCAGTGGAAACTGGAGGGGGTATGCAGATAATAGGGCGGTTTCTGTAGGGGGTCGAGGAGCGGGGGCAAAAATAAACTAAAACCAATATATCAGCCGTGTGTAAGTAAAGTTAAGAATTCTCTTTGAAACCGCCTTCTACAAAACAGAAACAAGAAAGAAGGAAAAACCTTTCGATAGGCAGAACATTTAAGTCTCTGCATGATGAGGAGGACGATGACAGTGGAGAGGGTAAAATATTGAGAGGCGTGGCTGCAGGAAACGGAAATAGACTTCACATCGAACGAGGAGAGAAAAAATTGAAAAAAAAGAGAGAAATGAAATGAACGGGAAGAAAGGAGGGAGTAAAGAAGAGGAAAACTCTTAGGAAAACGAATAGTCTTTTAAAAATATATGAGCTAACTTTCCCGTATCCATCCACTTACAACAGAAAAGGGGAGGTGACGGGTTAAATAATAACCTGGCCGAAAGCATCGATCTCGTATATGAAATGGAAAAACATACAAGGTCTATGTATAAAAACATTATGTCAGTACAAACTCGTAGAAGTAACTTGAGGCAATTCAATCCTGTGATCTTATTATTCCTGTCTTATGTTCCCAGAAGTATTCCCCGAAATTCTCTCTATACCAACAAATAACTTCGGTAATTTTACCGGACGTAAAGGACAAATCGTATCGGTCGTCTGAAGCTACTTATCAATTCGACGTGGCGATTTGATTTAGACACAACTGCCTCGCAAAGAAAACTGTCACGTTCTGTGATGACAGAGACGAAGGTCAGTATCCGTTAAACAAGTACAGCTCTGCAGTATTTGTGTAGCAAAGTACCTACTGCTCAGAGAAAGGCACGAGCACACTGAAGACAGCTTTTGTAGCGTAACAGATACACTGAGAAGTAAAACAATAAAGCAGAGGCAACGTAGTACAAAATAAAGTTAGGAAGGGCGAGATGGACCGATATGTGGACTCGCGGGAAACGTGAAATGCATAAAAGATTCCCGTCGCAGGACACGAGAGAAGAAAGTACAGGAAGTACACTTTGCAGCATAGGATTAGAGTTGAGAGAAATATTTCTTCTTCTTCTGATTATTATTGTTATTGTTATCATCATCATCATCATCACCACCACCAGCACCATTATTATTATTATTATTACTAGTACTACTACCACTACTACTACTGTGGCGGAAGCTTGTGAGTGCGGTAATGAGCCTTCGTTTTCCGTGAAATGCGGGGAATTTCTTGACTAGCTGCAAACCAGTTAGCATCTCAAGGACTCTGCACCATGGAGTAAGTACTACTACTACTATTAATAGATGGCACTAAAATCCGTTGCGGACCTTCGCCTCTTTAATAGACTTCTCTCAGCCAGCTCGTTTTTCAACCTCTCTTCCCAATTTGTAATTTTGTACCTATTAACATCTGTTTGTACACAATTCCACCATCTGTTTTTGGGAGGACAAAATTAAGACGATTTAAGAAAAGAAAGGCATTGTACGTATAATGTAACATTGAGGCGCGCTTGCGGAAACATTGTGGCAGTGAAAAAGAAATATATATTACACATTGTGAGCATGTTTCTAGCCTTAGTTCTCCAACATGGAATCCACATGCGCCATATTGTCATCTGTGGCCTGCCTGGCTCAACGATATTTTCCCACGTTATCTCATAAACGGCATGATTTTCGCAAAAAATTTGTTGAACATAAAATGTGTTTTCCGATTTTCTCTACAAATTTTTCCCAAATATTTCTTATTCTAAGAAGAACTGAGCAAGGTATGATAAAAATGTATACTGGTCTTGACGTAAAGTACCAATTATTATTTTTCAATTTCAATGAAACTTGAATTTCCTCTCCAGATGTTCGAAAAATAATCAAATGTCAGATTTCATTAAAATCGGTCTAGTGGGAGACGAGTTGATCCGTGTGGAAAGACGGACAGACATGACGAAGCTAATGGTCACTTGTCGCAATTTTGCGAAAGCGCCTATAAATGGCGTAAGAGTAGAGTGCATTCAGTGAGTTGAAGATACAATCAGTGGCGCGAGGTGTAAACACAGTAATTAAATTCGTGACACATAAAAGTTATTATATAGTTTTTATTAGAGTACAAATTACTTTCTCAAGGAGGACTCTATTCCACGGATTGTTTTTCGCACGGATATTAAACAGAAGAGATCTGCGCTCTTTTATAATTCTACGCAGCGTAGAACGGTAACTTCTAACCGAGGTGTCGGAAATACCTATCGGTCCTATTTCGATGGCCTTCTACTGCTTGACCCTTGAAAATGGGACCTAATGCTTGTCCCGAAACGTCGGTAACAAACTACCAATCTACGCTGCGTAAAATCCCACAACATCGCAGATCTCATTTTCACCGAGGCGGAAGCCTGAAATCACGCGTAAAATACATCCTTTGTAGGCCTACCAGACACCATCAAAACTGTCCCATAGGAAGAAGTGTTACTGGATGCACACGGAAAAATAGACAGGCAGGCCCTGAGCTTATGAATCGTTCTGGAAATTGTGTACACAATGCCATGAATCTGATATCCCAAAATTCCGCCAGTCGTACGAACTTGTGACAGTGTTCTTGCTTCTGGGGTATCAGCTACAGGTGCATCTTAATCCTCGCGCAATTCTAACATTGTGATTGGACTTGGTCATGGAATGACGGAGTGACAGTCGGATTTGGCAAAGTCGTGTGGCTCCTGTTCCAAGGCCTCTCAGACAGCGGGTTGCTATTTGTGAAGTCGGCTTATTGGAATCTGCCCTTTGTCTGGCTTCTAATTAAAAGCAGACACTTCCCCGAAAAGTTGTCAGTCTTTGTCTCTAGGGAGTTCAATCTCGGTTGTCCGCCAAGGAGATACGCCAAATCAATACAATCAGTCTAACGGACCAAAAGCAAATAGTTTTTCGTTCTCTCCCCCACAATGGTTAAATTATTGCTTCCCAAAAGTGCAGTATACCTCTGGAAGTGTGGATCTTCAACACTCCATATACTTAGTGCGCTCCGCTAGAAGCCCTCCACTAGATCCGCCATTTGTGTGCGCGTACTGGCTTGCAAACAGACAACTTTGAGGTTGTCGCAAAATAAAATATTAATTTTAAATTTATATCTGCGTCTCATACACAGACCCAAAATATAGACTGTTTCAAATTAATTACCATTAACACTTCGAATTACACAGATAACTGTAAATACCACCTGTCATGCCACTTAAGAGCAGCACTTCACCCACACAGTGTACGTACAAGTTTCTTACAATTATAAGAACAAACCGTGAGCATTTGCCTACAGCCTTAGTTAAATGGTCGGCCTATGTAGCAGAGATGGAGGTTTTCCTCTATCAGGATGCACTGGACATTTTATGTGATTTAGCTTAAACTTTTGTTTAAAATATTTAAAAACTATACGAAAGAAAGTTTGCCATTAATACGAGTAGCTGTATCTTGCCATCGTTAGAGAATTAGTGATGCCAAGTGACAACCTCAGAACTCGAGAAAAACAGCCCCAATATGCATACGTGCACATGCGTACATTCAGCACATTCCGTAGATGCATTACACGCACACACACACACACACATATGTGTGCCCGCGCAACCTACACACAGCGTGACACGATTTTCACAGATTTAGGTTGCCTGAAAACCGATGAAATATTTAAATGTAGAATTCAAATTTTGGTTTCATGAATACGTTTCTGCTTTAATTTATTGTCATCAGAAAGTGATAATTTTCTAAAATGAATGTCCATGAAATTCGAAGAACCAGGTGTTTTACCCTCCCTACCTTTGACTGAACTTTCCTTCATCTTCTTTTGCATATATCAGACGGCTTAGGACGTCTGGGATATGCGCGCCACGCCTTAGCACACCTAATGTCCTTACATTTAACAGTTACGTTTTATTAAAGGCTTCAAAAATCAGAGTCAAGGAATGCCGGATTTCATCCTACAGCCACAAGCCATCATTACTTCGCCTCGTAAATGGCCAACATCCAATCTCCCCGCCTAATAAAAGTAAAGATCAATAGCTGCATGCTTTACAGCAGCAATCACTGTGCCAGATTTTCATTGCAGTCCCGGCAATAGAATAATATAATGATATTGAAGATGATGGCTGACAAAGATGACATAAACTTAACCTGATATCCGAACCAAGGAAGGGCCTGCAAGCACATGCATGTGGAAAAGTTACCACAAGATCCAGCTGGTATATCATCTCAGGCCACCCGCCTTATTCCAAAACCAACACGTTCGTTGCCCGAACTATATATAATTAAACGTGAATTTCATGATTTTAAAATAACTCTGATGATTAATTTATCTCAGTATTTAACCAACTTGATGCACAAAATTTGTTTCACAATAAGTTTTATTTCATGCCTCTACATGTTTCGAGCAAATGTGCTCATCATCAGGAGGTCAAAATTGCAT
>Ga0131853_10028404_pt1 | contig 10015 bp, 5 predicted proteins | sample TergutLab28metaG_FD_92764 | JGI IMG/M metagenome (GOLD analysis project Ga0131853, IMG submission 92764) | Labiotermes labralis P1 segment gut microbial communities from Petit-Saut dam, French Guiana - Lab288 P1 (version 2) (version 2) | ecosystem: Host-associated > Arthropoda: Insects >... | reverse complement strand
GGTGTAAGACCCCCCCCCAAAAAAAACCGGGGGTGGTGGGGGGGTGAGAGTATTATTTTCCCTTTTTTTTTTCTTGTGGGGGGGGGGGGGGGGGGGGGGGGGGGGGGGGGTGGTCAACGCCACGCCTCGGCCTCTTTACCCCCTGCAATGACACTGTACCCATTGTATAGGAGGCTGGGTGGGCCCCAGGACGGTCTGGACGGGTGCGGAAATTCTCGCCCCCCACCAGGATTCGATCCCCGGACCGTCCAGCCCGTTGCGATTTGCAACACCATCTACGCTATCCCGGCCCGGAAATCAGCAAAATAGTAAACATCGCCCTGAAAAATGTATGACTGCATGTATTTCAGTAATCATTCCGTCAGCGCTTCGTCTATTTTCCCTATTAATCTGTCCTAATCTGTTGATATTCATACTCTAATGTTCATGTGTTTAACGTCATTGGTGTTTATAGCTTCAAACCGCATCAATTTTCGCGGTTCCTGTTGAATAGCGTCACATAACTATTCCACTAAGTGGTAAAAAGTTCTGATACCATTACTGCATTACATGTGCTCGGCCAGAACGAAGGAAATATTACCGTTCAACATTACACGAAGTTCGTGGTTTGTTAATCCATAATTTATACTAGCCTTTCTGATGGGATAGGGCATTTGAAGAGGAATGCGTTTTTCCGGAAGATTTCCCCTTGAGCCTCGTTGAAATTCAGTTGCGTGCAATTTAGTTTTCTATGTGTGTTCTTACCCGAGGGCACGAGCTGCGACTGTGTGAATATTTGCTTTTTCTGTCAATTCTGTTGTTTTATTACGAAATCGATGAGTAATAACGCCGCGTCTACACGCCTTCCTCTCCCTCACCTGTTCCGCCCTGTCAGTGGCTGCTGGGTAGCTGTCGTGTGCCGTAGATGTTTTCTTCCACCGTGAGAATCAAAATAGTTTTACTCATTGACAGAATAGTAGTATTATTATAACTTGAAAAACGCGGAATATCTGGCGTCCCGAGTCGAATTTTGCGGGACCCCGGCACAGAGCTAGTTAAAACCCATATAACCAGGATGAATGGGATCCCTGTTACAACCACCAAAAGAGTAGTATGTATTATAGGATCTGGTCTTCTGCGATGTGATACGCTGTCGCTGGGTTGGTATTTCCCGACGTTTCAAAGGAACGTAGTGAGTTCGTGCTCTTCCTAGACGCCTCACCGCTTGCAGGTTGAGGATCGTAGGAAACACCAGACCAGCCATACGGTGTCACTTCCAAAAGATCTGAATCCTCAGTAACGCCGCTGCTGGAACCTGAAGCCTCGCATAGTTTATTCTTCGCCATTGCAGACATTCCCCGACTCTCGCAATAGTTAACGTTCCGGAAGGTCCGGTGGAAGTCGAATTTTGTGCAAGCCGAAATTGAGTAGGCTATACGTATGGTCAACTACGTATCTACATAGAAGGGAGTCCAGTTAAAAACCAAATTCCAGCACAATGTAACCTGATAGGCCGCAGCATGACAGCCCCGCCACCTGTTATCGCCCAGCAGTATTCTTCCTGCACCTTGTGCCATTTCTCCTTCATTGGCGCAAGGAAAAACTCGGCGTGCGTTTAAAAAATGTCACTGATTCGGTTTATTTTTATGTCCTTAAAGTTACGTATGTCTGAAATTGCGTAACCTCACATTAGCTGCGGAGTGTCTGTACATCTTCAGTCTTAAAAAGCGTCAAATGTGTAGCCGTAGGCTTACTATATTGGTAAGACACGTTTTCAGATTTGTGTTGCCATCTTTTAAATTTTTTTGCCCAGTATTTTTAGCTGCGTTTTCCTATTTACAGGTACTGTAAAACCTGCTGACAGTGGTTAAGGTGTTGTCCTACAAATCGGAAGGTTGCTGGTTCGATCCCAGCTGGTGTCACTGGAATTTTCCATTGATTTAAAATCCTTCCGATCTCAGTATGGTCCTGGGGTGGACTCAGCCTCTAACAGAAATGAGTACCAGGAGTATTTCCTGGGGTAAAGGCGGCCGATGCATAAGGCTGACAACCTACCACCATCCTGTGCTGTTGTCACGAAATCTGGGAACCTTAACTTCTTGGAACCCTCTGGGCCTGTCCAGGCCTGTAATGGGACTGTTTTTTTTTAAATATAAAACCCGCTATTATAATTCATCACATTACGGACCACACAGGAGTTTGATGCTATTTTCCGTCCAGTTTGATAGTCACAGTATCGGAACGTGTTTAGAAGCGTACAAGAGTCAGATGTGTAGATGTGCCACAGACTGGTATATTGCGTCACATAAATTTTTTGTGCATTTATCTTTCTTTCAGAAATTTTGTGCATTTCAGTTGGCATTTGCTACAAATTAGGCATTTTAAATGACCGGTAGACACAAAAATCGAATCAGCGTTACAGCTTTCAATGTAGACCCCTTTAGGGGCCCACATATTTTCCAAAAATATAGTAGCCAGCACACTGTTTTATGTCGCTTTCTGCTCGGTGCATGTGAACTGTTAACGAATTTTTATGTGGTAGGAAAACGTTGCAATATTTTTGTTTAAAACTTCATGCGCTACCGTACAAAATTCAGTTATCCGGACGACCCGGCGTGCACTTGTGGGTCCTTGACATCCCCCATACGTGGTATCTTTGAGATCGTTCCACTAATTTTAGATATAAGACATGTGGGCAGATGGACAGACGTCCCATTTCATATTTATTTTATAAACTTTGTGCAAAGAATCCTTTACAAGGAAAATGTACGTGAAATCTGTTCATTGTACCTCACAATACGCACACTTTCCTCCTATTTCAGTTTCATATGCCAGTTAAGGGAAATGGGAATTTTTATCAACGTGTTTCTCTTCCAGCCTGCTGGTTGCCGGAAAAGGCATTGAGTTGTGTGACGATGAATAATGTATTTTTATTGGCATGCTATATTCTGCTTGCTGGCGCATGTCACCAACTGTGTATCTCTGATATAGTTGAAACTGCCGAGTACTTCTCGGAGGGTCGCGAATGTGTCAACTGTGGCGCCATCTCGACGCCCCTGTGGCGCCGGGACGGAACTGGGCACTACCTGTGTAACGCGTGCGGGCTGTACCACAAGATGAACGGCATGAACCGACCCCTGGTTAAACAGCCTCGGCGTCTGGTAAGATAGACCACACAGGCGCTACCACGCCCCATAACTTTAAGGGAACCAAAGTATTCGAATTATTTCTTTTTTAAGAAAATCCCCGCCCTCGCGATAAGAATGTAAATAAGCAATGTGCAAATTCCGTGACATAACTAACATGTTTTATAATGTCAAGAGTTTTCTTTTGGAATTTAATTTATTGGCACTCAAGCCACGATGACGTTGAAATTCCTCCGAATTGTTTATATTTTATGTAGAACACTTTGTAACATTAATTTAAACCTGTGTAAATAAAGTCAGTGACAGGCAGCGTGTCACCAATGATGACTGCAAGTGTTCTATGAATTATGTTCATTAACTGTGCCCAATTTATTAAACATGCACACGAATATAAAGTCATTGATAAATAGTATGAATCAAGAAATATACAATTATCCAGTTAATTTCTAAATTCGAATACTTTTAACGTAAATATAGGTACGCCTTGTGGGAATCCCCCCGTGACGCCGCCGCACCACCCCAACCCAAACCCCGTATCATTCCTTGTAGCAGTTTGTCTGATGAGCCTTGGCTAATGGCGCACTTGTGTACTTTCAGTGGCGGCGTCGGAGTCGGGGGATTACTACAAAAACTTCTATGGGTTTAATGGGATCACGCGAAGTCCACTGGAGGAAAAATCTAACCGACGTTTGGTAGGTGATCATAACTCTCCTCTAAAATAGTACATTAAAAAAATCCGTTAATATATTCCATGTGAATACAGGCCAGTGTAAAACCCTCTGCACACTCCATTATAAGTTGCATTAGAGCAGCGGGTTCTTTAACCCTACATCAATATCCGTTTCGCTCTTCCTTCACACTCACTGTCTAATGGTCGTATTATCACAGGCTCGTCATATGTCCACAGCAGCAGACCGAGGCCAATTTATGTATTAAAATTTGATCTTAACTGAAATTCGGCAGAATACTATTGATGAAGATGCATATTATTACCAGATACATGAGCAACGTATGATGGAGTGTGGTTAAATTTTCAACCAAAGATCAAAAGGGGTTAAGTCACTATAAAAGGAAGTTCATCCAAATAATTCTAATTAATGATGGAAGTTTATATTCAGAAATTCATTTTTGAACGAGTGAAATCTCAAAGAGTTTTTGCTAATTAAATGTCAAAACTCGTAATAAAGTGTTTCAAAACAGTAGTGAGGTATGTCTGTGATGATATAATTGAGATGCAATTTCGGATTGTGCCCTGTACCACAGTTGTTTGTGATGACTGCCAAATGTAACACAATTTCAGTACAAGACGCTGTTTAAGTGTTTCGCTTCTTTGCATATAGAAAGTTACTGACGGTCTGTTAATTAAGGCTGATAAGTCTGTCTTTATGCATCGGAATCTTTGAAAATTTTTAGAGTTTTTTAATTGATACCAACTAAAGTTGGGTGTTCACAATGGAATATATTACCATAAAATATTGTATAGTTCTACTGCTTTCTTTAGCTTCTGCTATTAAGTAACAAAGGAATTGATCTTTCTGGGAATAATGTTTACATTTTCTTGGATTTTCCTTCAGAGGAATCGCATCATTCTGTATACTGTATTCTCAAGTAAAGTAAGTTGCATGAAAAGAACTTATAGTAACTTGTGCTGCTGTTTTAAACATTAGTTTCTTTTGTAACACAAACACAACTAGGTATGAGCATGCATATTATTAAAAATGTACTGTGCAGCCGTAGTGCTTGAGTTTGATAAAATTCTCACTGCATGACAATATATGTATGTGTATTGTATATTTAGTGCATTCTTTCAGTACTCTCATGTGCTAGCGTTAGAAGTTGCGTTTTTCTTTTCCAGCTGCGGAATTAATGGTTTTGAATCTGGAATTACGGGTTTGTTTCATGTTTCTTCAGCTTCATGCCAATGAACTCATATATTATCCTTTTGGCGCCGGAATTATTTTTTAAATTTTAGCACACTCTGTATATAAAATGTGAATAATACAGGAACCAAATACGTTAAAATTATGAAACAAACTGCATTTTGAAGAGAAAAAAACAGAGAGTATATACAATGTTTAAAATAGTCAGTCCCTGTATTTGTTGAATAAATATATAAAATGCAACTTTAGAGGCTAGCTGTGCGGTACGACAGCTATAGTTGACATTAGGCGTCAAAAGGTTAGTAACACCGAAGCTGAGGTGCGAAATGAATATCCGTAACTTAATTCAAACAGGCTTGCACACAGCTGAATGTACTACTTAATTTATAATTTAGGAAGCGGATGTTTTCAGCAGTTAAAAATCAAGCTTTGTTGTTTCTCGCGATGCCATCCGCAGGTACACATCTCTCATCATTTTTACAAGCTATTATAGGTGCCGTGCATTGGGATTGTAGTACCATGATGATTACAATTAAAATTAACAGTTAAGTGCGGAATTTTGGTAACCATAAAACGCTTAAAAACATGAATTTAATCAGTTATCCTTGTAAAATGATGAATTGTTGGTTTGAGTGGAATTCAGAACTTGAGTTAGAGCCATTCACTGTATTTTAGTGTCATCTTTCACTTGGAGTATCTTTTCATCGCTCCGGGGCGAATTCCGTGATCATGTCCAGTGGAGAACCGTGCGTTAGTGGTGTTCCGTCTCTGGTCATTTGTGTCCGATATGTACGATGAAAGTGAAACAAAATGTTGTTCCTCATTAACGAGCCAGTGTTACTGTCTGTAAGCCATACTGATGTAATACGAGTCAATGTTACCTTTAAAATAACGTGTTTATGGTATTTTGATGTTTTGCTGACCGTGCATCTGAGTATAATCTTAGTACTTAACCAACTTAATGCACAAATTCATTTTTTTATAATAAGTTTATTATATGCCTCTACATGTTTCGAGCATTATGTGCTCATCATCAGGAGGTCGAAACTGTATTATACAGCATCTGGTATCATCACAACTGTAGGTGGCCATCCGGTGCACTGGTTGATAGAGGAACCCTTTCTCAACCAATGCACGGCCACCTACAGTGTGAAGATACCAGATGCTGTATAATACAATTTTGACCTCCTGTTGATGAGCACAACAATGCTGGAAACATGTAGAGGCTTGTAATAAACTTATTACAAAACAAGAATTTGTGCATTCAGTTGGTTAATTACTAAGTGTTTAGGGTACTTTAAAAAATAAATAACTAGAAACTAAACTTTTACTTCGGTTTACAGGTGAACGTCTTTGAGCCCGGTAGCACACAGAATTTTTTTTATGACTAATTATCTTCGTACGTAAACTTTTTTTTCTCGCCAGTGCACATCTTTTCTAAAAATGGGAAATCAGTACCTGTAATTCGTGCCTGTGTGTGCAGATCTGTCTCTATTTACTCGTGAAACCCCGTTTTCAGATAGGGATCTGTCACAGTACTTGACATTTAAGTTATCACGATAGTTTTCAGAGAGAGTGCAGAAATACCGGGCCCTGCGTCGCACGGGCGACTGAATTTTGGTACGTTGGCGCTTAATATTGGTGGGCTGTGTATGAAACTTGCTCTTTATCACACGTCTGGCTCTTAAATTTCTATATGGCTTCTAGATTATTAGAAAATATGTGGGCGTCCGATGTTCAGTATTTCGGATAATTATGCGTGTCTACTTAACACTAGTAAAATCAGAAATCCACGTACATTTTACCCAATGATTATACACTTCTCAGAGTTAATTGGTCATACTTCATGCTTCCGCAGTCAGTGCTCCAAATCACTGTGGTGGCTGCACCTTATTTTCATGGCTTGTATGTTACATTTCTCAACAGAATGACACGTTACTAACTTAATAGTCACACTAAATTCCTTCAGAACGGTTACGATGCTTCTCATCTCCATGACGCCCACTATGCCTCTGTAGTGTGACAGGGATAAGACACGACTTTACGTTCACACATTTACGACTTGGTTTTAATGGAAGCGGGTAATTTGACTTTCGCTGTGACGGGAGATTGTTGTAGGACTAACAAGTGAATTGCTAACAATTGCAGTCCGCGTCGCGACGAGTGGGTCTGTCCTGCTCCAACTGTCATACCAATACGACGTCTCTGTGGAGACGCAACTCGGTGGGTGAGCCGGTGTGCAATGCCTGCGGTCTGTACTTCAAGTTGCACGGCGTCAACCGTCCCCTGGCCATGAAGAAGGACAGCATTCAGGTAAGTGCATGTTTTGCTGAATGGGTTATTCCGTATCACGGGTCTGAGCTCCTGTTATTCAAAATAAAGCAGGGGGTCACTTAGAAGAACGTCTTTCGTTGTTTAAAATCAAATCCGCGCTTTAGGAACAAAAGTGACAGGGTGTGGGCTTCTTTTGAACACACAAAACCCTCCACATGCGTTCCCTTCAGCGCATGTCATTAGTGCTCCTGTTCGTTTATTGCACACACAACTGCTTCTGTCAGAGAATATCAGCAGGACAGATACCAAGTGCAGGGCAATAAATTCGATTATTTGCAAACGTAATTATCATCAGAGTTATTGGAATATTTGTCCCGTTGTAAATGTTTGTTCTTGTGTATGGGTGCGAGACGGCACATCAGAAACGTTTCAAACATATTTAAGTAAATTGCATGATTGTTGTCGACGAATCACCTTTGATTAACCCAATGAAATTTCATGCGCATCTCACGTAAGGTACAAGCCCACGTACCGATATGCACGCAGCCGAAATTTGTATGTACATTGCAGTGGTGTAGATATTGCGCACCGCGTGTCATATAAATCCCCGAAACGTAATTTTGTAGATCAGATCTGTGTATGGACAAAGTGGGCGTTTATGTACACGCGTCGCTCCAACATCTCCTGAAGGAGTGACACCTTTTTAGACTGATTATATATGGGACGTTGGTACACCTGCGATATAGGTAAATTCTGTTCAGTCTAAGCATTAACGACTTTTCCTCGCTTCGTGATGTTGGTACACGTATCTGACTGTGGTGGCGGTGTTCGGACAGCTTGTTGAATTACCTCTGTGAATTTCATCCACACAACCATTTGTTTTAAAGCTACAATTTTTTCTTTCTTTCTTTCTTTTCCTCCTCCTCCTCCTCCTCCTTCCTCTTCTTCTTCTTCTTCGTCTTCTTCGATTTGCCTTGCTATAAGAAGACTGTCAAGATTTTATCAAGTCATTGGAGATATTGATAGCTAGCATTAAGTGAAAGTTTTTGTGCCGAATTTTCAGACATCACCTTTGGTTGGTTTGTGTGACAGTACCACCACTTGAAGTACTTCGATGTTACTTGGTTGTTTCTTCTGTTCTTCCTCGGGTAAATTTTCGATCAAGGAAACAAAAGAAGTAAATCTTTGATCCATCTTACCTCGGATCAAAATCTGGAAGATGCTTGAAATAAAAAAAAAAATATTTTCCACAACGACAGAACGAAGGACCGATGGTCATTAATCTCGTACGTTCAAGAGATTGTTACAAAAAAAAAAGTCGCCAGCAAAGGATGATGAGTTATTTTTGCTTCTTAAACTGCTACACTGCCATGTCTATATAAAAAAAAAGGTGACTGGGCGTGTTGCCAGAAATGTTAATGTCCGGTACCACGAAATGTGAGTTGGTGCGAAAGGCAAGAAACAGTTCATTTGTGGTAGATGCCACTGATCAGAGATGTACCACGAAATGATCGGAATTGTACCTACCGACGTGTTCGATTAGACGTAAGGAGTTTTGCATTTTTTTAAAATTACAATCTAAACATTTTCATATGAAAACGTCTGACACATTCATCAACCTACACAGAACATGTTTCAGCCCTGAGACTTTGTCTTGCCCATGTGTTTTACATATTAAAGCATGTTTTATTTGAAATGCTCTAAACTGTACAACCTTAACGTACTTTAATTTTTGTAAAGATATTCAGGAATTATGGGTTCTGAGTAACAATTTGTTTGGTTGCTATGAATTCCGCGTTTTGTAAATGTGAAACTAAATCCGATTTTTATAATTAGGATTTGTATTACAAACGTAATCCCCAGTAGTCGGGAACTGCGGAAAGCTAGTAAATTTATCATTCAAGTGAATGTACGAATACAGAAACAAGTGTTTTACACCAGTACAGGAAAATTTTCAAAATTTAACCAGGGACACACTGGCATGTTAACCATGAGCTGCAAGAAGAATAGAGTAATGGAAAATTAACGAGTGAAGACAATTACTGGTTTACGTGACTTCCGAAGTGCTTTTGCACAGTAACCCATAGCGCGTACTGTCACGACCTCCTTTGGAGCGTTCTCTACCTACCTATTAATACATAACAATAGCATGTTTTTGTGTATACACATGCTGTGAATATTAAAACATATGCTATAGTGTAGGTTGTTTCACTTACATGCAGTAAATTCTCTTGCAAAGCATGCGGTTGCTTATAATGCGTTGTGACCGGAAGCTGCCGCCAGCGGAACAGCTACGGCTCGCTCAGATATGTCGTTCAGTCACACAGTATATACAGCCAAATGAAACACGGCATGTCGAATCCAAGGAAATCCTCGCTCCATAGTATGAATTGATAGGGTCCCATCCAACCGGAGAGTTGAATATAATTGTGATCTTCATGGTTTGCAGACGAGGAAGAGGAAGCCGAAGAGCGGTACTCCGAAGTCAGAAAGTTCTGGCGGCGGGGTTTGCGGAGGTGCGAACTCTAGCTCAGTGCAGCAAACCCCCAGCATAGTGAAGGTTGAGCAACCAGGTACAGTAGAAAAACTTCGAAATAAGGAATACTCCTTACATACTCCATGGTGCAGAGTCTTTCTTGAGAAGCTAACTGGTTTGCAGCTAGTCAAGAAATTCCCCGCATTTCACGGAACCCGAAGGTTCATTACCGCACTCACAAGCGTCCGCCACCTATCTCT
>Ga0131853_10028403_pt1 | contig 10015 bp, 4 predicted proteins | sample TergutLab28metaG_FD_92764 | JGI IMG/M metagenome (GOLD analysis project Ga0131853, IMG submission 92764) | Labiotermes labralis P1 segment gut microbial communities from Petit-Saut dam, French Guiana - Lab288 P1 (version 2) (version 2) | ecosystem: Host-associated > Arthropoda: Insects >... | reverse complement strand
TAAAGCGGCCATCTTCAAGTTATCACAATTACAATTTTGCTCAAAGCGTGTCATATATATATATATATATATATATGTCTATATTACCATAGTGATCTCAACATCACTATGCACTATGCAATATAGATATTTATACGACACTCTTTGAGGAAAACTGTAATTGTGATAACTTGAAGATGGCCGCTTTAGGCCGAAACACGTAGCTATTTACTTGCTAATAAATACCATCATCTAGCGTACAATTATAGTTGTGTTTTCTAACTGAAATTAACTCACCATTAGTCTTTCAACACACAACGGGGATGACACACCTTAGATAACAGACGACAATATGGCGCATGCGCATTGCATCCTGGTTGCCTAAGACTACAAATAAAGTTGAATAAAGACAGACCAACTTGATGTCACTTGCTTTATTATTTCATTATTTACTGCTCAACATGTTTCGGATGCTAATACATCCGTGGTATCCGTATGCAGGCTGCAGCCTGCATCCGGATACCACACCACCCCAGCCAAACCACAACGTAACACCAACACACATCGAAGCAGAACAATACAATCCATGAAATAACTCATGAAATAAGTCGCAAGCTCCTGAAAATGGATGTATTAACATCCGAAACATGTTGAGCAGTAAATAATGAAATAATAAAGCAAGTGACATCAAGTTGGTCTCTCTTTATTCGACTATCAAGATGATGCACGGTCCAATAAACATAAGGCTACTAACACACTCATGTTGTGTAATACCCATCGCTTTTCCACTGCAACACCGGTTGCAAGACCTCGCCTCAATGTTACGTTATACGCACATTGGCCGTCTCCTTTTATATCTGCCGATAACAATAACTAGTCTACGGATTGCACCGACCGGGTTCAGATTTTGGCAGGGTTCAAAGATTTTCCTCTTATTCGAAGCTTCCAATGAGTCTCTGGGGTCCAACCGAAACACTCAGTGAATCCCGAGGGGTATAGCGACCGGGGCTAGAAATTCACGGCTCATCTCATCCCAGAGCCGAGTTCTCCCCTTATAAACATTCATAGCTTAGAGGGGAGCAAACATTCGTTCACCTCCGTTCCGTCCGCTTTCACGTCCTTCATTTCCTGTTTTATCTACCTTCACGTAGCTGGCCAAATATTTAATGCATATTCCTCAAAAAATACTTTCTAAAAATATGTAACTTTTTCTGTGTTTTCTCGGCTGTATATCATCTTTCATGTGGGCCCGGTAGCTCAGTCGGTATAGCGACTACGGGCTGGACGGTCCGGCATCGAATCCCGGTGCGGACGAGATTTTCCGTCCATCCAAACCGGTCCTGGGGCCCACTCAGCCTCCTGTAAAATGGGTACCGTGTCTTTCCCGGGGGTAAAGTTCGGCCGGGGCGTGCTGCTGACCACTCACCCCTTCTAGTGCCGCGGTCATGGAAGAGTATAGCTATACCTCTACCCACCCTCTGGGCCACACCGGGCCTTTAACAGGGTCACTTTACCTTTACCTTTATACAACCTCTTATAGATATAGCCACTGCACGGTCACGGTTAGCAATGGCACTTCCGGGTTCGAGACAGGCAGCACAGTACACGGTCTCATTTTCAGCCCTATGGAACTGTATATTATGAAAAGTTATTACAAAGTGCCCCCATGTCCACTGTATAATTTTTCGAAACGTGGGATATCCTACCAGAGTACACGGTGTCACAAACAGAAGAAAACATTGTGGATTATCAACACTGTGAAATTCTCAAGCCTACACAGTTCTCACTGTGTAGGCTTGAGAATTTCACAGTGTTGATAATCCACAATGTTTTCTTCTGTATGACAAGTTCTAGAAACAGTGCGCGAATGCTAGAATATATTTCTCCTTTGTAGGTAAATAGTGAGGTTATGTCTCACAAATTCTAGAAACAGTGCAGGAGGGCTAGAATATATTTCTCCTTTGTAGGTAAATAGTGAGGTTGTGTCTCACAAGTTCTAGAAACAGTGCAGGAGGGCTAGAACAATTTTCTTCTTTTTAGGTAAATAGTGAGGTTATGTCTGACAAGTTCTAGATAAATTACATGTACGCTAGATGACATTACGCAGTTAGCACTCGAATTTGAAAGTCAAAGACCTTTCTATAAAGCCGAATGAAGGGGGTCTTAACCTCAGCACTAAATGGACGTGAGCGGTAAACCTGCCCCCCCCCCCCGAAGCTTTATCCCCGATTAAGCAGGCGTAGGAATTGGAGGCCGATTGAGCCCCACAGCCGGTATGGACCCTTCGACGTACAGGAAAGTCTCTGGCCATGCCTAGAATTTTACATGATTGCTCATTCATCCGGCCCACAATGTAGACGCTGTATCAACTGAAGTGTCCTAACCTGCATGGCGACTGGACCACATTATCTTGCACAAAACTTGTCCGAGTGGTCACAGACACCCTGAGAAGCGCCAAACTGGTCCCTCAGATACGGTGCAGTTCCAACCCTGACGATACGCAGGAGGGGAACGCAACCTCCCTTCACAAAACTGGCCTATTGCTGCCCCAAACAACAAACCGTGGCCCCCCGTAACCCGCTATGATGAACTCAAACTGAAATAACGCGAACGCCTAGGGATGCCAGATAGATACTAGTGGCAGTACTACAGCCAGACACGAAATCTGTATACGCAAAGAAGATTTTGAATTATTTTAGTGTCGATGGGACACCGAACGTGGCACTGACAATGGCAGGTAAAATGTAAAGGCAAAGGTCTCCCATAACAAGCCTGGACAGACCTTGAGGAATCCAGTAGGTTGAGGCTCCGAGATTTCAAGACACATGAAGGTGGTGAGGTTGTCAACCCTAAGCACCGGCCGCCTTTACTCCCAATAAATATTCCTGGTACTCATTTATGTTAAAGGCTGAGTCAACACCAGGACCACAGTACAGCCGGAAGGTTTATGTCAATGAAAAATCACTGTGACGCCATGGGGAATCGAACCCGCGACTTTCCTGCTTGTAGTGCAGTGCCTCAACCAACTGCTCCACCGCCTACCCTCGACATTGACAGGAAATTGTATATATTACGGATCAAATTTAAAAAAAAAACCCCCCCATTTCAAACCATCAGCTTATTGTGAAGTAGGCTTTACAGAGTTAAAGCTTGGGAGCGTTGTGAACTAGGCTCTAGGATTTTGTTCTTGATGTCGCCTGTAACAGGCACAATGCGTCGGTAAGCTGACACGGCAGAAGGAGCAGAGGCGGTGAGCAACTAGCCACGCTGTATCGGCGCCCCCACTACATATGCCCTTAACTATGGCTGCTCAATAATTTCGCACTGATGACTCCAGCCAGGTGCAAACCCGGAATGCTTCATTGGGTGGAGGGCGGGAGGGGGGAGGGGGTGACCATGAGACTATATATAATTGAGCATTTAAAGACGAAACCTGTCTGTTTAATACGTAAGGACTCAGTCCGTACCGCGCTGTAAACACTCCGCCTTTTACACAACCAATCTATTAGTGTATAAAGCAAAATTCGCCGTTTTTCCTCACACCTGTATAAAACACACAAATGAATTGTAAGAACCATGTGCAATTTTTTAATGTTAAACCTGGCGTTAAGTCAAATACTACCGCCATGAATCTTATTGTAACACCGTGCATTTTTTTGTAGAATCACTTCAATTTATGAACCTACGAATGTTTATATAATTTCACATAAAACACATTTTAAAACATTTTAAAACACTCCGACATGTTTCGATCTTGTCAGATCATCATCAGGGAGCTTTGTTCCTTGCTAAAGTTATGTTACTGTATTCACAATTCAGTTCGTATTTGCAAACGAGGTGTTGTGGCAGTAAATCATGTTCTGTAGGATTTGCTGCCACAACACCTCGTTTGCAAATACGAACTGAATTGTGAATACAGTAACATAACTTTAGCAAGGAAAAAAGCTCCCTGATGATGATCTGACAAGATCGAAACATGTCGGAGTGTTTTAAAATGTTTTAAAATGTGTTTTATATGAAATTATATGTGCATTCGTTGGTAGATAAACTGAAGTAATACTACCGCCATGCTTTAACAGGCTAATGTTTGATTTTGAAAATGTATTTATTCAGCAGGCTGTAAAATGTTTCCACATCTTCCTGCGCACATTTAACAAATATATTATCTCCTTCCTCCAGTTGCCTCTGTCAGTCCAGTCTTCTTCCATTAATCCCATTTCACCCATCAGTCCTCTAATCCCTTCCGCCCAAGTAAGTTTAGGTCTACCTCGTTTTCTTCTTCTTGGTGGACTCCATTTCGTAACTTCTCTTGGTAATCTCCCCTCTTCCATTCTTTGAACATGTCCATATCATTGAAGCTGTTTGGAAGATTGTGAAAATACGTTTCAAAAATCATCTCTTGACTCTAACTGTAACATAAAACTGTTTTTTTTTTGTAGAGTACATCCCGATGTGTTTGTTAAACTTAGAGACAACAAAATATTTTCTACTTTCAGTCCAGCACAAAAATATGTTTCATTTTCTTTTATCTTGACGACATGTTCCAGTCAACTGGCCATCATCTGACCATCTATAAAGAAACGTAGAACAAGATGCTTGCAGTGCAAATAGCATTCATATAATATGGGATCCCATAAGACTTAAAAATGTATTAAAATGTATTTTACAGTTTTTACAGCGTGTTTTTTTAATACTAAGTAATATATAGAGTTATTCGAAATGATTGTCGGGTTTTAACAACTTGTCATACAGAATACACTTGAGATATGTATTTCTTTATTTAACAGAACAACACTCCAAGTTTTTGTTACATACCTTACAGGTGCTCTACATGTGCACCCTTTGTGATTCTACAAACATCAACATTATAATCGAGTTCGTTCCGCATGTCAGGGGTGATGGTTTCAATGGCGGTTCTGATTCGTACCTTCAGTTCCGGGATACTTGCGGGAAGAAGAGGAACATAAACCTGATCCTTGACGTAACCCCATAAAAAGAAACCACATGGGGTTGCATCTGGAGAACGAGTATGACAAGTTGTTAAAACCCCGACAATCGTTTCGAATAACCCTGTACTTTCTGGTTTCAGTCAAACACAAAAATATATTTCATTTTTTACCTTGACGACATGTTTCGATCAACTGGCCATCATCAGGCCATCTATACAGAAACGTAGAAAAAGGTGCATGCAGTGCAAATAGCAATCATATAACATGGGATCCCACATATATCACAGTTTTAGTACTAAGCAACTCTTTGAAGCTGAAACGACATTAATATATACTGCATATTTAAAGATGTTCTATTGAAGTTCGATACCCCTGTTTGCCACTGCATTTATAAAGACAAAAATTAATTTCATGTTCCATGAATCAATCACTCACTTACACACTCACTCTCTCACTCACACACTCACTCATTCAAACACTCACTCACTCATTCAAACACACAATCACTCATTCAAACACACACTCGCTCATTCACACACACACACTCACTCAATCACTCATTCACACACACACTCACTCATTCACACACACACTCACTCATTCACACACACTCACTCACTCATACACACACACACTCACTCACCCATTCACACACACACTCACTCACTCATTCAAACACACACTCACTCATTCAAACACACAATCGCTCATTCACACACACACACACACACTCACTCAATCACTCATTCACACACACACACTCATTCATTCACACACACACACACACACACTCATTCATTCACACACACACTCGCTCATTCTCACACACACACACACACACACACTCATACACACACACTCACTCACCCATTCACACACACAATCACTCACTCATTCACACACACTCACTCATTCCCAAACACACACACTCACTCACTCACACACACACACACACATTCACTCACTTATTACACACATACACACACACATTCACTCACTCATTTACATACAAACACACTCACTCATTTACACACTCACTCACTCACTCACTCATTCACACACACTCACTCAGTCACTTCAAATCAATTTCTAATATTGTTGTTTTTCTTCACTTCATTTAAGTTATCCGAAGTTTTTCGTTTTGTTTTTTAAAATTCTGATCTGCCAGTCAGTCGCTGATTTCGGCTGAATGATATAATAACGTGTGATATCACCATGTCTACAAAATCTGTATTTTTTTATTTCGATCTTGAGTGGGGGCAGTAGCAACGCGGTACCCCTCCCCTTGAGTGCGCCCCTGACCTCGGACTCCAGTCCGGGTCCGTTCGACCCGCAGTTCGTGAGCAACTTGTTACCCGCGCCGCGATGCAGTGCTGTCGACGGAGACATCTGAAGTGATCGCAAGTCTTTTAACACTTTCCCTAGCGAAGCTAAAATATAATTCCGAAGCGATATTTTTAAAACTTATAAGCTGTTTGTTTGTGGAACCATAAATAAACCATTTTGTAAAATTGCGCAACAAACAGCGACACCCTAAACTGGGGTGCTAATTGCATTTTTTTATAAACCTCTCCTATTATATATTCTTCTTTTCTCCTTCTTCTTCTCCTTCTCCTTCTCCTTGTCTTTCTTCTTCTTCTTCTCCTTCTCTTCTTCTTCCTCCTCCTTCTCCTCCTCCTTCTTCTTCTTATAAAGCGCTACAACCTATATAAGTTTCTGGCTTGTTCAACCACTTTCTTCCAACTGTCTCTATTCTGTGCCACTTTCTTCCAATTGCTTATGTTTATGCTCTTTATATCTCCCAAAACGTCATCTTCCCAACGTGTTTTAGGTCTTCCAGTTGGTGTTTTACACATGCGTTTCCATCTCTTAATCCTACTTTATCATCAATATACTTTATTGCTCGCCGGTCCCAGTGGCCACGCCCTCTACGGCCGCTCGCCTGCTGAGATTGTGGGTTCGAATCGAGCCGGGGGCATTGATGTTTGTCTGTTGTGAGCGTTGTGTGTTGTCAGGTAGTGGTCTCTGCTACGGGCTGATCACTCGTCCAGAGGAGTCCTACCGACTGTGATGCATCATTGTGTGTGATCTAGAAACCTCAAGAATGAGGAGGCCATGGCCCGTGTTGGGCAGCAGAGCCACAAACAAAACTTATTGCTCATTATGTATAGACGAATAAACAGGTATAATTATACATGTAATTACACAAATACAGTTTTTCGTCATTCTTTGTACCGAAATTCATGTAGCCCGCCTGCAGGCCAAATTCTGTCGGTTTCGTGCTGAGAAGCTCTGATACAGGTCTGGTCATAAGTGAACAAATTGCGTGGAAAACATGAAAAATTGTTTTCTGTAGCCTATATCGATATATCGTTCTTGAATTCGTTTCAGTAACTCGGTAAAAGCACGGAAACTCTCCGTAAAGTCGCGTTATAGTGCGAAGAACCTAAATAGAACCTAAATTACAAGTCACTGGGCCTTACCGCTGAAATAACCTGTCATATTGTGCCAGGCTTGGTACAGATCGGTGCACAAACTGCGCCTGTTATGTGCCAAGCTAATGCAACATTTGGCATGACTGCTGAAAACAGAAACAATGTTTTGCGTAACACGTAAACAAAACGCAAACTCATTTATAAAAATAGAAAAAGCTGTAGAATTCAATTGTTTTTCCAAATGCGCGCCCTCAATCCTGCGTGAATTTGGCGCAAGAGCGGCATAAAGGCGTCGTGATTAGTGCATTAGGATTCAATGTGCCCAAGCACCACAGCGGGGGGGGGGTCAATCAACACCATACAGCGCAATATCAACGCGTACGGACGGCATGAGAGTGAAACTCCGCGCGGTCTTAGGGAGCTTTAGTAAAATTGCGAAATACAGCTGTTAGTTTCGTCTGTCTGTTCGTCCGCCCCTCGACATATAGCAATTCTGGCTCCCAGTAGACGGAGTTTCATGAAATTTGATATTTGAGGGTTTTTCGAAAATCCGTCGAGAACATTCCAGTGTTATTAAAAATCTGTCAAGAATAGCGGGTACTTTACATGAAGGACTAAATACATTTATGATAATATCTCGCTGAATTCTTCCTAGAATGAGAAATATTTCAGAAAAAAATGGAGGAGAAAATCAAAACACAACATTTTATGTCCAATAACAATTTCCCCAAAATGTGCCGTTTTTTGAAATAATATAGAGAAATATGGTAGATCCAGACAGGCCACAGATGACAACATAACTCGGTGTAGACAAGGTGCGAACTGCATGTCGAGTAACAAAGGCAATAATGCACACATAATCATAATATTTAATATTTATTGCTTCATAATTGATTAATCCCTTCTGATCTCGTAAAATGTTTAACGGCGGCAGAAAATGTGAGAAAAAACTGTACAACGGCTTTTTGGCCAAATTGTACTTCTACTGAAGGCCATGAGCCAACGAACATTCTTTTGATTCAATGCAGCATCGGACACTTTACGAATGGTATCCGGAAAGTATCCAGCCATTTTGAAAATATCTCGAGAACCGGTCGCGTGGCTTTGATGTAACTTGGCAGCCAGTGAGAGGAGACCTTACTGGGCATCCGTGAACAGTCACTCTCCAGTGGGGCTAGTTAGTCGGCAGTGAGACGCCGTTGACTGAGCTTGTGTATTGTGTGACCGCCACATTCACAAATGTCCTCCCTTACAACTGCGATCTTAGCTGTGAGGAAAGCCAGAAGTCGCAGGGAGCCAAATCTGGGCTGTAGGGAGGCTGACAGACCTGGCTGATGTGATGCTTTGCCAAAAGAAATCCTGCAAGAGAGCTGTGGAATGGGCAGGCGCATTGTCGCGATGAAGATCATCTGCTCGCTCGGTCACTGTGAATGCGACGGTCACACAGTACACAAGCTCAGTCAACGGCGTCTCACTGCCGACTGACTAGCCCCACTGGAGAGTGACTGTTCACAGATGCACAGTAAGGTCTCCTCTGACTGGCTGTCAAGTTACATTCAAGGCCAAGCGACCGGTTCTCGAGATATTCAACAAGAACGGATACTTTACGGACAAGCCTCGTATATCACCTCCTTGTTATTGCAGCAGGCGATATAAATTTGCCTGAAAGCACTGTTGTACAACACCCAATATTTTTATACAGCTGACAGTGACACGAGAGGGCCACGCGGTGGCGCAGTTGGTTGAGGCACTACGCTAAAAGCCGTGCGATCGCTTGTTCGATCCCCGAGACACAATTTTTTATTGACACAATCCTTCCGCCCACACTGAAGCCGTGGGGTCGACTCAGCCTCAACAGAAAAGAGTACCAGTTGGCCGGTGCGTAGGGCAGATAACCTTACTACCTTCATGTACCGATTATCTAGAAATCTGGAAGCCTCAACCTACCGGACCCCTCAGGACCCCTCCAAGTACTGATTTACCTTGCTTGACAGTGAAACGTACTCAAGACACACACAGAACGCATTGTTGAGTTGCCACAGCAACAACGGTTAAGCAACTAAGCCACGGTGTTACGCTGTACCCAGACTCCTTACTCTGTACAATCTGCCAATAGACGGAATGGCTACAAGACGCCGCAGCACCGGTCGCTGGGGCCAATCAGTGCGAAGGAATAAATGTGCCTGGGGAGAAGCGACCCCACGTTCAATTTGATTTATATACCCTATATATATATTAAAGGTACAGTTCACCCTAGAGCAGACCATGAAGGCCCAGAGGGAGAGTAGAGGTATAGCTCTACTCTTTCTTTAACCTCGGCGTTAGATGGGGTGGGTGGTCAACGCCACTTCTCGGCCGCTTTACCCCCGGAAAAGACCCGGTACCCATTGTATAGGAGGCTGGGTGGGTTCCAGGGCCGGTCTGGACATGTGCGGAAAATCACGCCTCCCACAGGGATTCGATCCCCGAACCGTCCAGCGCGTAGCGAGTCGCCAAACTGACTAAGATATCCCGGTTCCATATATGTAAATATATATATATATATATATATTAAAGTATCAAATTACATTACAAAAGCTCCTACACGTTTCGGTGCCTCTGCACCGTCTTCAGGGAAATTTGATATTGCGTTTGCTAAAGTTGTTAAGATAT
>Ga0131853_10028402_pt1 | contig 10015 bp, 9 predicted proteins | sample TergutLab28metaG_FD_92764 | JGI IMG/M metagenome (GOLD analysis project Ga0131853, IMG submission 92764) | Labiotermes labralis P1 segment gut microbial communities from Petit-Saut dam, French Guiana - Lab288 P1 (version 2) (version 2) | ecosystem: Host-associated > Arthropoda: Insects >... | reverse complement strand
GGTTTTTTGATTTTATTAGTGAAGATAACTGGGAGAAGGTAGAGGTTTACAGGGAAGACCTTTCTGTAATTAGGGTTTTTCCTTTTGAAAAAAATCTTAATATTTTATTCTCACTTCACGAATGTAGAATGTTACTTAAACAAAATAAGGTTGATGACGCTAAGGCAATTTTAGATACTTATGAAAACCACCTTTACAATCTTAATGATATCCAAAAATATCATTATTTCTTTAATGAGGGTACTTATAAACTAAAAACAAGCGGTGTTGATACTGCGTTAGAATCCTACAAGAAAGCATTAAACCTTAAATTGGATGTGCATGATAAACACATTGCACTTAAATATAATATTGCTTTTTGTAATTATAACCTTGGATTTGTTTCATCATCAATTACTTATATTGAAGAAGTTTGCAAATCATACCCTAAAGATAAAGATAAATCATTATTGTTTTGGTCATACAATCTCCTTGGAAATATGAATACAAGTATAGGTATATTAAGTAAGGCTGAAAAAGCTCACAAAAAATCCTATAAAATAGCATTGAAAAAGTATGAAAAAAATAGAGATGAAGAAGCTAAGCTGTTACTTGGTTCTGCTCATTTAGGTTATGGATATATGTGTCGAAGAGCAAAAAAATATAAACTCTCTAAAGAACATCTTGGCAAGGCAATTGATATGATACCTAAAACTCATAACAATTATTTAGAAGCATTATTTCAAAAATCATGTTGTTTCATCGAAATGAAAGATATTTCGCCTTGTTTATCATTAATAAACGAAGGTTTTAACTTATCCAAAAACAATAAAGTGTACAATCAAATGTTTAAAGGGTTAGAGATATTAGCAAATATTAATGAAGATAGTGCAAAAAGATTAGAAGAGGAAATACTACCTTCATTACTTGAAACTAATTGTGTTCAACATGTACTCTACTTTGCGACATTCTTGAGTGATTATTACAAAGCAAGAGGTCAAGGGTTCTTAATTAGGTCTTACAAAATGTCTGAGTTGACTATGTCTATCTATAAAAGATACACCGAGGGTAGTGTTATATAGATAAGTAAAAAACTAACTTAGTCACCCTAAAAACAGTAAAAAGCAAAAAAGGAAAAGGGGAGCAGGGTGGACTATATATGTTTGATGCGGTTGCTCTATTAGAAATTGCTGTGGTTTTCTGCAATTTATCATAGAGTCTAGCAGCAAACATATATATTCCGCTCGGCTCCCCTTTTCCTTTTTTGCATCCCTAAGCGTGTATATTACATACCAAAACAAAAAAAACTGTCCTATTAAAGATTCCCAACCCTACTTGAAAACCCCTAACGAGACAGCTCCTTTTTATAGCTTCCCTATCCTACTAATCAAATTTACCAAAACCCTGCCCAATAATTTCAGTAGAGTTACTCACAGTAATAAACGCCTGAGAGTCAACTTGCTTAATAAACTGCTGCAATGCAAAAGCCTGCCTACGTGTCAGCACCGTAGTTATTACAAATTTGTCCTGGTTTGTAAAAACGCCAACTGCTTTGTGAGTAGTTGCGCCTCGGTGCATTTCGTCTTTAATATATCTTTGAATTTTCTCATACTCGCTGCTTATTACAACTACAACCTTATGGATTTTTAAACTTTCCATTAATGAGTCCATAGCAAATGTGCGTAAGCCCACCCCAAGGGCTGAATATAACATGGCTTCAATACCAAATATAAACCCTGCACCAAGTGCAATTAAAAAGTCTACAATCAAAAGAGATGTTGAGATTTTAAGCTTTAGATATTTGTTTAAAATCTGTGCCAAAATATCCGTGCCACCCGTTGTTGCGCCAAAATGGAAAACAAGTGCAAGCCCAAAACCTGGTATTAAAACACTATAAATTAGTTCCAAAAACGGCTGATTTGTTAAAGGTTCTGTAATAGGAAAAAGAACTTCCAAAATCCATATAAAGCCTGCAAGTGCAAATGTACCATAAATACTTTTTGAGCTGCTTTCTTTTCCCAAAAATAAAAAACCAAACCCTAGGACTAAAATATTTAAAACCATCATTACTGCGCCAACCGGGATATTTGTAAAAAAGGTGCTTAGCAAAAGAGATATACCGGACATTCCACCGGCTGCAAAACTATTTGGGTTTCTAAAAAACACAACCCCAATTGCAAACATTAGACAACCAAGATTTATAAATAAAAAAGATTTTATATTTTTCATTTTTTAAACCCTTGCCATATTAGGGGCTTTATAAAGTTTACACGATTACATACTTCCATAAGCACTGCAATTATATAGGTGTAAACGGCATATGTTAAAACATTAAGCGTTGCTCGTGGTAGCCAAACCACTACAAATGGCATTTCCTGCCATGATGTAAACACATGCTGCCTTATAATTATTGTGTTAAAGGTAGACATTATTAGACCCGTGACAAGCATAGTAATTAAAAGCGGCATTATGTTTAGTGCTTTTTGCCTTTCTTCTGTTTTAACCAAAAACTTTGAAATTAAAAATTCAACAATCAAAAGTACAACAAAAAATCCTGCAAAAACAATAGGTAATCTTGTTAAGTTTACTATCGTGTCAGTTAATGTATTTGTTGGATTTGAAACTGTTTGGGAGCGAACTATTAAAAACCGCCCCATTATTGTCATGTCACTTGTGTCAACTTCTGCAGGATAATCAATACCATAATAAAAATTCTCGTCAATGCCATCAATACGAAGCATTATTATTGTTGTTACAGCAAAAATAAGCATTATTGCAGCAAAAATGATAGCTCCAATGCGTAACTTAAACGCACTTATATTTTTTATAAGCGGCCAAATTATACCACGCAAAAATCCAATCGCAGCCATTAGTATAGTCATATGAGGTAAATAAGTCCCCGTTGGGCGCAAAAAGAAACCAATGAAATCATTTAAACCAGATACAAGTAACCCATAAAAAGGTCCAAACAAAAGTGCTGGGGGTATTGAAAAAATAGGCGAAAGCCCTACCCTCATTCCACCTGCACCAAAAACCGGTAAGTAAAACGACGTAAACTGTCGCACAGTTAAAGCTGCCGCCAGAAACAACGCTGAAACAATTAATCTTCTAAGGTGTAAACTTTGTTTACTCAAAAAAACCATCTCCTCTTTCAAAATCAATGGGAATTATATATAATCTAAGGACAAGGTGCAACTATAAGGAGGAATTTTTTATGTATAAAGTAAAAAGACAAGAAAATCAAGAGGATAATTATAAGCTTATGGCATATATGTCTAAACGAATTTTGGAAGATGAAGATGATATTTCTGCCATTCTTGCAAACATTTCTGCTGTCATTAACGGATACATGGATAGAATAAACTGGGTTGGTTTTTATATATTAAATAGCAACGAGCTTATACTTGGTCCTTTCCAAGGGCTGCCTGCCTGCACTCGGATTAAAGTTGGAAAAGGTGTTTGCGGCACAGCTGCTTATGAAATGAAAACACAAGTTGTCCCTGATGTTCAGGCGTTTCCGGGACATATTGCATGTGATTCTGCATCAAAATCTGAAATTGTTATCCCAATAATAAGTTGCAATACAGTTTTTGGAGTTCTTGATGTTGACTCACCAGAACTTAATCGCTTTGGTGAGCTTGAAGAAAAATATTTAAGTGAAGTTGTAAATTTAATAAGCAGTAAGCTTGGAGGGTTAGTATGAAGAAATATGATTTCTTTTTATTTGATGCAGACAATACCCTTTATGATTTTGATCATGCAGAGGACGTTTCACTTAGCGTAGTTTTTAATGGGTTTGGCATATCGTATAATGACGGGTTAAAAACAAGGTATAGGGAGATAAACTTGCAAGAATGGGAAAATTTCGAGAAAGGATTGACTACTAAAGAAATTTTACTGGTACGTAGGTTTGAGCGGCTTTTTGAAGAAAAACAATTAAAAATAAATGCGTCATATTTTAATGAGCATTACATCAGAGAACTTGCCAAAGGTACATTTTTAATTGAAGGTGCAGAAGAAATTTGCAAAACATTAACAGTTGCCGATAAAAAAATTTATATAGTAACAAACGGAGACAAGTTTATTCAGGAATCAAGAATAGGATTTTCAGATATATATAAGTTTATTATTAATACTTTTATCTCCGAGCATGTTGGTTTTAATAAACCTCAAATTGAATATTTTAATTATGTATTTGCCTCCATCCCAGACTTCATAAAAGAAAAGTCGCTCATTATTGGTGACTCTCTTTCTGCTGATATTAAGGGTGGCATTAATGCCGGAATTGATACTTGTTGGTTTAATCGCTATGGGCAAAAAAATCCCACAGACCTTAAACCAACATACGAAATAAGGAATCTGCGGGAAATTAATAAATTTATTTAAAAACTATCTACTAAACCTCAATGCGTATTGTAGCCGTAAACTGCAAATTTGGGTCAAAACGCTCCAGTGTTGTTTCAAGCAAGATATCTTGGTTAAAGGTTACAATAACTTCTGTTGTTTCTCCGTTGACTGACAATATCACGGGTACATCAAAATCAATCATTTGGCGGTTTAGCAGTACATAAAAAACACCATTTACATGTTCATCTGTTTCGATATTAACTTCGTTTGTATCACGATTAAACGAAGCACGTATTATGCCCTCATTCATTTCATGCGGTGCTCGCAGCCAATAAAAAGACTCAATAGTGCGGTAAGATGCTCGAGTACCCAAGTGCCAAACTATTTCACTAGGCAAAGGGTTGCGTACGTGCTGCTCTAAAAAACGGACTGCGTTGGTATCAATTGATATTGTGTCTGAGCTTCCACCGTCACGCCAGGCAAATGGGTCATACCATATTTCTTGTGGTACGCTCATGACAGAGTTGTCTTCAAAGTTATGCGGTCTATTTACATGCATATTAAGCACAAAAGTATAACCTAAATCTTTTAATTGTTCGCCAAAATTTACTGTCTCATGATGGCGGTCAAAGGCGGTATCGTTATCTCCGCATTGCAGAATAATAGGCGTATGCTTGAAGTTAAGGGGGTTTACATGATTATGATGCCCTGCGGACATGCTTACTGCCGCAAAACGGTCTGCCATTCTGGGGGTTATAGCATAAACACCGTCACCGCCGGCAGAAAAACCAAGTAAGTAAATACGGTTCGGGTCTACATCATGAAACAAAATCATGTTTTCTATCAAACGGTCGTACAATGGAAAGGACTCATCATTAAAATGTGTATTCCACGTATCACGAACGCCACGAGTCGCTACATAAATGCCATCTCTCACACTAAACCGATAATACCCTTGCATATGCTGCCACTGCTGGTCATTAAATGCCGCAGTAGTGCCACCGCCTCCGTGCAGTGCAATATACAATGCCCGCCCATTTTCAGATGGTTGACCCATTATATGATACTCAAACCGCATTGTTACTTCACCAAACTCAATAGCACGATTTTCCATTTCGGCAATTCTGTCCGGGTTATAAAGCTCTTGTGTTCTTAATTCTTCCCATAGCTTTTGGCGTGCTTTCATCTCTTCGTCATAAGCAGTTTTAATAATTTCGTTGGGCATACTAATATCCTCCTCATAATATTCATCAGCTGTTTCATAACTGATTGTGTCATAGGTACAAGCACTTACTATCACAAGCAACAATACACCTATTAACAAAATATTCTTTTTCATATCATCACCCTTTCTATCCTAGACCTTTACAGAGGAAACAAAAGACAATCGACCCGGGGCAGTACCAACAATCAAATATTCGTTGCCATGATATTGTGTTTCTATATCAATTTCTTCTCCAAGGCGTGTTTCACCCAGATAATTTATATGGATTTCTTTCCAGACCGGTACTTGTTTTAGTGACTCTTCTGACGGATAAAGAGCATTTCCAATTAAATCACCATAAATACTGTTATTCATGTGAATATTTGTGTCTACTTCGGCATAGCGCACCGTTTTTTTGTGACGTGAATGATTTTTACCCCATTCATTTATATCCTTTGGGATATTAATTTTTTGGGGTATTAAAATAACACCGTACCCTTCTAAATTTGGAAGCAAAACAGGCAAAGCGGAAGGTTTTAATATCTTTCGATTTTTTATGTCAAATAAAATCCAAAGGCTTGCCCATTCCATAATTTTATTTCCGTTTTCATCATACATATCACCTTTACGCAAAAATGTTCCACGTGCTATAGATTCTGGCCATGTACGTATTGTTACTGTCTCGTTATAGCTTGGCATTCTTATTACCTTTACGCCAAAACGTTGCAAAACAAAACTAATATTTAACTTAGACAGTACTTCAAAGCCAATTCCAATATCATTTGCATTTTCTTCAGCGGCAACGTGTACCATTCTAAGCAACGCTGACAATTTAATTTTGCCGCTCATATCCAAGTCATAGTAATTTATTCGCTTTTTTCCTTCATATAAATAATTCATTTTTACCTCCTAATTTTTTTGTAACAAAATTATAATCTAAAATCGTAACAAATGTAAGAAATATGTCGTTTACATTTACGAGATTTTATTTTAGAATAATGTCGTAAATATGAAATAAGTATTAACAATGTTTTACAAAAAAGTTTGCGTAGCAAACTTTTATATTTAACTTTGCAAAGGGGAATTTATATGTTTAAGGGGATATTATTTTCGGTTATTTTTATAGCAGCAGCTTTTGTTTCAAGCTTTAATGTACTTGCGGTTGATGTATTATTTGAACATCGTGAACGAGAGCAGCTTTCCCGTGGGGTAGAGTATGAGCGGAACCGCATGATGACAAGCCGTGGAATGCTTGATGTTCATGTACTTATTATTGATGTCAACGAGGAATATATTTCTCTTGCACCGGTAACAAGCTCCGGAACAGTTGGAAGTCGTGACACAACAACTAGGATGCTTGCAGACGCTGGAGCAATTGCAGGCATTAACGCAGATTTTTTTCATTTGGCTGGTACCCACACAGTACATTTTGGACCAATGGTTTATGAAGGTCAAGTTATAGCGATGTATTCTGCCGCAAATTCCTGGAGAAACGAAAATGCTACATTTATGCTTGACATGATGGGGAATCCGTTTTTTAGGTATATCCAAGCCGAACTTGCTTTTTACAATAATGGTCAGCGTAATATTAGAATTGGTGCATACAATAATATTGGTTCAAGTTTTACCCTTCCTGTAATTCTTGACCGCCAAGTTATTACAAGCACCCGAGACTTAAATACCAGATTTGAAGATTTAATAACAGTTGTTGTGGATGATGGTTATATTACATACATTTCACGCCCGGGTGAAACTGTAACCATACCGCAATATGGATATGTAATTGTCTTCCCTCCTGCCATGAATGAGACACATGCACCACGGTTGCGTGTTGGTGACACTGCGCGTGTTGTAATTGGCACTGATTTGCGTATTGATTTTTCTCAAATACAAACTGCTATTGGAGGCGGTGGTATTATTTTAGAGCGTGGTGAGGTTGTTGTTGATACCGGAACGCCTACCGGACGTCACCCACGTTCGGCAGTTGGCGTAACCCGTGACGGGCGAGTTATTCTTATGGCTGTTGACGGCAGGTCACACTCTGTGGGAGCAACTCACCAAGAACTTGCTGCTATTTTACGAAGATATGGGGTTGTTGACGCAATGCACCTCGACGGTGGTGGTTCAACAACTTTAGTTGGGAGAAATAATAGTAACACACTAAGCGTTTTAAATACACCGGCTGATGGTGCAGCAAGGCGAGTAATTAACGCTTTTGGAGTTTTTGACAATTCCCCTACTGGTGAGTTTTCACAAATTTCGCTTCGTATGGAACATGACCGTGCTATAAAAAATATCCCCCTTTCTTCAATGATTATTGCCGAAGATAGCTTTGGAAATCCTGTTGAATATGAATTTAACATAAACAACATTGAGTTTAACAACACAGCTTCCGGCACATGGGATGATTTGGGGCGATACACACCACTTACAACCGGCCTACATTTATTAGATGTCCAATATGGAAACAAACGAGCTACAAAAACCATTCAAGTTTATGCTCTGGCAGAGTTAGAGTTTACAGTAAGAAGCGTAAACCTAATGCAAGCCGGACAAATAAACCTTGGTTTTAGAGGAACTGCAACAGATGGAACAGCTGTGTCACTTCCAAGTGTTACTGAACTAACAGTAAATCCATCAAACCTTGGGTACTTTAACGGAAATACATTTGTAGCAGTAAACGGTGGTGTTGGTTATATTTCTGCAACAGTTGGAAATGTGCGTCAATTTATACCCGTTTCCATTGGCGGATTCCCTTGGCCAATGGATATGAATACTTCAAGTATTACATTTTCAAGTTATCCGGCAGCACTTGTTTCCGGGTCTGTAAATATTGGAACAGCTACAGGTCGTGGAATCCCACGGCTTGACTATACATTTACGGAAAGCACAATCACACAAGCCGCATATATAAACTTCTCACCTGCACTTACAATTCCCGGTGAAAACCCGGTTGGAATCAGTCTAAATGTTTTTGGTGATGGCTCTGGTCATTGGCTCCGGGGGCGTGTACGTGATGCAAATGGGCAAATTCACCTTATTGATTTTTCACGAAATGCAAGTTTCATCGGTTGGCAAACAGTAGTTGCTCCGCTTCCTGCAAATGCGAGTGGACCATTTACAATTGACCAAGTTTATATGGTAACACTTGGGTCAACAGAAGACAGCAGACATTCAATTATGATTGATAATATGGAAGCACTTTTTGCTCCAACAAGCACAGCAGTAGTTCCCCAAGGGACAGTTTTTAACGACTACCGCCGTGCAACATCAAGTTTTGTGGCAACATCAAGCCCTGTCGAGTTTACTGTACCAACAGATACAACAACTTATAGTGTGCAGCCGTGGTCAAATTTTGCTATAGTTAATTTAACTGCCGCTGGTGGTGGAATCATGGTGGCAGATATAAACCAGTGGAACAGATTCATGAGGGATATACAGGCAACAACAGCCAGTTATGTAGTTATTATGATGGACTATGCCCCAAGAAACTTTGCAAGCTCAATGGAGTATGAGCTTTTCCATCTTGCAATGACAACGCTTCGTGATGATGGCAGAGTTGTTTTTGTAGTGAGTTCCACAGGCGGCAGCTCGACAGTTTTAAACATGCGTGATGGGATACGTTATATAGATGTTGCTCGCCCAAGTGAAGGTATACCAACTATACGTTTTTGGACAGGTGCAATTACTATGTGGAGTGCTTAAATCATTCCTATCGCATAATTATTTTTAAAGGAGAAGTTTATGAAAAACTACACACTTGCAGAATGGCTGGATTGGCTGGAGTTGCCGGAGAATGAAGAGCAAATTGAACATCTCTCTCATTTTACAAACCTAAGGCACTTAGATGAACTTGGGGAAATGAGAGGGTTTAAAGGTTTTGTCGCAAGATCTGTTTTGTTTTTTACAAGAAAACATGTGGCAGCACTTGAAGCATTGTCACTTTGTGAAAATGTTGATGATATAAGAGCGTTTAAAAGTAGCAGGCATTATGACAAGCTTAAAAATATGAACATTGGCGGAGATATCGGGGATTTAAGCGAGCTTCGGGAACTTAAAGAGTTGAAGGAGCTTAGACAGCTTAGGGATTTGTAAAAAATAACAAATAAAAAAGCTCGAAGGCAATATTCGGGCTTTTTTGATGTACTATAAAATTGATTTAAACGTAGACAAGGGGGTGTTTCATTCATTATCATTTTAGCAACCGTCTACTTATGACATCATTTAATGAAACATATATATTACTGTCCGGGTCATCTTTCATTTCTTTAATCATTTGTAAATCAATCTCATCAGGTTCTACCTCTTCAATATCGTCCCATAAGATCTTTTTTAAAGGTGTATCAAAATGTCTACATATCATATCCCATAAAGAAAAAAGCACATCGTCATCCATTTGTTCAACAGCTTGAATTACTTGATGTTTAACAGAAACCATAATTATCACTCTTTCACATTTTATCATTTTGTTTGTCTAAGAACTTT
>Ga0131853_10028401_pt1 | contig 10015 bp, 7 predicted proteins | sample TergutLab28metaG_FD_92764 | JGI IMG/M metagenome (GOLD analysis project Ga0131853, IMG submission 92764) | Labiotermes labralis P1 segment gut microbial communities from Petit-Saut dam, French Guiana - Lab288 P1 (version 2) (version 2) | ecosystem: Host-associated > Arthropoda: Insects >... | reverse complement strand
TGGTGGAGGGCTTGGATATGGTATTGTTCATATGGCAAGAGTAAGCTTTGGTTATTAATGTGTTTTAGTAGAGTCATAGTATTATCCATGGGGCCGTATTTGTGTCTGTTTTGAAGAATGTGTAGGGTGTATGCTGATTGGGGATTGTTGCTTCTGATGTAACGTATATGCTCTTTGTAGCGTATGCTTAGACTGCGGCTAGTCTGGCCCACATACGACAAATTGCACGTGTTACATATAATAAAGCAAGTGTCATCTAGTTGGTCAACCTTTATTCAAATATCAAGATGATGCACGGTCCAATATGCACAAAATTTATAAGTTCAAGGGTCTTAGAACATGCTTTACATCCTGCCTAAATCAATGACTCCCAAAATTGATCAATATCTGGTGACTATACCTTTTTGAACTTTTTGATAGCCAACTCACCCTCAAGGGCACAAGGCTCAGCCACTAATGGCTTGGCTGTATGTCCGTTTCCATAACATCATTAGTTTCATGCACATTCAATGACTGACAAAAGTGATTCTTCCACCTATTCAGAATCCTGTGCAGCTCACCCTTCTGATCCTTTGCCACGTTAGGTTTCAGTTCATAACCCTTCTTAAAATCATTTACGCCTCTACACTAGTAAGAAGGCAAGACAGCTAAGTCAGGGTAGTGGCTCGGGTACAGGCCACATGATACGGAGTTCCGTACCCAGTCAGAACAATAATTTTTTGCATCTCCAACAAGGTGCAGACAGGTTCCAGGGCCCACACAGGCTCGTATTCAGAGTGTTGCAGAGGTAAAGTGGCCATAGAATGAAGCTGACCAATCACGGACATCTAGTGCCTGGGTTAAGAGTGAGTTGAGTTATACCTCTACTCCCCCTACATGCCTTCACTCCATGGACAAAGGCACCTTTACCCTTACCTCTCTATATGGTGGTATAGCTAGGAATTTTGGCACAAGGGACAAGGAATCATGATGGCTGTTCCTGACAGCAATTATGAATTAAAAACAATTCAGTTATTTACTGAAAGTTAATTTATCTTTATATTGATGTGGTGCACCCTGCTGGGTTTTTTTTTATAAAACTAAGTAGACTGAAACAAACAAACAAAAAATCTGACACTATATATATAACTTATAAATCAGAAACAAAATTCTTGGCATATATAACAATAAAAATATGAAATGGGACAGACACATTAAATATCTAATTTCAAAAGTCAGTGAAAATTACCATATCATAAAATCACCTAAGGATAAAACCAGGCCACATTATATGAAGTATATATATTGCATATTTTCATGCTCACTTAAGGTACGGTTTAATTTTTGGGGGGTCATGATCCCAAAAGTAAAAGTATTTTTAAACTGCACAAGAAAGTAACATGATTAATCAGTCAAACAGGTAGATGAACTTTGTGTAAGGACCATTCTAAAGCTCTAAACATACTTCCAGTGCCTTCCATGTATATAAGCAAAACAATATGCTATATGACAGTAGACATACCTACGTTGGAACAAAACACAGAAATACAAAACCATAACGCATGTCAAAGCTCAGATCTCCATATTTGGTCTACCAGAACTGGTGTCTTTATATGCCTCACAACTCAAGAAATATACAGGTGCTCCTATATGGAAAATTACTGTTTTAATTCAATTTATTAATGGAAGTACATGTACTTTTGACATACAAATTACGTATTAAACAAATTCATAGAGCCGTTGAAACAAAATTGATTGAGCTATTTATTAACAATACTCTTTCTTGGAAAACACACTGAATATATTAAGTCTAAACTAAGCTCAGCAGTCAGACAAACCATATGTATCACCAAATATTCTGAAAATGATTTACTATTCCTATTTCCACTTTGTAATGACCTATGGTTTACTGTTCTGAGGGCACTCCTCAGACAGTATAAAGATTTTCAGGTTGCAGAAGATTATTAGAATCATATTGGGTTATAGAAGTAGTTACTCTTGTAGAAAATTGTTTTTTAATTTAGAAATCTTACCACTCCCTTCCCAGTACATTCTTTCTCTTCTCTTGTTTATGATAAGAAATAGGAATCAATTTATGGACAATTATGAGATATATCACAGTGACACTAGACCACATGCTAATTTTCACCAACCTTTAGTTAATTTGACTAAATACCAGCAGGGAGTGTACTGTTTAGATGTTAAGCTGTTTAATACGCTACCTTCTTATAGGAAAATAGAGTCTGATAATCCCAAGAAATTTAAACTGATTTTACATAAGTGTTTATATTAAAATTCCTTTTATTCTTAGATGAAGATTTTAAACTTCAAAAAAATTAAATTTATTAATATACTATCTTGCTTAGTATTTGAAAGTTTGTCACATAAAATAGATATACATTATGTTTATTTTATTCTTTAACTATATACTTAGTTTTTGTATCTGTAGATCTTGTTTTTTACATAACATAACACATGAATGTAACAATCCTTATCCATTATGCAATGGTGTAATCAATTATTTTGTGTCCAGTAAGTAATCTAACCTTTTAATTGGTGTTTTTATGTTATTATTTGTTATATTAAAATAATTTATATTACATTAAACCCTCAAACATGACACTAGGCCTAGTAACTAAAACTGCTGTACACTTTAATACTGACTCCACTTCACCTCTTAAGCACATACTTTTGTTACTGTCGTGTACAGTATTGACTATTTCCACATCTATATGCATTTTGTAATCCTGTTAGGTTCCATGGAATAAGAATAAATATATGATATATATAACACTAACTATTGTTTAGTACATTTTGCAAGCACTGTATACATAATATATACAGAAAACCCTCTGTACTATAAATGTTACAGACCATTTAAACATATATGTTACCACATACATAAATGTATGCATGTTTAAACAAATATGTTACCACATATGTAAACTTGAGACTATGTACTTTATTAGCATGTTCTACGCCAATGACTTGGCACAAAGGATGAATAAACTGATTCAAAAAACCAGTTAAACATAATACTAAACAGTGTACATCAGCACATCCACTTTATTACTCAAGGCATTTACATAGGCTACATGTTTCGACTATAAATAGTCATCTTCGGGCGTATTTTTGTCATTTAAGTCACAAGCTGCTACGCACACTCTGGGATCCCATCGTGTTTACATCCATGTAATACACAAAACAGCTGTACTTATTAAGAAAACAGCTGTGTAATTTGTGCTTTGAATACACTTAGAAAGTTGCTGTGTTTGGCTCAATAATTTAAAATTGTTGAAGGCCAAGAACCAATTTTTTCTCCATTTAAAATACCTATTTTGCTGCCCCTTGGATTCAGCTGCCTGGGGAAGCCACATAATTTGCATCCCCCTCCTACCCCCCTCCCCCAGCTACACCTACGACTATGCAAACCTCTAATCTTTTTGTTCTTAATGTTTCAAGACGTTAATTTCACCTTTCTGATATTCCATTCTTTTGTTCATTAAATGCGTACTATTTCGTGGCTTACGTCGTTCAGACTTTGTCCGCTAATTTACAAGTGAATTGTGGTGTCACATCACATATGCTGTCATATTGAGCCCAGCAGCAAATCTCCCCCCTCTTCCCGAGACTTGGATTTAAATAAGATTACTGCTCAGGCTCTCGTCGTCGCCATATACAAACGTATCTTTAATCTAAGACTCGAGCACAACAGCTGTTATGGGCTACCCAATCGTACAGAGGCTCTTTATGCAACAAAGCTGCAGTATTCACGTCCCATCTACGCTTCACATATATAACGCAGTAACACAATCGCAGACGTTTGCATACCTGTTTGAATATTGATGCTGCTGTACTTGCTCTCAAAATATTTCACTCCTTGAAGTTCATTGTTCCAATCATGTGACTAGGTCAATCTGTTACCACAACAACGTTGTCCCATACTTCCGTCAATTCAGTCAGTTTTGCTCCTCTGGCAGATGGATTCATACCTTCCGATCCCGCAATGGTTGTGCCATTGGCATATATATACACACACGGATGTGAAATTCAACAACGGCGTAGCGCACTCCAGTACACGTTACGTACCCTCTCACTATGAACCCAGCAACAATCAATAACTATTGCTCGCTTTCTCACTCTGCTACACTCCGACGTTCAGGGAGCAGAAACATCACGATTGGAAGTGGTGTATTCCGCGACGCAGTTCCCAGATTTCAGCAATGTGCGTCTTACTTCCACATCGTCATGAGATTCCACGCTACACTCGTAAGAGACTGTCATTTACGTTTATAAGCACAGCCTTTTTTGAGCCAATTTTCACGACCTCCAAAACTCTCAATAGCGTTATATGCATATGCCTGACATCAAATTTTACTCAAATCTATGCATTTGGAGAGTATGGATAGAAATTAATTTACGTCCGTAAGTAACGTACGACTTTCATTCAGCCGATTTTCACGATACTCAAGTTGCTGAACAGCATTATGTGCAGATCTCCTACTGCAGATTTTCATTCAATGTGGAAGAGAAATGTAGATAACCTGGGGAAAATTTCAATTGCCATCTCACATAGGCATTCCACTGCACTGATTTTCCTGACACTCAATTTCTCAGTGCCACTATATGGAGATATATACCAAGGTTCGCCCAGCTCTATCAAGAAATATGCTAAATGCAGGTACAAATTCATTTATGGCCTTAAGTAATGAAAGATTGTTACTGACCCCATTTTCATGAAAATCACACCTGCATGACAGCTTTCTGTAAAGAATTCCTACACTGAATTACATGAAAATTTGACATCTGGCTTAGTCAGTGATATTAGATCACAGACACAAACACATACAAGTTTTTTTGGGCATAGGCTGAGATGATTAAATGCCAGGCAGTAGGCAACCCAACAGTGAGGTAAACATGCATGAATCCATTAGCATGTGTGACTATCAATTATGAGTCTCAACATTTTCAATTTTAACTGCAGTTGTGTTTTGGGTTTGAAGTTATGTCAGTTTTTAAGAAGTCAGTGCAGCCTGTTGCATTTTCTCTGCTAATATTCCACCCACCAGTTCCATGCTAGCATGTGCAAACTGCCAACACACCTCATACATAATGCCAGATGCAGTGAAATATGCATGCTTACATATGAGTAGCCAACAAACCATATAATTCTGCAAGCAGAGTTATCAGACATCAGGTTTAATTAAGACTTCTCGTCAACTTAAAGAGGGTGATCAATTAACCCCTTGCACTAGGATTCAATGCCCAGTGTGATGTACAGCTGACTATAATTCAAATGAAGGCTGCATAAAAAGGTCCATCATAGACTCCCAGCTACATCCATTGTTTGGTGTTGTGAACACCACATTACTTGACAGGCATACTGGACACTGTTTGTACACTATGTGAAGAACTCACCTGCAGCATTAAGTTTGACTGTGAAGATAAAGATGCTACTGTCCCTGATCTGTCAGGACCACCTTACCCACAAGATTTGAATCTTCAGCATTATATATTTAACACTTTGAAGCCCATGCCTGAGCCTTTCTCGGACTCTCCAAACTTTCTGCATGGCCCACACCCAAACACAGCTCAGGTTTATATAATCGTGTTTGTATTATGACATCCATGGCTTGAACTCGGGTTTGGGCCACATAAAAAAAAATGCCAATAATGCCCAGGTTTCTGGACCTGACAAAATGCTAAAGGGCTGGAACTCAAATTGTTAAACTGTCCTCTGACCAGAACCCCTTTCCAACTTTGTTGTGTCAAAACATTCATATTTGCCAAATACTGATTTCAGAGATAACATAATGTGGTGTGATTTGTCCATCTTATGTTGCCTAACATAATGATTCATGCATTATGGTTTAGTAATATAATTTTTGCATAGAACATCTGACAGAACAACTGCTATATACACTGGAGTGACAAGGAGTCAAGTTATAAATACAGTGGCTTAGAACTAACTGAGCACAAAGAGAAAGGATGCGAAATAACTAAATATGTAAATGAGTGATGGAGGAAATAAGCAACAAACACACAAACCTAACATACAAATGCAAAAGTCTGACTAACTAACTAACTCCATACAGCACAGCCTTTTTTTTTAGACTCTAATGGCTCCACACCTACTCAAGAAATTCCCCACATTCTATGGCACATTAAGGTTAATACCATGCTCACAAGAACTCACCACATGCCCTGATCCTGAGCCAGATCAAACCAGGCCATGCCCATTCCTTAAGGTCCATTTTAATATTATCATCCCATCTATGTTTAGATCTTCCAAGTGGTTTGTTCCTTCAGATTTCACCACCAAACCTCTGTATGTATTTTTCTTCTCCCCAGTACATCACCCATACCCTGCCCATCTCATTTTCCTTGATTGGATCATCCACATAATATTTGGTGAGAAGTACAAATCATGAAGCCTCTACTTATGTAATTTTCTCCAGTCTCCTGTTGCTTCCTACCTCTTAGGCCCAAACAGTGTTCTCAGCACCACATTCTCAAACACCACCAGCTCATATTCTGCCCTTAATGATGCACTACTGTTCACACTCACATAAAACATCTGGCAAAACTGTAGTTCTATATATTTCAAACTTTATAATTTTGGGCAGTAAATGGGAAGACAGAAGATTCTTGACTGAACAGTAGCAGGAACTTGCTGAACTTCATCAGCTCTTAATTTTTTCCTGCATTGCATTTTCATATGTTAGTGTCACTCTCAAATATTTCAACTTGGCCACATTTTAAAATAACTTATTACCTATGTTTATGCTTTCACCTTGTCCTGCATTCTGTTCAGAGGGCATGACAGCTTTGTTGATCAGTTATTAATGATAGAGTTCATGCCAATTATGTCTGTCTCATGTCTTATGACAGTGCTCAGTCTAATTCAAGATCTGGATACAGCAGCATAGTATTTTTGCAGATTGAGTTTACATCTGTTTCAGCTGACCCCCACAATCCACTGCACACAAAAGAACACACTGTGATATTTTTTTTGCATGACTGCAGAGAGGGCTTCTAGGACTTATTCCCACCATGGGTATGTTCATGGTCTGCTCATGATCAAGGAACATGGTCCTTGCCTATACGTATTCAAATGCATCTGTTCATGACAGGACTGTGGCTTCAGTGTGAGAGCTAGTGGGTACATTCCTATGAAAAACAGTGTACAGTAAGATGCAATTCACACTGCACAGTCAGCTAGCTTCCATTCAACAGCTGGACAAATATTCTTCACCATGGCCCAATAAAAGTGTCAACACCAACAATATGGAGGATTCTGCTCTTCTAGGATATGGCACTGCATTACAGAAGGCCTTCCAGGACCAATCAATCACTGAAAATGAGGGCACAATGTTCCCTCAAAACACTGGGATCTGATTACTCACTGACACAACATCACAGACTACAAGAGCGCAATTATCAGCTACACTGCTTCAAAAACCTCAAAACTCACCAGCAATCATGTTCATGGCATGATATAGTGGATTTAAATACAGCAAAGAATGTTTTATCTGACTGTGAATGCACACAATCACACATGCAGTGGGAACTGAGCTTGTCTGCCTGGCTCTTGACTGCAGTATCGCTGTCCCTCCACAGTGAGTCAGGCCTCACTGACTCTGAGAATGAAGGATAGAGTGCTATAAAGTGTGATACATTTATATGTGTTAAATACTGTGAATTGTCAAGGCTAGTTTAAATTGCTTGACAGTCTTCCAAGGAGCAGTCCTTGTATTTCACTTCCAGCAACATACAGTAATCCAAGCTCAGCAGTCTCATATTTTAACACTGTTTGACTGGTGTAGTGCACACAATGTAACAATACAGGCAAGGAGTTTATCTACTGAACAAAGGAGAAAAGGCAATTATCTTCCTTTCCTACTACAGTAAAGACAAAACCATTATCTTCTTTTTCTACTACAGTAACCCCCATAATCCACCAGTTTGAGCTATACAAATCTATACATGCATGGATACACCAGTACTTGTTTATTCGAACAGTTAAAGTAATTTGACTTCTATGGTCATAAGCACCAGATATGCAGGGTTTATTTTGTGTGTACATTTGAACTGCTTTCCTTACTATTTTCATAATTTTGTGCTACTTTCTTAGCTTTAACTGTCCACTTATATGAATGCATATGTACAAAAAATAGGCCACATGTCTAAACCTTTATGCTCAACTGTTGCAGAAGGACTGACATTCCACATGTGGTTAACTAGACTGTATAAGGGGCAGCCCTGCCAGCTGTACTTGTCATAAACACACAGTTCCTGTGGTAGGGGCTAACATGCTGCATTTATGTTTCAATAGCTTCTGCCACCTGTTGATAACTTTAAAAAGCATTCAGTGTCACCACCTTTGTTTCAGTCTGGCCATTAACCCTTAGCCGCCTAACGACATATATAGTGTATATGTTGTGCAGTGAGCCCTTTAAATAGCCGAATGGCCATTAAAGTGGACAAAAAGGGGGGGGGGATTTAATTCCAGCGTCAAAGATTTAATTCCAGCGACAAAGGGTTAATACATTTTTATGAAGTCTATTCCCAAATCTAAGCAAGGAAAATTTTAATGCTAAAAGAGCAGCAGTGCAACTAAATCTGGGTGCAAAGGGATAAACAATGTTGGACTTACATGGTGTTCACCTTACACAGAAACCTTCAAAATGAATTAACTATGGAAGTCACAAGACTTACTGTATTCACTTTGGTATCTATGAGTATTTGATTATGAACTATGAACTGATGCTCATGCTACTTAGACAAAGACTATGCAACGTCTGTGAACACTAACTACTTACAATATACAACACTGCGCTGTAGTGACTGGATTACTCGCTGTACACTGTACACATCTGCATTCAGTATGGATTGCTGCTAGGCAGCTTCATTCAAAAACACTTACTGTATTAGGAGTACATTCATAGCTACAGTCAAAGGGAACGTGTTTGCAATGCCAAAAAACACTTGGTGGTGTATGCACTTGTCTCTTCACTCCCGCACCAACAATGCAAGTGATCTCATCACTGTTATGGTACTTAAGTACCATAGTACCCATGTATGGACTTCCTTCCTTCACAGAAGACTAATGTCAGAGTGTAAACCTTCATTATTCGCACCATCCATTAAGAAAAGTATTATGTATCTGCATATAAAAAAATGTACACACTAATGAGACAAAACTAAATGGGTTGTGAACTAGTGGCTGAGTCACAGCAACTAACCAATGAAGATGAGGTTGTCAGAGTGGTGCTGTAGGAGTCTTACACCTTCTCGGCTATGACCCTGGTTATTGGGTGAACAGTTCCTGAACTTTTGAAGGAACAAAATGCCTTCATCTTCAAGGGTTGAAGGGGCCAAGCAGAATGCTTATTCCTGAACATCACAACACTCCTTCTAAACACTGGGAACTACCTGACCGGTGACATGTCTTATCCCAGATGATATGAGTCATTGAAAGCAATAATTGTGTTTTTATCACATATTGTGAGTTCTGAATTTCCTCAAAGGATTGAACAAACACCAATATATTCAGTTCTCCTTTGAACTGTACAAAATATGAAGCGATATGTATTAGAATTACAGTCTCTTGGGATGTGACACCATCAGAGTATTGCACAATACACAGTATCATGACACCATCAGAGCATTGCACAATACACAGTATCATGACACCATCAGAGCATTGCACAATACAAAGTATCATGACACCATCACAGCATTGCACAATACACAGTATCATGACACCATCAGAGCATTGCACAATACACAGTATCATGACACCATCAGAACATTGCACAATACACAGTATCATGACACCATCAGAGCATTGCACAATACAAAGTATCATGACACCGTCAGAACATTGCACAATACACAGTATCATGACACAATCAGAGCATTGCACAATACACAGTATCATGACACCATCAGAACATTGCACAATACACAGTATCATGACACCATCAGAACATTGCACAATACACAGTATCATGACACCATCAGAACATTGCAC
>Ga0131853_10028400_pt1 | contig 10015 bp, 5 predicted proteins | sample TergutLab28metaG_FD_92764 | JGI IMG/M metagenome (GOLD analysis project Ga0131853, IMG submission 92764) | Labiotermes labralis P1 segment gut microbial communities from Petit-Saut dam, French Guiana - Lab288 P1 (version 2) (version 2) | ecosystem: Host-associated > Arthropoda: Insects >... | reverse complement strand
CACACACACCACACACACACACACACACCACAAACACACACACACACCACACACACACACACCTAACCAGGAATCACATATGACGCCATATTTACCAACATTTTATCATAACAACATATTACTGTACTGTAGTTTATCATTTAATAATTCATAACTCTAGCTAACACAACTGTAAACTCCCTGAAGATGGTGTATTAACACCGAAACATGTCGGAATAATTTAATGTAAATTTACAGTATTTATTTGTGCAGATGTTGGTATATAATACACATGTATTATTCAATATGCACGGTATGAACATAAAAGTAATCAATGCTTAGATAATGATCTGACTAGTATGTACGCTGGTCTGAAAGGGGTACACGAGTTCTTGAGTGAATCAGAATACAAGAAGACAACTGCTCATGCATCCTTCGGTTTTTGTGAATGCCTAAAGAATTACGTTCAGAAAATGACACGATAATAAGAAGCCTTCTAAGAGAAATCCAAAGGCCTGCTCTCCCATTGCGCAGATATGCATTCCAGTAACAGCATCACATCAGTGTTATTAATGACGTATTATTTTAATGTGTAAAAAAACATAACCTAAATACATATTTTTATACCTTACATTTATTAGAGATAACACAACAGTTTCATAACGTTGCCTTGATGGTAACTATTCTTGCAAACCATATTTCATAACATAGGTTACGTGTACGTAAGTTCATAATCCACTTCCTTACCACATTCCACATACCTTACTCCACGGTCCATTAGTTACCGCATTAAAACCGCAACCTAATGAACGCCAAACGTCATCAGCCGCTGAATATCTTCCCAGTTGCAGCTAGCCGTAACAACTGCAGTCCATGTCGCAACAACAGAAATCCTACCTGACATAATGAGTCCATAAGCGGTACAATATATACACTACCAACCAGCCCGTGCCCTCGAAACGTGCCGACAGGCCCATAATGTAGCAAGAAAGAAAAAAAAGAATCTTCGCAAACCAGGCCTGCGTTTTCGTTAAATATGACATCAGAATACTATTCGAAATGTGTATCTAACGTCAAAGGTGATATTTTGCCTGACAGCGGCCCTTTCTGTCGAAACACGTTGCGAAGATAAATGCTGTGAACAGCATTCACATATCGCTGCTTATGATGAAAATATATATCACAAAATATTAGATATTTTACAGCATAATGCTCGAGGATAGAAGATTCTTAACTTATGACGGCAGTTTCTGCACAGTCACTTGCGAAAACGTAAGATGTGAATGATACGCACATATCCTCGTAATTGACGAAAATATACAGTAAAATAATGAGATATTTTACGACATAATGCTCAAGGACAGCCTACAGCTAACCTTCAAATCGTCCCTTCTCCTGTACGCTTCAGGTAAATGCTTTCAGTGATACCTTCGCGGAGAAATGTTGAACTATTTTCTTTCCTTCCACACCGAGTTACACATCATGCCAATATCTCCGTTTCAAATAATAAAACGACCCATCAACCATTCCCCATTCCATACTTTGTTAGGTACGAACACAAAAACAGAACGCTACTGCTAACTTCAATTTAAATAATTGAGATTAGTAACATTTTACTGATTTCCAAATCGACGTACCTTCCAAATACTGGACGGGGAATGTGTACCTGGACAGACATTTATGCGACACAGAGGAAAGGCAATGAAATGGGGACATGCAGAGACAAGGAACTCCCGACGGGTAATGGGTAAAGCCAAAAATAAAGGCAAAGTTTTGCTTGTGCACGCCATAAGCGCATAATGGATGAAGGTACAGCTCCACATACTCTTCAACATTGGCATTAGATGGCGGTGAGGGCGGAAAAAGGGCTCTCCCCCCCCCCCACGATACCAATAAATCCGTTGACGGTCTGAACGCGATGGACAAGAGACACATCTCTTGCCTCTACCAGCAATCGACCCACGATTCCGCGTTACGACCAGCCAGCAGCCCACTCACTAGGCCGACTACGCAGTCCCGTTTCCCGACGAGTAACAGGATAGTACTTCAAAACTCATCTCCATTGTTAACAACACATTACGATTCTAATGACAAACACTCCTGTCGGTCATACATTGTCACAATCAACTTGTGCGGTAAGTCCAGATAAGGCGGCAAACTCCGTAACAAGTCGGAACACGAGAGACTTCTACACTTTCAGCTGGCGTCATTAAATACACAAAAGGCCCAACTGGCTGAAGGCATGGAACTGAAGAACGACTTAAAGTTTTCTTATAGGATAATGAATATCCAACACCAAATACACTGAAACTGGCTATCTCCCACTGCAGCAGGAAAAAATGTCTAGTATTAAGTGGCAAATTGCAGGTATCATACTGTAGCCAGACATAAGCGTGAGGGCTACAGATGAATGGAGGAGGCAAAAAATACGAACTTCAAGTCCGTCGTGGGATAGACAAGGTCAGTAAAGGAATTAGGCTGAGGGCTGGTCGACCAAAGTATCGGGGTTCTACTCGCGATGGGGCAAGAGGTTTTTTTTTATACCGAGTCCAGACCGGCCCAGGAGGCGAACCACGCCTCTTCCTATCCACTGGATAACCGAAGCTGTGTCCCAGGGGCTAAGGAAGACCGTGAATAAAACCGACCACTCAGCTCCATCCAGTGCAGATGTTAAAAGTGCCCGGAGCCACATCTCCACTCTCCAAGTCTTCTGCATGACCTAGTGCTTAATTAAGCATAGGGGAACTTCACCCTTTGTACTTTCACTAAACCATCACAAGGTTAAATGTTGATAATACTGTCTCTGAAGTCAAGCTTTCTATTTATGATTACAGTGAAACAAGATGGAAAGACGAACGAGAAGACGTGAAGGTTTGCTTGTAGTGTATTTGAAGTTCAGTGAGCACTTTTCGGTGAAATGCTAATTGCTCAAATTCTTGCCACATACGAGATCATGTGAGGTTATGGGCTATGCCACTTCGCTTCAGATGGTCCGCGTCATCGATTTTCAGACTCGACACTACTTGGTTTGCGAAGCTGCATAATAGAAGTCAGTCGAAGTTAGGTCTCGAGATCCAAGTGGCCAAGATTTCGGGCTTCGTAGTCCTCCATCAGTTCATCACTCCGGAAAATGTTTATGTATACATTCACGATAAATCTCAGGATACCGAAATTCGCGTCTTACAAGAAATTAAAAACCATACAGTAATTTCTGAACAATATTGACCCCACGTCTCTACGCAAAGATTGTTAGTCAAGATCTAAGTAAGGATTTATTTATACGGTGAACAGGAAGAGAACATTCGCAACATTGTTCACCTTGACATTCAGACCTCGCTTTTATGTGAGGCCACGTAAACTACAATATGCCAAGTACGAAAATCGACGATTCATAATTTTTAGGCCAGACATTCCTGTTGTATTACTTTTAATACACCAGTAAATGCAACAATAGCAACCAGAGTCCTTGCACAACTTTTAAGCTGATGATTAATTAAAAGTTGTGTATAGACTCTGGTTACTACAGTTTCATTTACTATTATATCGACGACACAGACTACTCGCAATACAGAATCAAGGACACTGTAAAATGTACAACTAGTGTTGTTCTCATTAGCGTAGGTCTAAAACTTGAAGACGTGAGCAGGATAACGAATGGGTATCAAATTTACTGCTAACACACATAATCCTGCTCTCAGCTTCGTGTTTCTTCCCGTGTTTCTATGCTCATTAATTTAACAAACTAAGTCTGAAAGATAGAAAATATTATAAATACATAATTCGTGAAGCCACTTCGTATCGAAGGTTCACACGTTAGCAGAGGCGAAGCACCCTGGCTTTCTGTCAAATGAAAATCATAATGACTGCTTTTCTCTTACAGTACGACCACTCACTGACAGTCTTATACACGTTCTGCAAACAATGTAAAAGGTCTATAAACATGTTCTGCAACAATGTAAATAAAATTACAACAGTAACTGTTTTCGACTTGACGAACAACATTTCGAATATAATGGTGTGTTTTTAACTACAGGGAGGAGGTGTACTCTCTGGTCTTTCGTGGCAGCATTTAGGCTTGCGCCAGCACTGTTCGCATCCAGGATATAAATTTAATATCGGGCTATGTCTATGACATCCAATGAACAGAACAGCATTTCATGTCGCCTACATCAATTACCTTACCGGTTCAATGAAATATCTTATTTTTAAATGACTGCTACCAAAATGTCTATCGCCTAGCCGACACTGCACAGGCCTGCACCTCCTTAAACCATGTAGGTCTCTCATCCCAGTCGTCCGTCTTGTTGCTTCCTCCTCTGAACTTCTCCTTATGTTTCTTTTTCAAAAACATTTCTCACTTTTTCCTCTCCTTCTCTCCTTTAAAGCCCACAGCCTCCTCCGAGCTCGCTCGCAGTCCGGTTCCTAACCTCCCTTGCCTACGTCTGTACATTCCCCCCTTCCCCGCTCCCCATGTCTTTTACTTCTACCCTCAAGAACAACGAGCAAGTTTCTCCGAAACAACGGCACGTACCTACCATAATGCACGGTAATCATCACGTACTAGACCACATGAGAACGCCCTCAAAACATATAACATGAAACGTATTACATTAAAACAGTGCCAATGGTAAAGTAGCTTTAAAACAAACGGGACGATACAATATGCGGCATGCATCTGTAAGGAAACGACCGTAATGTAAGTACTAATCCCGCCGTGCATCTGAAGGGACTAAGAACAATCACATACCTCTGATCAGTCAGCATCTAACCTCATCGACATCCGAAACGGTATGTCCCGAATACAAGACTAGTCGACTCCTTTGATCGCTCGAAATACAGCCCTGGATGGTGCCTTTGATTTGTTGCACAACATTACTACAGAACCAAGTTTAAAGCACCATTATAAAGACACGTGTCCACACATCGCAAGACAGCGATAAAACGTCAACTACTGCAAAATGGCGAAGATGCAACACTGCCCAAATATATCGGACAAATTCATCGTCTTCAGAAATTGTAAATGTTCTTCCCAACAGCAACAGCAGCACCCTGTACCTATGCAGGGCCCAACATTTCTACACCTGCACGCAATAAAAAAGTTTCCGGAGTTCAAAGCCTACCTTCCTACTGCATCAGTCTCTGTTTCTGCATAGACCTATCTATTGGCATTATTATTATTATTATTATTATTATTATCATCATCATCATCATCGTCGTCGTCGTCGTCGTCGTCGTGGTGTAAATGAACTTGTGGGCCCTTACACCATGTACAACGGCAAATTTCATCCGACCTTTCAGAGTAACAGGCTGCTTCCATCTTCAGGGAAATGGATTTGATACAGATGGATGCTTAAGTGACCGCAGCGACTGCAGCCTGAACCAAATTCGGTCGCTCGGAAGATGGGACAGCAAATTCTTCCGAAAGGTAGGACATAACCCTGCATGGTGTAAAGGGAAAATCCAGCAGGGTACAGTCTGAATGTACGTAATATTTCTCGAATGCGCTCGACCTAACTGACATTTTATCACTGTCAGCGTGTTCTCTTCATTCTATGAGCCTCCAGTGTACAACGATTTTGAAAACAGAGGGTACTGGGATTCGGATCAAGGTGACATTCCGCGTTTTTTCAGGGTCCTGACCCATGGCCGTGGGTAACATGTGGAAGTGACGTAGAACGACGCGAAGTACTTCCTCTCATACTGTCAAACTTTCTCTCAGAAATTATTTGACATTTCTCCTAAATTCCGAATTGTATGGAAGCACAAATTTTACGCGTTACATTCACGCAACAAAAATATCCAAACTATTTTGCAGTCCACACGGCCGCCGAGAGCGGGTTCGCGAACCGACAAAAAAATGTTTTCGTGCCTCCCAGCAAGGGCGGGGCGAATAAAAATATGTACACTTAATCGGAAATACTCTAATTTGCGTTCTGACCTGGGTTTGGTCTCAATGGTTTAACCTGTACAATTCACAAATAAAGATATACTGAGAAACCGAGAAATACATAAAACATGTGCAACGTAGTCCAGGCCGGGCCCCCTTCTGGACCGCCAGGCTCCAGTAATTTGTATCGATCCCCCCCGTCTCGTCGGCACTCGAAATCAAACCACTTGGAAAGGTGCTGCTATTATGTCCATACATTCAGGCATCTACACTGCTTAAATCGTCTCTCCAAATCCAAGGCGCGTTCGCCAAATTGCGAAAAGCGACTATTAGTTTTGTCATGTCTGTTCGCCTGTCCGTCCGTCCGCCCGCATGGAACAACTCCACTCCCACTGGACGGATTTTCATGGATTTTGATTCAGAACTTTTCGAAAATCTATCGAGAAAATCAAATTTTCATTAAAAATCTGACAAGAATAACGGTTATATTACCGGAAGAATAATATACACACATGATAATAGTCCTTCTTAGAATGAAAAAAAAAACATGTTTCAGACAGAAGATGTAGAGAAAATCAAAACAAACATTTTATGTTCAATAACTTTTTTATTTAAATCGTGCCATTTATGAGATAATGTGAAAAAATGTTGTGGAGCGGGGCAGGCCACAGATGACAATATGGCGCATGCGCATTGCAGGGTGGATAACTAAGGCTACAGACACGCACTCAGAATATGTAACACCTATTGCTTTTCCACTGCAACCATTGCACGAACGTGTCTCAATGTTACACTGTCTGTCTTTTTCAGTGCCACCTTCGACACATAAAGAAGGAAAACGGACGAATGGAACCCGGAAAATCAAACTTTTGTGCAGTGGTAAGGTCTTGTAGATTAGCAAACAGCACAAGACTTGTTACGATGTGTGTGTGTCTGTACTATGAAAGAGCAGCCTTTCTGTATGTCAGAACGTTACCATGGTGACGACGCTTTGCCATCGCCATCTAAATATGTAGGTGTTTATAAACGTTAACAATGGGTTCTTATTTTATCTCACAAATATGGTCCGTCATTTCCTGTCGATCTGTTTATCGCATTACCTTAGCCCACCCAACACAGCTGGCGCATGCAGGACACAGGTTTCAACATACATGACCAAGCAATTCGCTGCGTCTTTGTTCGGTTTCTGTTCATACGCCAGTCATTCTTAGCAACACAGGTAGACACACGACGAGCACGATAATGCAAGATAGGCGTTCCTGGAAGACCTCGTGCAATTCAAGACAATTGTTCTCATAGGAATAAACGTAAAGGGGCATGGGGATGTGTTCCCAGAGCGCATAACGCTGCAACCACTGTAGCGCATTTGTGCTTTTAAATAAAGACTTTCAACACAATGCAAAAACAGTACAAGTCAATCTAATGAAAATGTTATTAATTAATGTACTACAATGCCTGATACAATTCGAAAACTCATCTTATTCCGACGAAACTGAAAGAATAGGAAATGCAACAGGCGCCGAATTTGGACGCTCTATCATCCCACTTGACGTTAAAGGCCGGCTTTTCTCCACTACAAGCGTGTGGGATTCGCATACTTCAAATTATGCGCATAAACTAAGATTTTATTGATATCATTAGATAGCACTACTTAAATTTCGCAAAAAAAAAAAGTAAGCGCACTGTACTTGTATTTGGAAAACATATCTCGCTTTTCCAAAGCACTAATATGCGTAAAGGAAATGTACTCCACTTTGAACAGCCTACACGTGTAATCATAACTCATAATTGTGATTATACACGTCTTCGCCCTTAATAGTCATTTACTGTTAATGCAAACTTTGAAGCGTATTAGCCTAGCTTCTTCTTCTTCTCCTCCTCCTCCTCCTCCTCCTCCTACGTACCATAAAATTCGTAATGTGTCTAAAATATACTAAACTCCTTCACATCAACAGACTTCTTTATCTACCTTCAGGCTGCTACATTCCACCACCATTCACACAAAGCACTATGAGCACTTAATGTTCAGTTGCATTCTATCGGCAATGAATCACATTCCCTATAACTAAATTTTAAATTTAAAAAAATTAAACGATCAAAACAAATTGGCACTAAAATAAATAAATAACTATGCACAGCCGATACCGGTGGCCGCGCGGTCTAAAGCGTGGGTCTGCGGCCGCTGGCTTACTGGAAACGCGGGTTCGAATCCCACCGGGGAAATGGATGTCTGTCTCTTGTGAGTGTTGTGTGTTGTCAGGTAGAGGTCTCTGCGTCGGGCTGATCACCCGTCCAGAGGAGTCCTACCGAGTGTGCTGTGTCTGAGGGTGATCGTGAAGTCTCGATAACGAGACCCTGGTCCATTAGGGCCTGTTGCACCACGGACATAAAAAAAAAACTATGTACTTTCATCATTAAGACAGAGGTAAAGTTGCCCCTCTAAAGGCCATGAGGGCACATGGGAGGAAAAGAGACTAGGCCAAAAAGTGCCACTCATTCTGCACCTCGAGACTAGACGGAGGTGAATGGTAAGCATCACGATTTACCCCCGCGGAAAGAAACTCTCAGTACTAGTAAACAGAAGGCTGAGTGGGCCCCAGAGCAAGACCGGAAGTCTCGGGGTGGGGGGGAATCTTTTGCATTTGCCGGGATTCGAATCACGACTTAGCCGGTCGTCCAGCAATAAACATGGCTTCCTTTCACTTAATTAAATGTTTGCTACGGCAAGAGATGTTTCAAGCAGAACTTAATGAAATAATTTTTCGACTACCACAGACAAGTCTGAATGCCAAGCTGGATAAAAAACGAAAGATTGGTAGACCTAAATTAAGATGGTTTGATAACGTCCAAACTGATATACAAACATTATGAATTCAAAGCCGGATGCATAAAGCTCCAGACAGACAAGAATGGGCGAGAAAAATTGAAGGGAGACTAAGGTAAAACTCAACGGAACCTAATGCCACAGAAGGAGAAGAACGAAATTATATTCGATTATGTGCTTTTTCTGGAAATCTCGGGACGTTCGATTTCAGTTTCAGGTAATATGCGGCTTCTAGAACCAAAATTAAATGGACCCAACAAATTTCAAAGTAGAATCCAGTGCCTAAATTCATCCAAATTCGAGCAGTATTTTCGAAGAAACGTGGCCACGACGTCCCCATTGTGGCTTCATTACAAGCACGCTGTGCAAAGTGCGAAGAAAAAATGGTCACACTTGAGCGTAACCGCCGGAATTTCGACACGAGAATGGTAACAATTCAACCCACCGTCTTACGTTAATCGCAACCCACAGTTCTGTTGACGTAGAGGCCGTCGAGCATCTTAAGAGTTTTACCATCCCACACGATGGTACCTTACATCCTAACACCACCTCGTGTCGACCAAGTCCCACCCCGAACACTGAACACACAAGAAACGTTCGCGTGTTCCATTATCAATACATTAAACTGAAAAAAAAACACCTTTAAGATCTACTAATACTCCGCCAAAACACACAAATACAACACACTCAGCCCTCTGTAAATAATTTACGGCCCTCCCCAAAACAAAATTTTAGTATTTTTTAGTGTTTTCCTTTCCTTTGCAGAAACACTGTGATGGGAGCTGCATCTTTCTGCCCTTCAGCTCCTCGATCATCATGCGATATGGCTCTGAGACCTGTTCGAGTTGTCGAACAATTATGATGCTGCTGTCCACTGAAGGGCCCGGGGGGGGGATTCATTTTTATTCTTGGGGAGACCCCGCGAATTTAGGAAATTGCGAAAGTACGAACTCCCGAAAAACGAGGGATGGTCATGTACTCTAGTATGAGTTAAAGGTACAGATGCTCCCGTGCGTGCCATGAAGATATCTGAAGGAGTGGCTGTACAGTTCCACTGATTCCTAACCTCAGCAATAAATGGAAGTAAATGGTAAGCTTTGCGACCAGCCCCATTTACCGCCAGCAGAAGATCCCCCAGTACCAAGTTGAACTGAACACCAGGTGGGCTCCACAGCCGGTCTGAACGCTTTCGAGAAGCGGAAAAACTCTCATTCCTTCATAAAATCATTTAATGTATGCCCACCCCCCCCCCCCCCCACGTACCACCCGTAAACTTCTTAGAATAAAAAAAAACTTTTTATAAAAAAATATCCATCTGTCTTTAT
>Ga0131853_10028399_pt1 | contig 10015 bp, 5 predicted proteins | sample TergutLab28metaG_FD_92764 | JGI IMG/M metagenome (GOLD analysis project Ga0131853, IMG submission 92764) | Labiotermes labralis P1 segment gut microbial communities from Petit-Saut dam, French Guiana - Lab288 P1 (version 2) (version 2) | ecosystem: Host-associated > Arthropoda: Insects >... | reverse complement strand
GTAGCTGGCTAAAAATAGCGACCCGCCACCTGATAGACGCGGTTCACACGACGGCGTGTACGGGAATTAAAAAACGGTCATAACTCCGTAACCGTCCAAAATCGGACACATGTTTATATGAACGTTTTTGATCACAAAGGCCTAGGAAATCACCTCCTGCAGTTAAGCCCTAAAGTCGTGAAACACCCTGTATATCTTATACAAATCACAGTTCACTGATTACTCTATAACCCTGTATCCTGTTGTGTCACCTAATTACATAAAGTAATTTCATATCTGTGAGTTACAAGGTAAAATGGTTTACAACATCTGTTCAGAATGTAGAAACATTAAGCTTTCGTAACAAAAAATACCGGAGTTTCCAGAAGCAGAGATTTAGTAAGAATGCAATAGTCGCAAGATAATAATATTCTGCTTCAGTCAGAAGTATCTTATAACATTATAATTGGTGCTTACACAATCATACAACAATCGCGTGATCATACGGACACAGTGACTTCAGAAGTTAATTCAGTAACGTTAGATAAACAAATACACATAAATTGGCCGCATTTATACTTCAATTTCTCACGTTATTCTCTACATACCACAAATTGAAAAAAACTATGGACGTACAAAGAAACTCTAGTCCGCTCCTAGAATGTTTCAATAGAAAATGCGTTGGCCATACAGTTATTATGAATCTGTTTATGAAGTAAACGTTCAAAAGGTTGAATCTAAAATCGATGACCTTCCATTAGTTCAGCCAGAGCTTTGAATTATTCAGTGTCAGGGACAAGGAAATGTTGACAAAATGGACCTGTTGCCTGAAAAAGCTCATGATAATTAGTTTAATACAGCCAAAAGATGAAACAAAGCTGTAATTATACTACCACCCATGGATACTATGTAAAAGGTACTGGACATTAGCGGCAGGTTTTTTGATGTTCTGCCCATTGTTTTGTTCCAGGTGGATGCCACATGCTGATCACATCACTACTACACGGAACTTCGAGTGGTGCCCAAAAATCGCCCCAGCCGTACGTGTTTTCAATTATTCACACTTGTCCGAAATAAAATACAGCATTTTTATTGAAATTATATAGTTTTAGAAAATTAAATGTACTTGTGTATTAAAACATAACGACTTAAATTGATCTTCAAACTGGTTACTGGTTAGCCGAGCCTCATACTGCTTTGCACCGAGCCATATGGCCTCCTCAGAATAAAATTAGTTCTTAAACAATAAATATCTTTATTATTTGGCACGACTTCTATGATATGGGCACGGCTGATGAATGTTTTTATTGGGGTAATATTTTAATGCTATAGAAAACCAAATGGCGATGAAAGAAGATCTCCGTACAGTCGAACTCTGTTATAACATACAAGATATGGATCGAATATATGCGTGTCGTTATGAACAAGTATTGCTGTAACCGAGGATTATAATGTTGCGTTTAACAGTGAGAAATTAAATGGCACCGCAGAATATCTGACGTTATAGACGAGGTGCCGCACAAACCGATGTCGTTATAAGCGGGTTCTACTTCATATAATTCGGTTTGACGGCTGTAACTAAATAAATTGTTATTTTGCCGTTACAAATACAGAAATAACGCAAATCTGTGATGATATAGTCTTAAATCTCAAATTTAATACACAGTTATTCGGTCAGTTTGTAAATTCTTTTTCCAATCTAATGACAAATTCCAGGACGAAAGATTATTTTGGTTCGAATGCCGGCAGAAGCAAGGGAACTATTTCTCCAAAGCGCCCAGACCACCTGTGATGCCCGGCCATCTCCTTTTCGATGGGTAACTCAGACTTCGTCCCCGGAACTACAAGGGCTAAGGCATAAAAATGACCACTCACCTCCACTTAGTGCCGAGGATAAACTTAGCTCCACCCTCCATCATGGCGTGCACAATAACTGAAGTTTAGTTGTCGGAGTAATCTTAGGAAGGTAACAAATAAATTTCACATTAACGCTAAATCAACGAGGTATTTTGAAAGGCACAGAATACCAAGGAAGTCATCAATACATGTTTGGAGAATGTGATGTATGAAAACAAGTTGTTACATGAAGCCAAACTTTATACAAGAGAAGCAATGTTATGTATAGCGTAAAAATGAGGGGATTTCGCGTAAGCAATATTGTGGCGAAAAAGCAATAAGTATGAAATATTATGAGTGTGTTTTGTAGTCTTGGTTATCCAGGGTGCCAAGCTCATGCACCGGGTTATATTTTCATCTGTGGCCCATCTCGCTTTACCATATTCTTTTCACAATTTCTCAAAAAAAAAAAGAGGCACGATTTTCGGAAAAGTATTATTGTACAACAAATGTGTTTTGATTTTCTCTACAACTTTTGTCTGAAACATTTCGTATTCTGAGAAGAATTCAACGAGATACCGTCATAAATATACATAGGTTTTTCGTGTAAAGTACCAGTTATTATTGTCAGATTTTAATGAAACTTTAATTTTCTCAACAGATTTTCGAAAAATCCTCACATACCAAATTTCATTAAAATACTTTCAATGGGAGCGAGTTGTTCTATATGGACAGACAGACATGACGCAGTTAGTAGTCACTTTCCTCAGTTTCTCGAATGCGCCTAATAAAACAAATATCAATTAGGCGTCCAAATCTCTTCCCTACCTCCTGGAAAACTAGTGCGCTTTCTTTAAAAAATAATCAAAACGATGCACTGAAATTTACACTGTAGTCGAAGTAGCTATTATTGACATTTTAGGTCAGGTGGTAAACAGAGTAACTGCATCCTTTCAAGGATTAAATCATTCTACTCTAAGAATGCAACAAATATTTCTACCTTCCAAAATATACAGGCAGTTGGTGTATGATGTATTTATAGAGTGGCGAACCGAGTCAACATTTACTTAGCTTTCCGCATGCATTTCTCTGACGTGAAATTGTGTTTGCAAATATAGCCACTCAACAACCCGCCTCTCCTTTCTGTGCCAATTCAGTGGGGAAGCCGGTAGGCGGCTATTGTATAAAGCCCGTACTAGACATTATACATAGTATTATTTCCAAATGGTGCATCTCCATGACTTAGGATTTATACATACTCTTGTTTTTGACTTGGTGATTTTGATACAGGGTACCGCTCAAGTGAGGGTTAAGCTGTGCCTGTAAATGCCATGAACTCATATGGGGCGGTGGAGATGAAGTTCCACTTGTTGATAGATGGGATTGGGCATCTTTATACCTCGGCAGGTTTACCCCGGGAAAAAGAGATCACGTTACCCACAGAATATAAGGCTGGATGGGCCCCACAATTGGTCTGGACGCTATAAGATGAGAGAAAAATCTTCTTCCTGACGGTAATCGATCCCTGATTCCTCGGTTGACCATTCCGTGGCCTAGTCCTTATACGGACTAAGATACTCAAAAAGTACTGTAGCCAGTTTTAAAGGATTGTGAGCATGGTGTATTGCAGTACCTTGAAGAAACGTTCTGTCAGCTCTGCATCGTCTGAAGTTTACATATACTACAACAGTTCACAGACCGGTATTTTCATGGTGTCACTATCAATCACATTTACCACGTGTCCTATATCAACTATTGAAAAGTAAACATTTAAATCAAATTAGTTTGAAGCATATTTAATAATGTAACTAAAAAAACCACCATCCAGTCTTTTTGATATCCGTTCAAAACCGGCCCAAAGAGTAAAAAAGCCTAAACCATAAACATAGAGCAAGATTTCAGGTTTCCACGGTCATTTTATTGAGGACTCAAGGCTCATGGAATGCAACACTGTGCCACTGCGTATTTCCATATCTTTCGGTTGAACACAGTGCCTTCTTAGTTAAGGGTAGACGGTACGTGGACTCCTTAGGTTGGTTCGTAAGCTGGTTGAATTGTTATTTAGTTGGATACTTTGCTAGTTGATTGGTTGATTAGTGGGTCGGTTAGTTAGTTGGTTGGTTAGTTAGTTAGTTAGGTTTTCATTTATGTGTGTTAAATAATACGATACACAGAGCAGTGTCTTGAAAAAATTTCCCTCTTCTGCTTGACCATCAGCTGGATTCGTGAGATCATTCAGCAACATTCTTTTGTGTTCTTTGGGGGAAGCGGCGTTTGGTAAAAAAGAATAAACTGCATATTTGCCAGTATTAACTAATAAATTAACGTGTGGAAGACCTCGGACCGGCCGGTCCCAGTGGCCGCGCGGTCTAAGGCGTAGGTCTGCGGCCGCTCGCCTGCTGAGATTGTGGGTTCGAATCCCACCTGGGACATGGATTTTCGTCTGTTGTGAGTGTCGTGTGTTGTCAGGTCTGCGAAGAGCTGATCACTCCTCCAGAGAAGCCCTACCGCCTGTGATCTATTAACCTCAAGAATGAGGAGGCCATGGCCCGCTGTGGGCCGCAGCGCCATAGGAAAAAACAAAAGACCTCAGACCAGGCAAATCAGTGGCATGCATAAGATCTTCGCAAATCCTACGATGCAGGGTGCCCGTGGAAAAGGAAGGCCCCCAAAAGCAAAGAATACTTAAATTTGTTGCGTTTCGGACCGTTTTCTGTTATTCGGATGCAAGTAAGTTATGTGAATCTCTATTGCGAGATCTGGGCGTAAGTAAATAACTGCATGGAGCAAAGAGTCCTTTCTGAGATTCTAACACGTCCTTAGCTGGTTAATAAATTCCCCGAACTTTATGGAACCCGAAGGAATTTAACCACATTCACACGCGCCCGCCAATTGTCCATTTCCTCAGCCAGGCCAATCCATTCCATGCCTCCCCATCCCAGTTACTTAAGATCCATATTAATATTATCCTTCCATCTATCCCTAGGTCTTCTAAGTGGTCTCTTTACCTCAGGTCTCCACACCAAAACCTTTTACGCACCTTTCCTGTTTCCCACACGTGTCACACGCCCTGCCCATCGCATTTTCTTGATTTTATCACCCGAATATTATTTGGTGAGCTTTAAGCTCTTTAATACTTATAGGTTGGCCATCGATATAAAATTGCGGGAAATGGGGGAAGAAGTTGGTTAAGTCACAGTAGCTAACCAAACAGCCGTAAGTAAATAGGTACAGGTATTTAGTCAATAACACAACAATTTTATCTAACGATGTTTATTAGAGGATGATAACAACTACATGTTTCGGCCTACTCCGGCCATCATCAGGTTTTCCTCTTTCGGAGGAAAACCTGATGATGGCCGGAGTAGGCCGAAACATGTAGTTGTTATCATCCTCTAATAAACATCGTTAGATAAAATTGTTGTGTTATTGACTAAATACCTGTACCTATTTATTTATACACACGACGGGGATGGCACATTTCAGAATTATAAAAGCCGTAAGTATAGGTGCCTTCACGTATGCTTTGGTGCTGCCTGGCGGGTTACATTATACTGCAGTCAGTGTTTCGGTTCTGCATTCCTACACAATTCGTAAATGTTCACATTTTATATTAAACTATCTCTGAACAAGTTAATATTCCATTTGTTCTCACATCAGCAGACCAATGTAACAAAAGAAATGAACGTTTAAAACACAGATGTTCATATAGATACCAGATGCGTCATGCCACCAAAAATTTCCCCTACCCTCTCCAGTTTGGTGATTATAATAAACAGAATTATTGGACAAATGACCTATCACTGTAATAACTTTCTAATAGCTTGTCCTACTTGGCCACAATTCAGGCATGTATTATAATTTTGATTGGATATATCAGTAATTGCCGCAAAATGGCCTTCTGTTCCACAAATCCGCTTTGATTGAACACAAATACAGTAATACACATAGGTCTACATGTGCAATTAATGTTCTGTCATTATTAGTCCAATTAATTTCCATTATCCTCTCGGAAATTTTCTACCTTTCGTCCTTATTGGACTTGTGATAAAAATAAGAGAGAAAAGCCGATTTGCTATGAGCTTAAATCGGATCCGAATGGCAGAACTATGGACAGGATTATTTTGATCATAATGGTGACTTATATCTACGATTGACCTTATACCGCAACATATGTCGTTTCACTGTAGACTTTCTTATGTAGCAGCCACTCAACAAGATGTTCAAAACTCCTGAAACACGATGTCACCTTTCTCTACTTACTTAGGTAGGTTTTCATCCTTTTTATAGGCCATGAAAGCCCTTTGGGTGAGTACAGGTATAGCTCTACTCTTTCTAGGACCTCAGCACTCTAGATGGGAGTGGGGTGTCAGCCCCACACCCCGGCCGCCTCTACCCCCGGGAAAGACCCGGTACCCATTGTACAGGAGGCTGGGTGGGTCTCAGGACCGATCTGGACGGCCCGAAAATCTCGTCCCCACCGGGATTCGATCCCTGACCTTCCAACCCACAGTCAGTCGCTATACCGACTGAGCTACCCGGCCCCACTTCTCTACTTACTTCAAACATATCAATTAGCATGAACAGCAGTTCTAAGATTTACAAAATATACAAAATTGCTAAAGAATGGCTCTATTTTAGCTTCCTACTATAAATAGACTTCCACTTATACTACCTACGTACATAATTCTTTGTTTGTTTCTTTTACGACATTGTATCAATTGTTGAGATTGTATATAATCAAAAGAGATCTGAGTCCATGCAACAGAGTTCTTGAGAAAATAACGATCGCTCCGTGAGTCAATAATTTCCCCTCCTTTAATGTAAATCAGAGCGTTAATTGCCATGTCAACAAGAATATATCAGAGGACCATACCATGAACTAAAACAGTCCGGGTTCCATTTTCCTATTTTATACCGTCTAAATTTAATTTTCATAAACTGTTAGTGTATATACATTTCAATTTGTTTTAATTGCTTCACCTATTAAAATATTAGTTATTTAAGCATATTAAAATATAACTGAAACGCTTTAAACCTAAAATCAACAGTCTCTTCTTCCCTGAAGTCGTTGCCCTAAGAGTTGTCACGGAATTTAATATAAATTCTGCATTCAGTTTAATGGTACCCGCCCTGTTTTGTTCCATCCATCATACAAACATACACTGCTCCATCCAACACACAACACAAATCTTTTTCTTTTTTATTTTACCATGAAACATGTAGAGTTATTTATCTCAGTAATTAACCAACTTGATGTACAATATTTTTGTTTTACATTAAGTCAATTTCATGCCTCTACATGTTTCGAGCATTCGAGCATATGTGCTCATCATCAGGAGGTCAAAATTACATTACACAGCCTCTGGTATCATCACACTTGTAATGCAATTTTGACCTCCTGATGATGTGCACATGTGCTCGAAACATGTAGAGGCATGAAATAAACTTATTGTAAACCAAAACTTTTGTGCATCAAGTTGGTTAATTACTGAGACAAATATACTGAGATGCACGGTCAACAAAACATCAAAATGTAGAGTTAAAATGATACAAATTAAAAAAAAGTGTTTGTTGGACGGAACAATGTATATTTGTATGATAAATTTTGTATTGCTTGTTCGTGTTGCATCAGCTTTGACATACATAATTTGCTTTCTTTTTTCAGGCCCGTGGTCTTCAAGGTTCATAACGAAGTAACAAAGGGTGAAAAAAACTATTTCAACTAGGACATATATACAATAATAAAGTATATATTGTTCATAAAATTTATGTTTTCTACAAGTATGAAAAAAAATATCTGTCGTCGCAAATTTATTCTTTAAGATGACGAAGGAAAATGTACCTTTTGTGAATGATGTGCGAAGTGACTTCTTTGGTGACTGGCAGATTATAAAAAGGAAAGAAGATACTGAGAATTCAGATATGTTTATAATGAAAAAGTGGACCACACAGAAAGACCGACAAACGAAAAGTGTTGTGTCCTCTAAATGTCATTCCCCACAAAAAAAGATGGAATTACACGCCGTTTCGTTTATATTTGTTATCATCATGTGTATATTTAACGGAAGCTGTATGTTGAAAAATTAAGCAAACGTGGTATTTTTAAAAGTGCTTCAAACGAATAAAAATTGAATCCGTCGGAAAGTGTTTGTTCCCGCTTGTAACAAATACTAAATCGGTATGTTTTATTATGGAATACGTAACTGGCGAGATGTGCCCATTATCCAAGATACATAAAGCCATTTCCCAAATGTCGTTAACCTTTTCTGTCATTATCCAATCATATGAAAATGGGATTACTGTATAAATAATCGTGTTACAACTGCAGGAAAGGAAAAGAAATGTCCAAGTTCCTAACGGTTAATACCTTACCCTTTTCCACTTCGAACAAAATAATATGTAGCCTGTAGGCTACTTATACTGTACCTAGTTTTATGCCTTGCTGGTTCTCAGATTCCAAAATTAAAACCTAAACAATAAAACATCAGGTTTGCTCACGCTGTTAAGACGTAATTATTCGAAGTTTAATTTCAGTAGCAATTTGTGGATCAGAAATCTTTCTTCCTTTAAAATCTGTTTTATAAATAAAAAAAATTCTTTACGGTTCTCATACCTGTCGATAATATGATAAATTGATAGGTCTCATATCCTTAGTGCTTAATAATGTTATTGTAAGCTGCAAGGAAACAATTATATTTACTGGCCAAATATAATGGAAACTGCTGAGAAGCTGCGCTCATGGAATTCACGTAAAGTAAACGACTGGACAGAACTGTAATGAGTTTCGAATACCCTTCGGTTTTGAGACCACAAAATGGAATCTGTGTCAACATGATGATCTTTTGTGTGGTCGTGTTTAGAATAGTTTGAAACCGTTCAATATCTGAGCCAACAAAATGTACCTTATGACAATATCACTACTACAAGATTATCTAATCTCGTCGGAACTAAATTCACTGCCATTAACTCGTTTGCAACACGCAAATGGAAAGATTAATGTATAGCCATGAAGTTGGAAAGTGAAACGCAATGTGAAGAGACAAAATTTTAGCGTGACGTATTTCGAATTTTCAAACAATTATCTTTAGTATTATCATGTTACTGAATTAAAATAATTTCATATATTCTGTTGTGTACTTTGTTACTGTAACTGACCAAGTTTATATTTTTAAATCGAAACTCATATTCGAAGTTCCTACTTTTGAAATGTCCGCATTTTGTCTGTGATGTCAGACTGACAATACATGAATGATCGTCACATGCACAGCACTCAGCATTGTGGGGCCTAGCTTATCAACGAAGTACATACCAAGTATTTCTTACTTTTTCCCTTCTCTCAGTTCTTTTGATTTTAAATTTCGGCCCCATATTTTAAGTTTTGTTGACTGTGCGTCTCGATATAATCGTGTAAAGAAAACCCAACTTGATGCACAACTTAATCTTAGTATATTTCGTCAACCTCTACATGTTTCGGGCGTATCTAGGCCCATCATCAGGAGGTACAGACGTATGTATACAACAGTTAGTACTTATTATTTTTTTAGACGAATGTCTGTTGTCGTGGTTGGATTGGAACAGTTCCAATCCATTAACGAGCAATTTACGCTGTACACACTGTCATGTGGAAGACAAGAGAAAGTTACTTCTGATATTGATAGGCTAGGAAGAGGAGGAACTAAATACTGGCCATCTAGTGTAAAATATGATGACAGTCGAGTGTACAGGAACAGAGGGCGCAGTCATGAGAAAATATAAGAGAGAAAAATTGTTTGTCCCTCGTAAGGAACGCCATATTACTTCTTAAAAAGTCCTGTAAAAAATGTGTATATTATAACTCGAGAAAAACGACATTGATCTTCGGTACTTATAACAAAGAGACATTTCAATTGAATACCAAACCCTGACGCGTGGCAAGCTTAACGGCTACAAGTTAAAAAAAAAAAAATCCGTGGCCTTAGTCCGCACGCGAACTATACCGACAGAGCGGCCGCCGCCGGTCGGCGAAGTTAGTGCCAACTTTTGCGGATAGAGGGTTGTCACGTGGTCAACGCAACGGGTCCCCACAGTCGTTAAACTCTGTTTTCTAGACCTGGAGCCGCTACTTTTTTCATTCAAGTAGCTCCTCAATTGAACTCACGAGGCTGAGTGGACCCCGTTCCAGACCCACTACTACTCAGAAAATCTGGTAGCGCCGGGG
>Ga0131853_10028398_pt1 | contig 10016 bp, 9 predicted proteins | sample TergutLab28metaG_FD_92764 | JGI IMG/M metagenome (GOLD analysis project Ga0131853, IMG submission 92764) | Labiotermes labralis P1 segment gut microbial communities from Petit-Saut dam, French Guiana - Lab288 P1 (version 2) (version 2) | ecosystem: Host-associated > Arthropoda: Insects >... | reverse complement strand
TTCTGCCAATATGCCAGCCGGGATTCGTTTCAACATTTCTTTTGGGAAGATTCGAAGAAGCTGCCAACCAATGTCCAATGACTCAAACACTGTGCGATTTTCATAATTACCTGTAACAATAAATATAAACGCCATCCAATTCCTTAAACATTCAGGATGGAGAATATTACACATTCTTTGCAGAAAATGCACTGAATGAATACTGAATGCTACAATATCTTAGCAACTGACAGCAATGTTAGAGAATAAGGAACACACATTAAAGAGTATGTCTGGCTGCAGATACATCTCTCAGATTACTATATATTATAATCAAATTTGATATATACAGTTGCAATGCCAATGATATATTGGTCTGTCTGTAACAGCACAGTATAATGCATGTTTCACTAGAGATAAATATCCATTAAAACACTTGCTTTACAAGAACTGTAAATCAAACATCAATTTTCTGAAAAATGAAAATTGTACAAAAAAAACTGAAGAAGTGGAAATCAAAGTTTTTCCTTCTTTCAAATTAAGTCAATAATCAGTATGTTACACTTCCTCCATCATGTTTTCTTCACATCACAGTTCCAATCCACTGTCACCCAGAGAAGATGTTACACATTTTGTTATTACTGAAGACACACACACACCATTCTACGACACACACGCCAGTCTACCTTGGACTGATTCAGTACGTTAACTCAAAATTCACAGTATGTTCCACTGACTGGTTATCTGTTTTACTACGTGTGCCATGTAGTGGGGTGAAATGAAAACACATTGTTCACTTTTCTGGCAGGTTTACCAACAACCAAAATGTCACCAACTGGTCTTTATTCAAGGAACCTAACTACAGAGATAATATACAACTACCCTTAATATCGATACCAGAGATTACATAAGTAGAGCTGTATTGGACACCAAAGTTAACATAGTGGACGTATTTAATTATGAATTCCTAACAATCTCCCCACCCTGGTCAACCTCCAAAGGGATGACCAGCTCAATGGGCCATGTAACTTGGTGGCCACCACTCATCCGCAGCACCACTGTTCTCACTTGACCATCCTGTTTCTTCTGCAACTCCTTGATGCGTGCCCATCCCCACGTGTCTGGGGCGAACGTCCTTTTGGATTAAGACAACATCCCCTAGGCAGAGTTGGGTGGTCTTCCCTACTGGATGTTGAACTTTGTGGAAATTTCTCAGTTCCAACAGATACTCTTTTGTCCAACCTTTCCAGAAATCATCAAGACAGTTTTTGTTTCAGTTGAAGCTCCTTGGCCAAGCTCTGCCTCGCTATGGGCTCTGGTCCTGTGGGTATTGTGGTAAGTCCTTCTCGAATCAGGAAGTGCGCTGGAGTCAGTGCTGTGGAATCCTCACCTTGCGTGATAGGCCTTGAGTTGACTGCGGCTTCAATGCTGATCAAGGTGGTGTTCAGCAGTTCCTCAGTGAGTCCTGAGTGCCCCAATACCTTTCGCAGACATTTCACAGTGCCCAATATCCTCTCCCATCATCCTCCCCACCAAGCCACTCGTGGGGTGATAGATTTCCATGCTATGCCATTATGGGCGAGAAACTGATAGGTCTTGGAGCTGGGTAACTGCTTCCAAAGTTCGGAAAGCTCAAAGTTTGCAGCATGGAATGTTCTCACGTTGTCTGTATAGATTGTGTGGAGTGAACCACATCTTCCCACGAACCGCTGGAGAGCCATGAGAAATTTATCCATACTCATGTCTGTACAGAGTTCCAAGTGCACCGCTCGAGTGGTGGCGCATGTGAAGAGAGTGATGTATGCCTTGTGCATATCACTCCCCACCTTGATGCACAGTGGTCCAACAAAATCTAAGCCAGTAATGGCGAATGGCCTTGAAGGCCTTACGAAGTCAAATGGCAATGGTGCCTCTTTTCCTGTCCCCATGGATTCTTCATCATTTTGCATGCAAGGCACGCACGCAGGACCCTTTTGACAGTCTGACGAGCCCTAAGGATCCAAAATTCACTTCGAAGCTGAGACAGTATGATACATATGCCAAAGTGATGTAATTGGATGTGGGTTTGTAGGATGAGCAACTCCGTGAAGCAATGGGCACCACCAAGTAGTAGCATGTGTTGCTGTTCTCTAGGGAGGTCAGCACACTGTAGTCGATCGCCCAAGCGGATGAGACCATCTTCCAAAAACGGGTTGAAGCGTGCTACTTTGAACCCTCGTGGCAGAGGTAAGTTCTTCCATATTGATTGCGGTTCGGTGGTGAAAGCTTCCTCCTGAACTACCCTTACCCAATGCATATGTGCAGCCATGAGCTCAGTAGCTGTTAAGTCACCAACAGATTTCTCTCTATGACAGACATTCTTCAGGAAACGAAGAATCCAAGCCACTGTACGGACCAGTTTCCAATATGAACTGAACCTAGAAGCGTCGATGAGACTGATAGGCGTGGTTGTTGTCAGAACTTAGCTTGGATTCCTTTTCTCTTTGAGAAGAGAGTGACGCATTGGGAGGGTTCTGTGTGCAAGCCATGATGGCCCATGCCACCAGATATTCAGGGATTGTATTTGGTTGCCAAGGAGTCCCCGTAAGAAATGGTCAGCAGTGTTGTCCGGCCCCGGGCAATGTCTCCATTGCATGGGGTTCGTGTATGTTTATATTTCCGTGACTCTATTGTAGACAAAGGTCTTCCATCTGTTTGGATAACTGCCTATGGAACCCAAGGTCACATTGGCATCCAGCCATAATATCACCCGATTGATATTGTAACCTGTTGCTGTGCAGAAGTAATGCAACAGGCGTGTCCCCACCAGTGCTGCAAAAAGCTCCATCACGGCAGGGTTATCCTTTTGAACGGTGCTAGCCCGTTCTTGCTACAGGCCAAACAGGTCAGAGTTTTGTCGTCTCTAGTCAAACGAACATACAAGGCAGCCCCATATGCCCTTTCCAAGGTGTCGCAGCAAACGTGGACTTGGAAATTCCCCTTCTAGGTGGCTAGCCATTGAGGGATGTGCACCTGTGACAATGTGGTTAAGGTGGATGCCCAAGCATACCACCACGCTCCAAGGTCAGGAGGCAAAAACTCATTCCAATCAATCTCCCTGCACCAGGTGTCCTGGAATAACAGTTTCCTGACAACAGACACAGGGGAGTGTAATCTGAGTGGATCATAGAACCTAGCCGTCGTTTGCAAGAGCTGTCTCTTGGTAGTAGGCCCTTCTGGTAGCTTCCTGGTAATTCCCTCACGGTCAAAAGAGAAGCAATCAGTTTTTTGTGTTCCAGCTTATGCCTAAAACTTGTGTCTGTATCTCAGTATCCTGGCCTTCAGCTCTACAGATGACTTTCAGCTGCTCAAAATTGCTAGCTCATTTTGCCAAGGGAAACTAATTAGTTTCATCAGTGTGGTTAGTTCATAGTATATGGCGATTGCGCTGTTGTCATTCTCTGCGCCGGCTGCAAAATCGCCCATAAACGTGTTACTGTCTACAAGTGGCACTGCTGTGGGGAAATGTGCCCTTGTGCCTCTCCGCATGTTCCCTCAGTGCTGTGGACAGTAAGAACGGGCTACAGGTGAGGCCAAATGGTAGCCGGGTGAAGCAGTAAGTTATAATTTCATCCGTTGTATGGTAGTGTCCTTCACTATCCTGCGTAATTCTGTACCAGGAGAATCTGGTCAAGTCTCTGTCTCTCTCATCTAAGGCCAACTGAAGAAATGCCTGGGTGATATCACTGATGATGGCTGCGAAGTGCAGTCTGAATCTTAGGAGAATCGTGAAGATGTCTGGCAAAAGATTGGGTCCCATCTCTAGGACCTCGTTCAGAGTGCTTTTCTTTCTTCGCTGCTTAATGTGGAAGATAAAACACCATGTTGTCAAGTCCTCAGCAGGAGTGGCTTCTGCTTGCCCCCTTGTGATATAATTTAACATTTGATTGTGGTACATGTCTCAATGCTTCATTGTTCTCAAGTCTCTTCGTCAAGTTGTTAAGTCTTTTTTTGCGTTAAGCCTGTTACTCAGTAGGGCAGTGTCCTGTTTCTTTCGAAGAGAAACTACCCTGTGTTGATCTTCAACATGGAAAGATGTTTGGAATTCCTCAAGAAGTCTCGAATCCTTGGCACTTACGGATTGATCGTTGTTGGCGGATATCCCAATAGTCTCTAAATTCCAGAAGCCTCTGAGGTCATCGTCCAAGGGCGTGAAGGCCTGATCTAAATTAACAAAGTTCACCACAGCTGAATTCACGTATGTCCTGGAACTATTTCCACTTAGTATCCGACCAAGCGTGGTAGGAACTAGCACCGCCAACGTTGAAATACACATGGGCGGACTGTCCTTCACTACTTTCCAATAGTGATCACCACCAATGAGAATCTCTATGGGAATATCTTCCTGGGAATGAGTCTTAGGGTCAGCCAGTTGAAGTTTGCGGGCATATGCTAAGGTCTTAACGTCTTGTGGGAGAGCTGGCTGGGCTGAAAGCACACGGGCATTCCCGTACGCAGTGATGGAAATCATGGAATGTGTCCAGACCCCCTTCATATCGAATTGAACAAGTCTCCACCAGCTTGAGTGGGTGGAAGGTGGTTCAAATGCACAAACAGTTAATTCCCTTTTCTTAATAACCTGCAAGTTTAAGTCATCTAACAAGTGTGCTGCAATAAAACTTGACTGGCTTCCTCCACCGAGCAAACAGCGAGTCAGTCTACTCAACCCCATAGGTCCCGTGATCCAAACTTGTGCAGTTTGTAGGTAAGTGAAACCAGGTGAAGTGACTTCTATTCTCCCTACTGAAGTGAGGTTCATCTGGGCCACTGGAGCCTTAGCTTTGTTCACATCGTCACAAATGGATATATGACGTGACTTCTTGAACCTAGCACATTTTGCATTCCCCTTCTTTCCGCAATTTGAGGCAGTATGCCCCCAGTTGAGGCAGAGGAAGCACCAGTTTGCTCTCTCTAGCCTTTCTATTCGCTCAGTGACGTCTGTGATCTTTTCACAATCCTAAGCCCAATGGCCACAAGAATCGCAAAACACACAAAACGGTTCCAGTCCTTTCGTGGTCTTCCATGCTGGCCCTACAGACTTGGTGTGTATGTGAAGTGTCACCACTGTGGAAATAAACTGGAATACTCACCAATGATTACTCCCTGATGATGATCAGGAAGGATTGAAACATGTAGGAGTGTTATATTAAAAAATTTTAATGGTTTAGACGTACGTATTTTAACGTGTGTTTTATCAAGTAAATAAATAGTGCAATAAGTTGGTATTTGAAAAACAATCCTATGTTTGTTGCCACAGAAGGCTTCAAGGATTTTTTTTGTCTCTTCATACATTTCAGCAACCACAGCAATAGCCTCGACCAAGTGCTTTGGTTCCCCTTCTAGGAAACCCTGCAGTAATATGTGTTTATTGATTGTTGCTAGTGATGGATCATTGTCGAGTGACTGCTTAAACTGCTCTCAAAAGCACGCCCATGTCTATATCTCCAGAAAATGGATTGAGCTTTATCAGGGATAACTTTATCGTGGCTGATGGAGCAATTGGAGCTACCATTGCTGCTACCTCGCCGGCATCAGTAAATGTGACATTCATTGTTGAAGTCACCAAATGCCTTCCCCTCTGACGCAAAGTTCATAGGATGGCACGTTTAGCAGAGTCCATGTATTCTTCACATTTCTGTAGGTCCACATCATATTCACTGTCGTCAAGGAGTTTGGTGAACCTCGTTGTCCAGGCTCGTTAGTCGGCCCAGTCTCACGGAGTCTGTCATTATAATACTCCCAATCTTCAAGTGTCGTAGTATCAGTGAACTTCCCTACTTCTGTGACAAGGTGTGTGATGGACCCTCATTCCTTGGCGTGCCTTTGCTTAAAATTGTGCAGCCTCTTACTAGCATCAGCGTCTTGCATGCTAAGCTTTGTGGACTTCCCCCCTATTATTCATTATCGTTCATGTATTGCTGCAAATCGCCGCTGTAGTCTGTTAGCAGGTAGAGTTTAAAGGGGGTAAGGTAGGAGTAGGAGGGGACCACAGTGGCACAGTGGCTAAGATGCTGTGCTACAAATCAGAAGGTCAGTGGTTTGATCCCAGCTGGCATCATTGGAATTTTTCATTGACATAAAATCCTTCCAATCACACTATGGCCCTGTGGTCGACTCAGCCTCTAACAGAAATGAGTACCAGGAGCATTTCCTGGGGTAAAGGCGGCCGGTGCGTAAGGCTCACAACATTACCAATCCTGTGCCATTGTCATGAAATCTGGGGATCTTGACTTCCTGGAACCCTCTGGGCCCCTCCGGGCCTGTAACGGGACTGCTTTACCTTACTTTTAGTGCGGGAGTAGGAACCTGCTTTATCGACTGAACCACTGATGACCTACTGCTTACTGCTGGTTGACACCAGTAGATGGCAAAACTACACAGACATGAATGTAAAGTGTAAGAGTTTCCAGTACTTCCAAAAGAAAGAAACAATTCCTACGATCTACAAACACACATCTACCAATACATGCCATTATACATCTGCTTGAGTGCTGACACAGCTTCAGATGTAGCTAAAATTAAATCCTGCAAATTAGTTGAAACTCTCAAAAAAATGTCCAATGCCACTTAGCTGACCAAGGTGGCCTCCACAGCATCTGGTTGTGGCGTGTTTTAAAATTCTGGCATTATCACTTTCTCGTAGCGCAGTGTGAATATGACGTGTAGTGGTAATCTTAAAATCCTTTACTTCCTATTGCACAAGTAGTCGCCCCTAAGAGTCCCGGGTTTCAGCACCAGAATTCTGTCATGTAGTGGGGTGAAATGAAAACACCTTATTCACTTTTCTGGCAGGTTTACCAACAACCAAAAGGTCACCAACTGGTCTTTATTCAAGGAACCTAACTACAGAGATAATACAATACTATCCTTAATATCGATACCAAAAATTACATAAGTAGAGCTGTATTGGGCACTAAAGTTAATATAGTGGACATGTTTAATTATGAATTCCCAACAACATGGTCTAGTTCAGAAGTATCACATGCCATAATTTTCACAAAAAAAGAATTCATGCTTCTTCCATTGCATGCACTTGTTTCGTAACACCTGAAAATACTATCCAAAAGGATTCAAAATTCCCTGAAACCAACAATTTATAATCCAAAAATCCTGATAATCTGACACTTCAGAATAGTTGTTCCTAGAGCTAAGTTTTGACTTCTTGTCTCATTCCCCATCTACTTCTTCAGGTGCAAAGACTAGAAAACACAGAAGAGGGTCCCTATAACACTGAAACATCAGTTGGAGAGATTCAAATCAAGTCCTCCTCAGATTAGTAGTATGGCTCAAGGATAAGATCATTAACGAAAAGTTGCTTGTAAAAACCTACACCAGTATAAGTACTGTCTGATAATCTGGAATAATTGATAATATGGGATCTGACCAGTCCCATGTGAATTGGATTAGTTAAATTTTGCTTCACTTATAAACAACTTTCAATACTTTAATGGACATGGGAAAAACAGCCAAAATTATTCTGATGACCAGCCCACAAGGTAATGGGAATTTGTTCAAAAGTTTCAAAACTAAGAGGTCATGGTGGATGGTTAGATCCGACCTCCTCATTACCACTTTCATTCCATTCAGTTCATGCAAAGAATGAAAAAAATAATTCAATAAACACAGGAGACATTAAATTATAATCACCTTGGGTGATGAAATTCTTCTCAAACTTTGCAAGGAACTCAAGGTACAACAGGTCATCTGGTGTGAGGGCTTCCTCACCAACAACAGCTTTCATGGCTTGTACATCCTTTCCAATAGCGTAGCATGCATACTACACAGAACATAAGAGAATATTTGTAGTCAATTTATAAATGTCTAAAAAGTTGCAGGGAGGGGGGAAGGGATTGCGTGACATCAACATAACAAACTATCATTTTATTATTAGCCTTTTCAATACTATCAACATACAATTACATGCATATCATGATACATAAAATTTAACACCAACTTGTTGCACAACGCTTTCATCTGATACTTCATGCTTCCCCATGTTTCGGCCTTAAGTGCTGGCCATCTTCAGCAAGCTCGTTAAGATTTTTAGCATGTGCAGCTCATGTGTTGTGCAACAAGTTGGTGTTAAATTTCATACATGTAATACAGTTGCAAGGAAAATGTACATCATATACCACACTGCGAGATGTTATAACCCAGAAAATCACAATGTGAATAACCACTGCAATGAAAACCTCAAGTATGACAATCTAATACATCCCACACAACAATCGATACTTAAAATGCTCTAAGCTTCAAACTGTAAGCAATGTAAGCACAAAGCAAGTGTCATAATTCCAGTCATCTGCAATGTCCTTTCTTTGCAGACATATTAGCATACTGAGAGGTAAAGACAACACACACACAAACACAGCACATTAAAAGTGACTGACATTACACCAGCTGTATGCTTATAGCACTTCCAATTTTGTAGTTAGAAAAATGTAAGCACTTGATTTTTGTTGTACACAAAGAGCATGTTGTTCACGGCAGGTTTATTTCTCTTGGTTCAGAGACTGTTAAAATTACTGAATTCAAAACTCAATAAATACTTACCAGCTGGTTGGATACATCAGCATGATCTTTACGCGTCATATTTTCACCAATGGCAGACTTCATCAAACGACTCAGAGAGGGTAACACATTGACTGGTGGGTAAATCTGCCTGTTGTGAAGCTGTCGATCAACATATATTTGTCCTTCTGTGATGTAACCCGTCAGGTCAGGGATAGGATGAGTGATATCTAATTAAAGGAAGAAAAGATTCAATATGAAAACAATGTATGAAAATCTCCTATAAATCAGTACCCAATAGCATGAAATGGCTGATCACCAGTTTGTTTGCAACATGCTAATTAAACGAACAACAAAAAGAAAATGCCATTCAGGTGAATGGTACTAATCACACCTGCTTGTTAGGTAAGTGCTGCAGGTAGTGGGCACACTAACACAGTCTAGTCCAGTTGGGTCAATTCATGCTTCTCATGCACTGAGATGCCACAAAGGCAAACCCTACACTTCACTCAACTCACATGTGATTTCTGGTTTCTGTTGCAAAGTAAACGAGAAATGCCCTCTTCTGGATTCTTATGCAGTGAGTAGTGGCAATTTCTTACTGACATTTCAGCACATCTCGTCAGTCCCATCTTCAAGGGTCAAGAAGACAGTTCTCTTCACTCAACTTAATTCAAGTAATGTGAAGCAACAATGTACAGGAAATCTAAGCTATCTAAAAAACATACAGGTCTTGCAGTCACAGTATCTTGGTCAGCAGGACTGAGCTCAACTCAATTAGAATTCATCTGGACTGTATGCCTGCAGCTCAATAACAGCATCATGAGGAAGCAGAAGTAAACCTCCAAATATTCCTAATCTTGGCATCAGATCAATGCTGGTGGTTGGTTTAATTCTCCAAGCACTGCCACCAAAACAGTCACCAGCGTTAATACTTACTTACTTATGTAATATGTTTTCTTTTGGGTAATTCCCAGGCGTCACAAAGCTAATAGCCGACGTTTCGGAACCCTCTGTCAGTTCCATCTTCATAGGCAGGTGGATGAAGTATGACAAGGGATGGAATGTGTGGTGTATTTATATATGACAGGGTTCTGGCAGGCTGGTGGAGGAGCCAATGGAAGGTGAGTGACCCCCATCTCTGTTGACGAGAGATGCATCCTGATAACATCAACAGAGATGGGGGTTTCAACCTCAGCAGATCCTGGAAGCTGCTGCTGCACAAACTCAGGGAGAGGAGACATCCGCCGACTACACCACAGTGATCCCACCCGCACTCGACTTATATACCTGCCCCTTCCACAACCGGTTATGCACCTACCCACCCACTCCCGGTCACTCACCTTCCATTGGCTCCCCCACCAGCCTGCCAGAACCCTTTCATGTATAAATACACCACACATCCCATCCCTTGTCATACTTCATCCACCTGCCTATGAAGATGGAACTGACAGAGGGTTCCGAAACGTCGGCTATTAGCTTTGTGA
>Ga0131853_10028397_pt1 | contig 10016 bp, 6 predicted proteins | sample TergutLab28metaG_FD_92764 | JGI IMG/M metagenome (GOLD analysis project Ga0131853, IMG submission 92764) | Labiotermes labralis P1 segment gut microbial communities from Petit-Saut dam, French Guiana - Lab288 P1 (version 2) (version 2) | ecosystem: Host-associated > Arthropoda: Insects >... | reverse complement strand
GTGCTGTATATGTGTTGTGCTGTATATGTGTTGTGCTGTATATGTGTTGTGCTGTATATGTGTTGTGCTGTATATGTGTTGTGCTGTATATGTGTTGTGCTGTATATGTGTTGTGCTGTATATATGTTGTGCTGTATATGTGTTGTGCTGTATATGTGTTGTGCTGTATATGTGTTGTGCTGTATATGTGTTGTGCTGTATATGTGTTGTGCTGTATATGTGTTGTGCTGTATATGTGTTGTGTCATCATCCAAGCGGAGATGATGGTGTTGTGTCTGCTGGTCACGCTGTACCACAACACCGTCACCTCCTCTTGGATCGTGTCACCATATACACAGCATATGAACACACAATTCAGCAAATAATTTTATCAATATTCTATATTTTAACATAAATTTTAAAACCTGTTATTTGCAAATTAACATTCTATATATGTAAATTATTTTGACGCTCTGTGTAATATAGCCTGCAAAAAAACACCCCACTGAAAAAGTCTACAAGTGATGGCCGAAACATGTAGGAGGCTACGCTGTTTATACAACAAAAAATTTACATATTTGTCTACGCACTTGCTGGTTTTGGTCCTCACACTGTGGACAGAAATTCCCCATTTTACAATTTTTAGATTTGCCGTCACCCACGAATTTTATTCTGTGGCGCTAAAACCCAAATCGTTCCTAGGCCGCCTCATTTTGAAGTTTATAGATTAACACAAATAGACACACACACACAAGGTAGGACTCCTCTGCATGTGTGATCTCGTCGTACAGGCACAAGAGTCGACCTTCGTGTGGCTGCAGATCCACGCCTTTGTCAGCATGGTCACTGGGATCTGCCCCGCCCTCGACATACGGCCACAATCTTCAGTGAACAAACAGTGGCGATATATCGGGGTTTGACTATAAGTGTTTGGTTTGTTGGAGACTTCACTGTATTATAGATAATCATTCATCAACAGCAACAGCAAGGACAAGTCAGTAATCGCACTGCAACAGGCCCATTGACGTGTGTTTCAAAATAAACATGCAGTAGTATACGAACAGGTGGCCACAGCATCGGACAGGCACAATTCCTTTTGTGCTGAACTTTAGCCTACTCTGTTGCGTTGCTACACTAACAGAGCACGTATCATAGCTCAGTACAATCGCGTGATCGTAAATCCAGTTTAATATTATCTTACAATATTTATGCAGGGGGTCGTGATTCGTCCAGACTGGGTGTGGGGTCAAAATATTTTCCTAGTGGTTGGGTACCAGGTGCTCTTGCCCGGGGTAGAGCCGCCTGAGCGTGAAGCTGCGCACGTACCTTCCCCTAGTAACAAGGTTGAGATTGGTGGTTAATGAGTAAAACGCAGAACCAACTTCACCTCCCACCATCTTTCCCAATTTCAGTAAGTGTCACTTTAACAATATCATTCTTCTTATTATTATTATTGTATGTGTGTCTTTTACAATTATGTTTATGACAAAAACTTGCCTTAGAAGACGTGATTACTGTATACCGCTGAGTTTAACACTAAAAACTCTCTATTTGTCCTCACAGTGTATGTTGTGTAAGAAAAAGGTACATTTCACCCTAGATCTAGCTATGAAGGCCCGAGGGGGTTATAAGTATGGCTGTACTCTTTTCTTAACCTTGACGCTGGATTGGGGATGAGTGGTTAACACCACTCCGCGGTCGCTTTACCCCCGGGGAAAGATACCGGTACCCATCGTGCAGGAGGCTGGATGGGCCCCAGGCCCGGTCTGGACGGTTGCGGTAAATATCGCCCCCATAGGGGTTTAAAACCCGAACCGTCAAGCTCGTAGCAAGTCGCTATACTGACTACGCTATCTCGACCATCATTTTGTGTTCCGTGTGATTCTTAAAATAAACAGAAACTTAATTTGTTTTGTTTAAAGACCCAGTTCTTACCGCGCAGTCAACCCTCTTCACCTCGGCTATAAAGAGCCAATTTCATTTTAATGGCGTGTGATTCAAAAGTCGTTGCTTGTATTGAGCTAGATACAAACCAGGTAAATACACAGTGTGAACAGAACTCATAAATTATTAATGCTAAACTTCTGGGCACGTAAAGTAACCACTCGGCTTTACAGTTTAAATAATAAGTCTTCCTAATATAAGGACACTTTGATATCTTTTAGGTAAGAAATAAATATAGGCTGTACATGAGTACAGGGTGTTTCAGGAGAAATATGCCATACTTCAGAAGAACGTTCCGTAGGTTGGTTTACATCGATACACAGAAATCTGGTGTTCTTTTGACGGTGAAATTAAGACCTTTTCTGGGATGTAGCAGTTTGGACGACAGATATCTGCACTGCTGATATCTGCACTGCTGATAAACCGGCTGCTTCTCTCTTTCCTTCACGAAAAAGGGCTTTGTGTTCATCAGGAACGTTGTTAAAAATATGCCAAATTAGAGAGCGTCAGATTTCAGAAAACCGCAATCTTATTGCAAACAGAAGATTTGTTGGCAGGTTGAATGTCAAAAATCAGAGTTACAGTCTTGAAGGGACAGTATTAAGAGCTCAGGTTATGTGTAACTGACCACCACCACCACCAACAACAACAACAACAACAACAACAACAACACACACACAAATTTGCTACAACACAGAGTATTATATAAACAAGGAAAGCTATTAAATAATGCATTTACAATATTTTTAGCCTCCACTTATCGGCACCTGCAAGTTTTTTTACAAGGTGGTGCATGTAATCTATGTGAAGAGGAACCAGGCTTTTTCGTCAGTAAATGCTGTTCAACACATTTTCTTTTACTAAACCAATAAAATGCCCACACAAAACATACAAAACAGTAGAACTTTTAATCGCTCCAAAATCTTACAGTAAGTTTTAAAATTAGCTAAAATATGATAGATTGCATTCGTATTGTTTGTACATACATTATTTCGCGATAAAATTCAATTTTCCAAGTGGTACAGACATAGACTGTAATATATTATAGCAATGTTATGTGTACGTTGTATTATTTGACGGTTATTATCAAGAAGTAAGAGTACAAAATTTGGTTAGAATTATACTATCGTCATATGCTGTTACAGTACTCATCCGCCTCTGCAAGTAGCTATCGTTGTGTTCCGTCCATTGCTGATCATGTCGCTACCTGACTAGTCACGTGATATGTGCAAGAGACATCTTGTGCTGCCACCAGATGAACTCAGAACGGAAAGAACAAATAGTGCAAGTGCCCGGTCGCTGCATTTAAAGTGGAGATATTATTAAACGAGAAAGTTTCCTATCGTGTGAGCATATCGGAAACACGTTTGGGTAAAGCGTTTTCTTTTTGCATTTTACCACATCGAGATTTTATCGCTAAAAGAAATTTGATTTTTGTCCCACGGACATTGCGACAAGAAAGATAGTTTTCCCGTTCTTAGTTAATCATTACGCCATGAAGCCATGTAATGGAATTGAGGTATAGTTCCTCACACTCTAAAACGTGGTACTACATGTAGGTAAATGCCCAACTTCATACCCCGCCCGCTTTAACCAAAGGCAAGAAACTCACAGTGCCAATATGATGGCGGTTAATTGAGTCCCAGAGCTGTTCTGCATGCCGTGGAGAATGCACGTATGTGTCTGGACCTGCAGGGAATGATTCATTTGAAGAAGAGAGTGTTGCATTTCCACTGGCCCTTGAAGATGGGAACAGTCTGAAAGGCTGATTGTTACCGTACCTGGTAGAAACGTTCGCTTGTGATGTTTGCAGGCGTGTAAATGAGCTGGCGGGAGTCATATGGCACAAAGACACTATGAAGTGAATGTGCTTCGGTGCAGATTACTCCTTTGTGTTAACTAACTACATGAAGAAATTCCCTGCCTTTTATGGAAGCCGACGCTTTAATGTCACGTTCACAAGGCCTTCTCTTGTGTTGCTTCAGTCCAACCCACAATATGACTCTCTGCTGCTGTTGTTAATGTATAACATTGGTGGCGCCATATTTTAGTCAGTCGCTGGCTGTCGCTACGGAGCTTCGCGATCAGTCTCACGTACGCTAATGTTGGGTTTTGGTGGATAGAGTGGCACTAAGGCTAGTTCGTCACCGAGCACTTCAGTGTTTCCTGCCCTGTGTTATCGCACCATTACCCGTGATCGTCTGTATCATTAAGGAGTCGTTACAGTAGAAGGCAGCACCGAACGACTCATTGCCACAGCAGCTGCAGTACGGAAAACCCCATTCCAATCTCACGCTAAGATGGGCCGCAGTGACGAGTGACTCACTGCTATGCGAGTGATAACAGCAATACCGGAAAGGGGACTCACTCCCGTTGCGCCGCTATGGCAGGTCGCACTACTGACGGCTCACCCCACTGATGCAGCAGGCAGCGGTAACGGAGGGCTCCCACACTACTGTGGCCGCAGACTTGGGGGACTCAATCTCACCCCACATCAGCTGTCTTTGTCTCGCAAGGTTGGCGTGTTTTCTCTTAAACTTCTGTTTCCTGACCAATAAACTGCAGTTTTTTTAAAACCGTATAGACCCACTTCTTACGCATAACATGTCTGTAACCTTCCTTACTTAAAGGAAAAAGCGAGGCTTACGAGATGAACCTGCCCTCTGGTTGTGTCTCAGTTTCGACTTCCGAACCAACTGTCCGATTTTAACGAAGACTTGGTATGAATGTCATGAAATTTGATGTCACTCAAACGTCGTAATTCCTAATATCGTACAGTCAGTAATAACATTACAGCGGACTATGAGCTGAAAATCAGTATAGCTAGCTATATGTCAACAGAGCCTCAAGGGCTTCAAGAGACCTTAAAATATGAAGTACTCAAATCAGTATAATTCTTGTGCTAACACTGGGAGTGTTATAGACGGGGGAGTGGTTCTGGAGAAATGTTGAACCCATTTTTGTAATTCAGGATTAGTAATCTTGAACACCTTAGAGTGTGATAAAAATCCCAGAATGCAGGGCAACAATCTCACCAGCACATTACACCATCGTTATGCAACAAGACTGGCTCTTGTGTGTTGTGTAGATATTGATCAGAAGCAGGGGCCGGGGAGGCTTTCAGCTGTTCGCCCCTCCCTATACGAGCCCCCGAACCGTAGGTATTGATCTGTTTCTACAGCACTCCACTGGTGCAGATGAAGTGGCAGACGGCACAAAAATTTGAGTTACGACAAAATTGTGGTCTTACAGCGCGTAGTCGGTATAATGACTAGGCTACAGGCTGGGCAACAAGAGGAATTGGGCTTCATTCCTGGCAGAGGCAAGAGAGTCTTCTTTTCGCCTAAATGATCAGACAAGTTCTGTGACCCACCTGTCCTCCTATTCAGAGGATAGCCGATGTTCTTTTGATGGGGTTAAGGTGGCTAGGGCGTATAACTGATCATTCACCAAAATATAGTGCCGAGGTTAAGAATGAGTGGAGATATAAGTCCTCCGCCCGATATGCATTCTTGGCGTCTACAAAAAAAAAACTTTGGAATGTGACGTTGTGGATCTTGGCAGACGGAGAATGTGTTTCTAAAGAATTTACTGCCTCCATCTTCAAGGTAATAGAGCGACTCGTGCACGTTGAAGATAGAGGTATCAGATTTCTGCGCGATGTTGATACCTAACTAACAAGGTAGATGTCGTCATACCCCAAGAAAACTATCCATATCCTAAGGCTACTTTTTTCTCTCAACATCGGAAAACCTGATGTTGCATAGAGTGACAATACAGCAGAGCAGGGCTGGTCGACATTTGGCCCTCGAGTAAAGTATTTGCGCCCTTCGGTCACCCCAGTATTGTCAATAACACGATTTAACGAAGGTAATATTCTCGTAATGTATCTACAGATCATAATATTGTAAATTTATCAACAGAGAAAATGTTCACAAACTGTATCTCACCACTTTTAAGACAGCACACACTAAAACTAATCTTTGTTTGTGCTTCACCCAGTGATTTCAATCCCCCTTCTTTCATTTTGCGATATATCTGCACACGAGTGACGCTTTCTGGCGAGTTCTTACGAATTGTGTGGCCCTCCTGTAGGTTGAATTTGGCCAGCGCTGGAGTAGAGAATTATAAAGAAATTGTTGTCTGTTGACAGCATAAAAACATTAGGCTGTAATCGTCACGCCAATTAGATCTGGCATATTTCACACGAATACGGTCAGACGATGTAATCGGTTGGAAAGGGGGGGGGGGGGCTGTTAGGGCTAGCTACGTCTGTGCCATTTTCTATGGAAAGCTGGAAGTGACTGTGACCTACTTTACTGTTCAGTTCCAAAGCTTGCCTAGAGAAAGTGAAATGAACTTTGACTTCTGGCAGGAGAGATGTTTATCGTGGCGGAATTGAACCCTTAATCTGCTAGGTTCTAAGAGCAATAGTGACAATGTACAGCGCTGTTTCAGGACCACAATCTGATGTTCAGAGCCATACACATATTTTATTAAAACTACATACAAATTAGCAATAATATTATATTTATTTATTTAAATTTATATCTTTATATGTTAAGGTATGCCATCATGATTGCTGAAATACCGAAAGGATCTTTTCAATACAGACGTTCTTAGAAAGCATATCATTCGATATTAATGACAGGCTCCTTAGTTTGCAACAATCTCCTCTCAAAAAATTATTTCCAACAAAAACGTCTAAAATTAAAAATCGACAGTGCTGCCTTAAGCGGGGGAAAAGAGAAGCTAACATATTTCATGTACTTCCCTTCTCTTCCGCTTGAGGCAGGACTGTCTATTTCAACGTTTTGTTTCTTCCTTCTAACATGCACTATGGAGCTTTTGTTTATTTACACGTTGCTTATGGTCCGCTGATCTCCAAAAGAAATTACCCAGCAACAAGCATTAGCAAGTACAATTTTCAACGTTTATTAAGATTAATGTGATGTAATTTTTGTTGATTAAGTATTTTACTTTTACACGTGAATTTTTTGTCCAGATGCAGCCAGTGCGGGGATAAGTAAGCATTTTGAATGGTTAAACGAGTAATTACATTCCTTCTAAAAATATTGAAATTCCTTAGAGGTAAATGATGTTACGTGTGCACATGCAAATAGTTAACATGAAAGAAAATGGACGTATTACGTAATTTGAAGAGCCTCCTCGTCAACATTTTTTTCACATATAAAAGCAATTATTACATATTCTGATTGTTTCTTTGTAGCCTCAGCTATTCGGCCTGAAAAGCGCAAGCGCCATATTTTATTGTCATCTGTAGGCTCTCTGGCTGTACCATATTTTTTTCGACATTATTTTGAAAACGGCATGATTTTCGGGAAATGTTATTGAACATAATATACGTGTTTCGGTTTTCTTTACAACTCTGAAACTTTTTTCATTCTAAGAAGTATTGAGCGAGTTATGATCAAAACTATACCCAGGTACCCAGCATGCAATGCGGATGCGCCGTATTATATTGTCATTTGTGGCCGGTCTGGATCTACCATATTTCTTCCAAATTATCTGAAAAAACAGCAAGATTTTCGGGAAAAGTTACTGAATATAGAACGTGTGTCTTGGTCTTCTCCACACATTTTGGCTAAAACATTTCTCATTCTAAGAAGCATTGAGCGATATAGCATCATAAATGCACATAGCTCTTCATGCATAAGTGCCTGGTATTCTTGTCAGACTAAAGAAACTTAAATCTTCTTGACAGATCTTAGAAAAATATATCAAATTTCGTGAAAATCTGTCGAGTGGGAGCACAGTCGTTCCATGCGGATGGACGGGTACACAGACATGATGAAGATAATAGTCGCTTTTCGTAATTTTGCGAATGTGCTTAAAAACGAAGTTTTCCTTGCCCTCTCCATGACGACTGGAAGGGACAGTAGCGGCGTAGCTCTATGCTTAAGGAGCAGGTGAGTTGTCAGTTTCACCCACCGGTCTCTTTGCTCCCGTGAAGGAAACTCCTTACATATTTAACAGGAGGCTGGATGGATCCCAAAAAATTTCTGGACCCTTTAAAGAAAAGAAAAATTTCTTTCCTTTACAGATGGCCGTCTAACTTAACATTAAATTTCCTGAATTTATTTCACACAGTGCATTGGTGCGTTTCAAATGATCCTCACATAAAGTAACTATTATATTTGTACACATAACTGATTATTTTTGTAATGGAGACAGTGGGTTCTCTGTGAGGTAGGAACTGGCTTCTGAAGTACTGTTTACATTGGCACACCTGAAGTAGGTCTGGTGACCTGCACCCCCCTCGCCAAAGCGAAATTTTAAAGAACACAGGTTTTGTATACACGATGATGTCACGGTATACCTTTGTTTAGGCTGCAGCCTAAATCAGTCACTGAAATCAGCTGATGACTGGTACATTGTAATATCGAAAAATATAATACAAATGTACGATTACGTGTATTTTTTTCAGGTAGTTTTATTTTTCCCTGTAACCCAACAAACTGCATTATTTAGTAGAAAATGTAACCTATACACCTTCAGGCAAAAATGTGTAACGATATATTATTCATAATATATCAAGTTTTTTGGAGGGGGGGGGGTGGAGGTGGAGATGATTGGAACAGCAGTGAATGCTCGGTGTGAAAGAAATCTTCCTTCGTGTCACTTTGAGTGTCAGAGGTTAGGCATCCCTGCATTAAGCGATGCTGCTATCTGGAGGAATGATGAAGCCGAACTGAACCTATAATACTATACTGCAGATCTGAAAATACGTTTTGGAAAGATATAGAGGAACACTGGATTATTCATGCTACAGGACGGCTGTTTGATACATTAGTGTAGGAAGGAGATCTTGATATTGGCATATGACTTGGCCTGAAATCTCCCTTAAACATAATAATGATAACAAAGCTGCTGTAAAATATTTTTGTTGTGGCTTTATGGGTAGATGTCCTCAGCTAACTTGGCGAAATGCACAATCCACGCCTTTAACAAGAGGTATCTCAGCGAACCTCAAGTTTTATGACTCCTTTCAAAATTTGGATGGGTGTTGGCAAACACATACTTTTGCTCCGTCTCATACATTCAATGCAGTTGGAACATGATACCACATGTCCATATTAACAGCAATGTGCCCTCTTTAAGAGGTCAAAAGCAAGTGAGAAAAATATCATCAGAAGTGAGTGGCTGCAACATGACAAATGTTTCGTATGAGCGCCACTGGACAAATTATTCCGCACCGCTTCATTTTCCCCGAAAGCAGAAATTAACCAGAGACCTATGTTAAATGCACCTGCTGCTGCTGTAACTGTTGTTCAACAAAATGGTTGGATGAACAGCGATATTTTTGTTGCTTGCCTTAAAGTATTTTTGTCTTGTTCAGCCATCGCTAGAAAATATTCGTCTGATTCTAGGTGGCTACAGTAGTCATAAGGATCATCTGTTGTCTCTTATTCCTGACATACATAATTATATGCATATGCCGTGCTCTCCATCACACACAGTCCATGATTTATTGCCTTTGGAGAGAATGTTCAAAGCGGCATAAACCGAGGCTTGGATTAGACGAAGTCCATGCTTCCGAATAAGAGAGTATGACATGGCAGGTTTGTGAGCAGAGAATTCATTAAAGCATACAGAATGGAGCTGGCTAGAAACGAGTTATCTGATACAGGAATGTGGTCGTTTAACAGAAATTCTTTAACGTTGATTTTACTGCTTTTTTAAATAAATAACATTACTCAGCCTGGGGAATCAGAATTGCTGGCGATCCAGTGTCTGACATTCGTACTCCGCCAAAATCAGTGACTGTAAGAGGCAGAAGTACTGAAAAAAAAAATCGTCACTTCCTGATGGCAGACGGAATAGACTAACCGGAATAAAAGGACACAGTGGTAGAAGTGAAATACGTGCAACAAGTCCTTTGAAGAGTGAGTTGAAGAATAACAACCTGATAGCCCACACCCCCTCCAAAAAAGAACAGGCAAACGGACAATCAGCCAGCCAATAAAAGAAACAGGATATGAGAAGAAACTGCGGTTCACTTGCTGAAGAGCGAAGGTCGCGCTTCACGTGAGGAGAGCCGCCCCTGGTGGAGATTCGTTCCTTGAGCACTT
>Ga0131853_10028396_pt1 | contig 10016 bp, 5 predicted proteins | sample TergutLab28metaG_FD_92764 | JGI IMG/M metagenome (GOLD analysis project Ga0131853, IMG submission 92764) | Labiotermes labralis P1 segment gut microbial communities from Petit-Saut dam, French Guiana - Lab288 P1 (version 2) (version 2) | ecosystem: Host-associated > Arthropoda: Insects >... | reverse complement strand
TATAAATTTCAGGATCATTCTGTATAAACTCCAATATCACACAATTCCGTTTCAGCCTTATAACTTCACTGTCAGTACAAATTTCGGTATGAACCTACGTGGACTTCAATATCTGCGTATATAATATCACCCTGTTTAAACCTCAGTATCACCCTCTGCACTCTTCAGTACAATTGTACAAAAACTTCAGTATCGGGTAGAATAAAATTCTTTATCACCTTATAAGCAGCAACTGCTTAAAATCAGTATCTTTTATACACTTCAGCAACAGCCTTAGAGGTTCAATTTGCTCCTGTGTAAAACTTCAGTATAACTGCATAATTTTCAGTAAGTCTTTATTAACTTCAATATATATGTACATAAACTTAGATAAAAACTTGTATACAATTCAGTACCAGTATAATGATCATTACAAATTTGGGTTTCTTTTGCAACACTAGATATTTAAATTTTATATGACTTTCATGTAACGGAAACGAATGGTCACTCACCGTTACCGGGTCAGCAAATACCAATCAGTTCGATATACTTTAGGTGTATCGGAAAACGGCGGTGACGTGACAGTTCGCTGTACTGAAAAGAATGTCCATCTTGCATCTTGCCCCCATAAAACTCACTAATTACCGATTCAGCTCTCACTCAAAGCTTTAAAGTTTACCGGCTGCTACATATCTTGAACGCTACATTGTGAAAGCAGTACATTGTTAAAGTAATTATATTACATTGGCCATGCTGCACTGTCTTCTGATACTCAAGGCTAAGTCGTGCTGACTGGATTTAATTAGAAACTTGAAAACCTACGTTTATTCGAGTAGAGTGAGACCTTTAAAACTGATTTAGCAGCAAACTAGAAATTCTAAATTCGCAAATTTCGTTTAAACTATCTAAATAAATTTCTGTATCAACCATTGTGATTGTCAGTGTTAATCTTCATATATTTCAGTATACCGTCTTATATTCCGTATAATTTTGCATACAATTCATCACTCAGTATACAGTATCAGCCTGTATAAATTTTAATATCACCCTTATGAACATTATTTTGAACAACCTTCAGAATCACCCTGCGTAAGCTTCATTTAACTCAAATTCACTATCAGCATAAATAAAACATCGTAGAAATATCGCCCTGTGTAAATATAAGAATAGCTGCGCAGACCTTCTGTATCAACCTCTATCATTTAGTGCAACTGTAAAATTATATTCAACCTGTATAGATTGTATCAACCTGTATAACCTTCAGTATCAGCCCTACATTCTTCGGTATCAGTCCAAATAAATTCCATCAACAAGTACATATTCAGTATCAACCTATATAACCTCCAGTATCAATGCATTTCTGTATCACCCTGTATCACACTATTATCGGTATCAGCCTTATGAAACCTAGTATCCCCTGTATAAACTTCACAATGCCTGTATGAACTTTACTATCACACAGCATAAACTTCAGTGTATTTTCTGAATAACTCTGTGTCCCCCCTCAGATTGTATAAATTATTGTATGACCCAATCAGTCTACATAAACTTCTATATCAGACTATGTAAACCTCACGATCGGTCTGTAAAAACTTTAGTCTCACCATGTGTTATCTTCAGTTTATCTCTGCATCATTTTCCGTATCACCCTCTGTAAATTCCAGTATAGCTCGCATAAACTTCAGTATCTACCTCCGTAAACTTCAGTGCAGACCTCGAACAATGTATCAGACTATGAACTTTAGCGTCAGACCATATGAACTTCAGCATAAGCCTACACAAACTTCGGTATCAACCTGTATAAATTTCAGTATCAACCTATATATACTTTAGTATTAAATCATCAGAATACACAAAATTTAGTATCACCCTGCATAAGCTTTAGCACCCTCCCGGTATTTAGTATCGCCCTTACAATATTCAATATCAGATTAATAGGCTTTACATCAACCTGTGTAATCTCAGTACAACCCTCATTAAACGTCCGTATCGTCCTGTGTAACATTTAATATAAATCTCGGTATCACTGTAAAAGTATCTGTATGACATGCACTCTGTATACGGTATCAGCCTGTATAAACTTTAGTATCACCCAGTATAAACTACATCAAGATGTATAAATTTCAGGATTGTCCTTGTAAATTTCGGAATCACCCTATGGAAAAATTATAAATCTAAATTCAGTATCAGCCTGCATAAATTTAATATAACCCTGTAAAAGCTTCAATTTCTGCCCGTATAAATTTCACTACCATCACATATATACTCCACCTATTACGAACTTATATATCACCCTGCATACAATTCAGTATAACTGCATAAAATTCATCACCCTGTAGAATATTAGCCTTTTAAATTATCACCCTCTGGAAACCGTATCCTGTGTAAACTTTAGTATCGGCTTGTATAAACTTCGTCGGCCTGTACAAGTCATCCTACATAAAATTATCATCCTGCATAAACTTCAGCTGCAGCATTTATAAACTTTATCACTATGTATATACTTTCATAAAATATATGAACTTCAACATAGAACTTCATAAACCTGGTACCTACCTGTGTACTGTAGTTATCTCCCTGTATAAAATGAACTTTCACCCTGCATAAACTTTAATTTCAGCTTTATAAAATCTAGCATCACCCGGTACCTCAGTATAACCCTCGAACTTCAGTATCATCCTGTGTAATTTGTGTGTATCTGCTTAATCTTCAGCATCGCTGTGTTAACTACTGTATAAATCTGCATAATTTTAGTGTGTCCCTGTTTAAATTTCGGTGTAACTACCTGAATTTCTGTATCACCCTGTATAATATAATACACGGTTCTTAATCAGTGTAACTTTGTGTAGACTTCAGTATCACACTATAAATCTTAAAATCAACCTGTGTATGGTTCAGGATTAGCGTTATAATCTTCAGTATCACTGTATATTAAAATCGCCCTTCAGAAAGTTCAGGATTAACCTTATAAGCATCAGTATCAACCTGTATAATCTTCAGTATCACCCTCTTTAAAATTCAGTATCATTCTGTATGAACTTTATCACCCTTATAAACTACAGTATCAAACATTATAAACCTCACTAACCTACATGAACTCCAGCATCAACCTGCATTAACTTCAGTACTAATCTGTATGAACTTCAATATTAGCCTTAACTTCAGCTTCTCCCTTGGTAAACATTATTAGTCAGAATAAACTTCAGTATCACCATATGTAAATTTCACTACTATACTCACTTCTGCATCCACCTGTATAAACTCATCACCTGTGTAAACTTCAGTATAACTGCATTACCTTCGGTTACACCCTGTCGTCTCAACTTCAGTTTCTGCTTTTATAAACTTCACTATCAGCCTGATTCTTCAGCATCAGACTGTATTAACTTATCAGCCAATATAAACTTACATATAAGCCTGTATAAACTTTAGTATCAATATTTATAGAATTTGGTACCAGCCTTATAGTTTTAATATCCTTACATACTTCAGTATCAATATTATACAACTCAATGTCACTGTGTATATACTTTAGTATCACTCTGAACTTCAGAATCAGCCTGAATAAATTTTAGTACCACTCAGTATAAACATCAGTGTCTTCCTGTATAAATTTCAGTATCAACCTGTATAAATTTCAGATTCAGACTGCATTAACTTCAATATCACCCTGAACAAAATTAAGAATAAGCCTCGCATCACCCACTGTAATCTTCAGTATAACTATACGTAAGTACACCCTACATAAACTTCATTACCAGCCCGTATGAACTCCAGCATAAGACTACAAACTTTGGTAAGACTATACCCTAGTATCAGCATGTATCAACGGATTTCCTTGTACACACCTTAGTATCAGGGTGCACAAACAGTAACAGCCTTACAAATTTAGTATTCCCCGTACACACCAGTGTAAATCTATATATATTTAACTATCATCCTGTATAACTTTCAGTATCAATCTCTATAAAATTTACTATCACCTGTATATTCAGTATCAGCCACTATAAAGTCCTGGATCAAGCTCTACAATCTTCAGGATTGGCCTGCATAAAACTCAGGATCAGCCTCTATAAATTTCACTGTATCGCTGGATAAGTTTCTGTATTACACTGTGCCAACTTCAGTAAATTTATCACCCTGTGTAACATTCAGTTACAACCTACATAAACTTCTGTATCAGGTGGTATACACTCTAGTATCACTCTGTACATACGTAACAGCCTGTAAAGATTTCACCACCAGAATGAATAAACCAGGATCGAGCTGTACAAATTTCATAATCACCCAATTAAAATTCATAATAACTGTATAAACTTTAGCATCGATCTTATAAACACGGTATAAATTTTATCACTTATGAACTTCTGTATCAGCCTTATATATTTCAGTATCACACTGAACCTCAGTATCAACCCGTATAAACGTCTGAATTGGCCTTATAAACTTCAATATCAGTCCAATTTTTTCTGTCGGTATTGGCCATTATTTGTGATGGACCCTGAAGACACACATTTACACTGCATGCTAATGACACTGTGTACCCAGATCTGAACCTGCTTTATCACAAACAGCATTTCATTAAACAAAGATCAATATAGAACTGCAGCCAATATGTGAAGGGAATAATTCATTTCTGTACATCAGTTACCAATTACCACTCATGTGTCCCCCCAATTACATGCCACTATTTCATGAGATACAATATGAGTCAGAACTTGACCTTGTGCAACACATTGCTGCTCATAATGTTTGTGTTTATTTATACCGCATAATATACTATGTAATATATTGCTTTGAAAATTACATTTGTGAAAATGTATGTTGTTTATAGTATGTGACAGGCATCTAGATTGTTTGAACTATACCACAAAATGCAGTAATGATTAGAGTACAGGCACGTATCAACAAGGCACATCTGCATATAAAAGCAAATGTGCTAGGCTGAGATGCTCTGGAGCAACACCAGAGGTTGCTAAGAAAGAATGTCTGTTTTCATAAATGTTAACTAGAAATTGTAACCCACTGTGAATAAAACTACTTCATGATATTACACCAGCTTTGAGCATACAAATGGCCAACAAGTTTCCTATTATATGTTTAAAATTTCAGCTACACAATCATTACATTCCTGCCAACAGATATACCACGAGCCAGCCAGTTAAGTCCAGCTCCCATTCACAAAATTTGCAACAAAATGTGTATTAATACTGTCCTCCCATCTACATTTGATATCCCCCTATATTTGCAACCAAATTTTAGTACACACCTTTGTTTAGCTAGTGTGTACTCCACATTATGCCTTCTTGAACACCTTCCTGGTTAAAGAGTATTAATTATGAAGTTCACTGCAATATTAATCTTCACTCTCTTCAGCTCTTCATTTTCAAACACAGTAAATCTTTGTTGTTTTCTAATAAAGACGGCTCACCTTTTGTATCTATTCAAAACAAGATGAATCAAATTTCATTAATTTCAAAACTCGGTTTTCCACACAGTGGACAAGACCTATTCTACACACCAGGATGCATTTCCAAGGTCTTCTCTGCTGCACACTTCATAATTTTCATTCCATAAAATCGAATAATGGGGACTTTCACTGAACAGTGTCAATGCATTCCACTTTTCATTACATTGCACAAAAATAAGGAAAATGTCATGTTAAGACATAGATGTGTGTTTTGGCACAACTCTTTAAACTAATTAGCTAACTACTATTCAAGCACGAAATATTTCCAAATGCTACAAACAAAAATCTTATGCAATTTGCGACCAAAATCATTTTTCTTATGTCTTACAGTTTTAAAAATAATTAAGCCAAAGGATTTCTATGCTGCAACACATTACATCTTAAGAACATGGACTAATTCTGACCACAACTGTTATTGCAGACCTGTACACAAATCTGCCAGACACTCTCAAATTTCACAGAGACTAAAAGAGGAGGAGACATGTTTACCTAACAGCCTAAATACTACCAACAATATCAGAAGCCTCTGTAGCAGCCCACCCTTCTGCCTATAAGCAATGATAGTCAGTATTCACAAAGTCAAAACAGCAAACATGGTGTAACTCTTATGTTTACATTGCCTACCCTGTAACTAATCACTCTAATTTCACCATACTACAGCTTCAAAGGATTACTTCACCAAATGTTCTACCAACCGAAGCCCTTGAGAACATAAATTTGAGTCCATAATGACGGGAACTAATACTGATAACAGATACTAATTAAGAGATAGCCATTACAAAAAGGCCTACAGCAGAAGATACAGCCAATAAAAGAGAATGTGAACCCAGAAACGAGCAAACACATCAGAATGGTTAACAAATTGGTCTTCTTCCTACCTTAAGTAAAGGTGCTCCACTTGAATGAGCAGCAGGATCAGCTAATTGTTCTCACGCACAACAATCACCTCACATTCTCCATCTTCCTGAGACAACTGCTGAGATGGACCTCTTGTCTGGGCTGCAAACACATTGATATTTATTAAGATATCTATGCAAACCAACTCCTGATAACTTAAGATATCTATGCAAACCATCTCCTGATAACTATCATTTTAAATTAATCTTACATTTCAGGTCTGAAGGTCCACAATTTTTTCTTACAGTGTAGGCCTACACTTTCTCTGCATAAATTATTATAAATAAAATACCGCTTTAAATTCACATACAATTCAGTCTATACCACATTCCGTTACAAGCCTGCACCTAAAATAATCGCTACTTGTTGCAACAAGACCATTTTCTTCTCTTTTATGTGAGTAATAAAACACTTTAATCACTATGATTAGAAATTTTGAATGAAACGCATCCTTTAGGTAAATAGAATGTTCTCAAAGAATCAGTTTCTCTCTGTAAGCAGCATTTATTACTGCAACGAACGATAATAAAGTGCAGAATTAATACCAATAATGTTTAATTATAAGGAGAGCTAGTTAATGAATTATATGATAGAAAAATTACATTTTAACCTCTAAAAAAGTGAGACATGTGCAGGCACATTAACTTATCTCAAATGTGGTGCATTGTTTACAACTACAGTATACTGTTTAGAAATAGGATACACTATTTAAAAACTTTTAAAAAAATTCCTCATAAAACACAAAAGACAAAATTTATATTATTTCAAAGATGAATCCTCAGTCTCATGGAAGTTACAATATGATACTATAATGTGTCTCCATATGGTCTGCCAAATACACACTACAAGCAAATGGTAATGATTATAGAAATGTGTTCAGTCTCATGCCAGGCAGCAGCTGGGTTGCAGGTTCAAATCCTCCCCACACAAATCCCCCCATCAATAACCACCCTACATATGAGTGCAAAATCAGCAAGTTTGGCTTTCCATCATGGACTGCTCCTGCAGCAGAAAAACCATAGGATTCCCAACTGAGGACAGTATTGGAAAACTGCTCTTAAGGAGAATGACATCTGACCACTGATGGGTTAGTTCACTATTCTGTCAGCCTTTCGGTACATTAGACTACAAGCAGTCAGTCAATTTACGTATAAACACAGGCATGTTCACATTGGGGAGAAAAGGGTACCTGAAAACAATAATTAGAAAATATTTTCTCAAGCCTATGAAGGACATTTTATTCAACACAACTGATATGATGCTGAAGAGGCGTAGTACTTAACATACATGGACTGTATTTAAATCACTAACTTATACCACATTTTTATGTAATTAATATTTATCTCTGATGCTGCATCATGTACAAATCTGCCCCATACTTGGGGTACACTGGAACAAAAAATTATTTAAAATAATTTAAATGAACTTGATGTCCCCAACAGCACACCGTCTCCCTGTCTACGTGTTTCAAGAAATTAACACAAAGCTATTTCAGTGCTACAGTGCATACAGTCTCACCTAAAACCATTGGTCGTGAAAATTTTGCCACAGTGCCATCCCTTTCGGTTCCACTCACGTTATCTCTTAAGAAGAGACAAGGCGTCAAGACACAGCTCTCTTATCATCATCCAGTAAACAACGAACATGTTTTGTTCTCCAAGATCACAAGCTCCCAGCTTTACCTCGAGTAGATACTACTTTGAGAAAGCCAAGAAATAGTCAGTGGCTGCATTTTGCAACAGCCGTTGGAGTCACTGTTGCACTGGGGTCAAGACAGTGTAAACCACATTGTATTTGAAGATGAGGTCCGTACCGCGCAATGAAAACTATCCGTCTCAGTTATAAAAACAATCAGTTAATGCTGTATAGGAAAATAATCACTGTTTGTTCTGAGATCCACACAAAACACATAAATACACTGTGGGGGCACAACGTAGAATTGTTGAATGTTAAACTGGCGGTACTAACATGTGTTGTACAACTGTCGCATTGGGTCGCCTCATAACAGAACCGTTCGCTCAACTGATCTAATCGTATGCCCTGTTCAGCACACACAAAACTTTGCTTTCTGTACTTTAAAATTCATGAGCAAGAACACACTGATGGCACCACAGACGTTGCGGTGTGCTTCTGATTGGGTTAATGACCACTAGGGGGCGTTTACTGTAATACTTCAGTAACAAGAGTGAACAGCGACAGACCACAAGCAAAACTGAATTGCCTCTTCGATCTTAAAGGACTAATCACCTAATTCGAAATTTTTAATAATAATAATAATAATAATAATGCAACTTTATGAATTTGGACACAGAAGGGAAAGTTCTACGCTGATCGGCCTGCTTGGAAGACAAGACACTGATCGGCATAATCTGCAGACACCTGAAGGACCCAGGAGCAAAGTGGTAACTATACGCACCACTGACTTTCAAACGTTCAAAAACTCCGAAATTTGCCGTAAGTTATGTACTCTGCACATGTATCAAAACAGCGGTTATTTCCCCAAATAGCACTGGTCTTTGTAATGAACACGCAGTGTGTGTTTATGAAGTACGAGCCACCAAAAGCCTAGCATGACGCGTTGTGTTATGTTCTTCAGTTCCACGCACGAGCCGTGAGGCTGACGTAAATTGTTGTCAGCACAAAGTCATTCTGCTCTGAATTGCTCTCAGGGACCTGTAATTTAACGCTCCTCCTTCGAACATCTTCCTCTGTCATAATGCAGTAAATATTCGTCAGTTTCGCTTGTAGGATGGCGACCATACCGCGTACCGGAGCGATATGACGCTACAACACAGTGCCATGGAGAATAATGTGCCTCCGAATGAGCGTAACGGCCAAATTACACAGCTTCACACTCCAGCCGTTCGTAGTATCAATTTCACAAAATTCTTACATCTCTGTCTCCGAATATTTTTCTCTGCCGGCATAACAGCCCATTCACGAACGCGCCGTCCACATGGCACCAACACGCGAGACCGCTGCTCGCTGTAGACATGAGCAGGTATCAGTTTTGGAAAAAACGGCCCCATTCACAGTCATATAAGGGTCCGCCTGTTGCCAAACGGCTGTGGTTACTGTATCAGTTCTGAGTAAAAGCACAAACAGTCCCTACAGCGAACGGCCCGCTCTGTCCTTAAATGTTCACATATCTGGCAAAATATACTGCCGTTTAACCCGGTTTATGGTCAAGAATGCAATCGCATACTGATTAGCATATAAACACATTACAAATGACATAACTCTATTTTAGCACCGAAAGCGAAGCATTACTCTTGTAATACAACAAAAAACAGTTTCTACCATTTAGAAAATTTTCTTGCATAACCTTGCTCAAGTCAACCGAAACTAAAATTACAATATTTTTTTCCATAAATCTACTGCAAACTTCAGTTACAACCAAAAAGTTCCCACTGCAACAATACGGTGTGCCAGCACTCGCACTGATATCTGGTGAATTGCGGGGATGCAACAGTTAATGGGTACAACTGACAAAATTGGTGCCCAAGAACACAATATAAACTCAGGAAAATCAAGACGAAAATCGTACGGGACGAGAAATTACACCGACAAAACACGGAACACTGTGCTTACCTGAAATACTGAACAGTAACCCGTCAAAACACCGTAGATTTGAAACGAACTGGAAATAACAACAGAATACCACGCAGCC
>Ga0131853_10028395_pt1 | contig 10017 bp, 5 predicted proteins | sample TergutLab28metaG_FD_92764 | JGI IMG/M metagenome (GOLD analysis project Ga0131853, IMG submission 92764) | Labiotermes labralis P1 segment gut microbial communities from Petit-Saut dam, French Guiana - Lab288 P1 (version 2) (version 2) | ecosystem: Host-associated > Arthropoda: Insects >... | reverse complement strand
TGGGAATGCGTCTGGCTATGGTGTGCGTCGTCTGTTACGTAGTGGTAAAAGTAGTTTACCAAACGATGTTGGTAAATGCTGGCATTTGTCGACACGTATTGGTAAAAGTTCCTTTCGTTTGGCTGTCATTATGCTTAGTAAGTTTGTGTGTTTTAACTTTTAATTATTCAATGAACATGTAAGTTTAAAATATTTTGGCAGTCATTTGCCTTGCATAATTTTATGAAACTCAATTTTTATATATTTACTGTACCTTTTTGCGCCGGAATTATTTTTTTAATTTTAGCACACCCTGTATATAAAACGTGAATAATGCAGGAACCAAATACGTTACAATTATGAAACAAACTGCATTTTGAAGAGAAAAATACGGAGAGTATATACCATGTTCAAAATATTCAGTACATATATTTGTTGAATAAATATATAAAATGCAACTTTAAGAGGTTAGCGGTGCATTACGACCACTATAGTTGTTATTAGGCGTCAAAAGGTTAATTTGTTTTCAACAATTTAACGATATTACATAATTCAGTGCATTAGTTGAACAATAAAGCATTTGATTTTAAACTTTTAAGCTCATGGTTCCGTGCATCGTAATTCAATGTTAATAAAAATCTAACCAGTTCCAACATTATGCAGATATTTATTAACCGCAAAGTCACTCTACATGTTTCGGGTGGTGTCATAACACCCATCATCAGGAGTACTAAAACTGTAACCGTAGCCTCCGGTACAGGTCATAATACTGGTACAGCTACTTCCCTCCAACGTGGCCTGATCAGGCGTTAGAGTTGTTATGAGAGTTAATATATAGTTATATTGTGTTATTATTTAATGTTAGCACGCATAATGAAAACTGACGTATATACGGCTAAATTCAGCACTCAGTGCCAAGCAAATATTGTGTAAATGAAACAGACACATGATAGCAGTAGGCATGCCAGAGTCTTTCAAAAGAAGTTTCTCGTATCTTATGTGCTTCAGCTCTCTCAGCCACCAAGTTACTGCGCACAACTTCAGTGTACAAGTTTCCAATCTTTCTTCACTTTCCACCTCGTGTTCGCTCCGTTTCCCACATGTCCTTTTTTTTTTATCTCATTTCTGCTACAGAGCAACTTTCGCGAACTACTGTTTCTAACTCTTTCCCTTGCTCAACGTAAGAACGTCACTGGCAAGAAGTCTGAATCATCATACTACCGCAGTGACGTAACTCGCCTTCCTTTGTCTTAAGAGTGTCGTTCGTGGTGGTGACACAGAGCGGCGCTGAAGTCGCCATGCCTGTTTTTTTTTTTTTTAGTACTGCAAAAGACTGTCTGCAATTTATCGGCGCTGCATGTCTGTTGTCTTGTACGTTTAGCGTGCCACATTTCTTACTGTTCTTGGTTTTTATGAAAGTAGGGAGTTCTCGGTGACGATTGTCCCTTTTCCTCCCTCGACCCACTGTACGCAATAAAGCTGTTAGAAGCAGCAGTGTTTGTTGTTTGCTCGTTCTATCACTCCACAATTACTTGCGTTACATGCCGTAAAGTCCAGCGGCCATGCTACGAAGTAGAAATCAAATGGACGTCATATATAGTTCCAGCGACGTTTCGGTGAACGCGACAGTGTTTACTCTCAGAACACTACGTCTGAAATCAGATTATAAATGTCTTTAACATTTCCATTTACAAGGAGATTAAAATTCATTATGCTTCACATTTAATGTTTAGTCGTTTACTGTGATTGTTGTCTCATGGACTATGACTCCTTACAGCAGATATATACCAAATTTTTCAGAAGAATATCCTGTCTCTATTATTGCGTACTCTAATCGTGAAGACGGGCCGGGTAGCTCAGTCGGTATAGCGACTGGCTACGGGCTGGACGGTTCGCGGATTGAATTCCGGTGGGGGCGAGATTTTCCGCACCTGTCCATACCGACACTGGGGCCCACCCAGCGTCCTGTAAAATGGCACCGGGTATTTCCCGGGGGTAAATAGCGGTCGGGGCGTAACCCTGACCCCTCGCCCCCTTCTAGTGCCGTGGTCAAGAAAGAGTAGAGATATACTTCTACTCCCCCTATGGGCCGTACGGGCTCTACAGAGCCTAAGTACCTGTACAGTACAGCTATACCTCTACACCCCCTATGGGCCGTACGGTCTGTACAGAGCCTCAGTGCCTGTACAGTAGAGCTATACCTCTACTCCCCTCAGTGCCTGTACAGTACAGCTATACCTCTACTCCCCCTATGGACCGTACGGCCTGTTCAGAACCTCAGAGTCTGTACAGTAGAGCTAAACTTCTACTCCCCCTATGGACTGTACGGCCTGTGCAGAGCCTCAGTGCCTGTACAGTAGAGCTATACCTCTACTCCCCCTATGGACCGTACGGCCTGTACACAGTCTCAGTGCCTGTACAGTACAGCTATACCTCTACTCCCCCTATGGACCGTACAGCCTATACAGAGCCTCAGTGCCTGTACAGTAGAGCTAGACCTCAACTCCCCCTATGGGCCGTACGGCCTGTACAGATCCTCAGTGCCTGTACAAGGTTGCATTTTATCTTTTTACTAATCGTGAAGGGTGCGGTAACACGAGGTGGCGCAGTTGTTTTGAGGCACTGTGCCAAAAGCCAGAAGGTCACGGATTCGATTCCAGATTGTGTCATTAGAATTATTTATTGATGCATTCCTTCCGGATACACTATGAACCTGGGGTTGACTCAGCCGCTAACAGAAATAACTACCAGGCATATTTCCTGTGGGGGTAAAGGTTTTCGGTGCATAGGGCTGACAATCTTACCACCTTCATGTGTCGAGTGTCTTGAAACCAGGGCGTCTTATCTTACTGGCACCCTCAGAGTCTGTCCAAGCCTGTACAGAGACTACTTTCCCTCTACTCTTTTAACATTTTGGCGCCGGAATTATTTTTTTAATTTTAGCACACCCTGTATATAAAATGTGAATAATACAGGAACCAAATACGTTAGAATTATGAAACAAACTGCATTTTGAAAAGGAAAAACGGAGAGTATAAAATATGTTTAAAATATTCGATACCTATATTTGTTGAATAAATATATAAAACGCAACTTTAGAGGTTAGCAGTGCGGTAAGAACACTATAGTTGACGTTAGGCGTCAAAAGTTTAATCATGGCGATAGGAACGTCTACTGATACTTCGGCACGCCTCTATATGTATTACAAGAAGGCACGTTGACTTATCCTCTCACATGACCACCTTAAACTTTATTTGTATTATACAATACAGTTCAAGGAAACAATTGCTTTGCATGTTACAAACTTAGATCCTTGAGATTGCAAAACCATTTCACGATACTGTGAAATGCATAAAGATAATTTCCCTAATAGTGGTTACCCAAGAATTTTGTTCGGGGAGGGGGGGGTTTCAACAAATTCAGTTGAGGACAGAGGACAGACGGAAAGGAGATCTGGGGGCGGTAGCCCCCTAGTCAGGGGTTCTGGAGGCAGCTGTAATTTGGTACAGGAGATTTCATTTCATATAGTAAAATTTTCTTAATTTTTGGTACTTTAAGACTATTTATGATGACAACCAGTTTATTTGTCATTGCTAGTGTAAAGCAACTGCGAACCGGCGGTAGTTTTAGAATTTTACTGCCTTTTTTCCGAACATCTTGGGGGGTTGGCTTCCTAAATTCAGCAATTTTTAACAGTTTTCACAATCGCTTTGCGTTTGGCACGATTTTGGAGGTCCTTCCGAATTTCGTGAGGGGTAGTTGAACCCCCACAAATCACTCCCCTCGGTACATAAATGTTTCCTAAAGTCTTAGCATTTTGCAGTAAATTCTTCACTACTCTTACAACAATTCCCTTAAATTTTCACCCGATATGGCTACCTAAAACAAGTCCTGAAGCCAACTCTTTCAGTTCCACAGCCCCTTTAAATCATTTTACAAATTACGGAAACTCTGAATATCTGCGGTAGCTCAGTGGCACAGTGACTAGTTTACGGAACCGTCGACAGGAATTTCAGGAACCGATTTACATCAGTTTAGAAACTCTTACCTTTTCATCAGAGATCTCAACGGTTCTTCTGACAACTCAGTCTCTTATACAGGGGTGCTGATAAGTCCTTAGCCTGACCAGGAGTGAAACAAGCTAATGTGTCTGTCAGAATGGCGTGAATTTCCTTCGGCGCCTTGCCTTGCAGAAAAAAAAATCTTGATGACATTTCGCGTCTCCATGTTGTTGAAATCGCGCGTGTCCCTGACATGCTTCCGAGCTTGTTTCCTTCCAAGTCGGGCTTAGGACTTATCAGCACCCGGTAAGTGGAGTAAAATACCGTGTGTTAAGAGCTTTCGTTGCTTTATTTGTCAAAATAAACGAATTTCTCTACGATTTACCGTTACGTCAATACCGAATCTTTACAAGCACGTGACTTATTTAGCTGGACAATTTCAAGGAGCGTCATCCTCTTTGTGCTTGTTAGAACCTAAGGTAATATTCCTATAAGAACATAACAGTCATAACACAACTATATTATCAGGTGTATATAACATATCAACATCAAATACATGTTTCGGCCACTGCTGCTGTGGCCATCTTCAGGTTGGATACAATATTTTATCAGAGAGGTGTATGGATATGATATAACCAGCACAAATTTTAGTAATAATGTAGGTAAGGGGGAAAGAGATCTCGTTTCAAACAATGACGGTGGGCTTTTGTGCAGATGGTTAAGAACTCTACATAGCTGGACAATAATTCTAAAATTCGCCTCCTTGCAGCGCCACATACACTTGACAGTAAATGGAGCCACTGTTCTGCCTTGTATTTTGGACTGTCTCCGACCAACCGCTGGGGGCCACACCATTGCTGCCAACTGCGGATAGGCAGAGGGCGTTGTGGCATGTCGTGTCAACCCGCACACTGTGGTGTGATGCGAGATGTGGTGTGGACTGTGTGCAGAGGAAGGGAAAGCCACGTCGAACATTGAATACCAAAATTACGTTCAGCGAACCAGGGTTACCAGAAAGCCTGGCTATCTTCCATAGTACACTCAAAACAAAATGGCTTCAAGTCTAATGCATTCGCGGTTCCTTCGTTCTTCCTCCATTATCTATCTTTTTGCGTATTTTCCTCTGTTACTCTCTCTGTGTTTAATTGTATATTTTTTTGCGTACATTCCTCTGTTATTCTCTCTGTGTTTAATTATTTATTTTTTGCGTATATTTATCTGTTATTTTCTCTGTGTTTACTTATATAATTTTTTCGTACATTCGTCCGTTATTCTCTCTAAGTTTAATTATTTATTTTTTGCGTATATTCCTCTGTTATTCTCTCTGTGTTTAATTATTTATTTTTTGCGTATATTCCTCTGTTACTCTCTGTGCGTTTAATTATCTATTTTTTGCATACATTCCTCTGTTATTCTCTCTGTGTTTAATTATTTATTTTTTGCGTATATTCCTCTGTTACTCTCTGTGTGTTTAATTATCTATTTTTTGCGTAAATTCCTCTGTTACTCTCTTTGTGTTTAATTATTTATTTTTTGCGTATATCCTTCTGCTACTCTCTCTGGGTTTAATTATCTATTTTTTGCGTATATTCCTCTGTTACTTTCTATGTGTTGAATTGTATAATTTTGCGTATATTCTTCTGTTACTCTCTCTGTTTAATTTTTCTTGCATATATTCCTCCTTTATTCTCTCTGTGTTTAATTTTTTATTTTTTGCCTATATTCTTCTGTTACGCTATCTCTCTGTTTAATTATTCATTTTCCGTTCCCCTGTTACTGCGATCAGAGCACTTCAGTTCATTTTAGTTTGTCGTTGACAATGGAAAGAAAATATGGCAAAATTGTAAAATAAAGGTAAATCAGTCCCATTACAAGCCAGAGGTGCCCAGAAGTTTGCAGGAAGTTAAGGTTCCCAGATTACGTGACAACGGCACAGGATGGTGGTAAGGTTTGCAGCCTTACGCACCGGCCGCTTTTACCCCAAGGAAATGCTCCTGGTACTCATTTCTGTTAGGATATGAGTCGACATCGTGCCATTAGTGCGATCGGGAGGATTATATCAATAAAAAATTTCCAATGACACCAGCGGGAATCGAACCAGCGACCTTCCGATTTGTAACACAGCGCCTTAACCACTGTGGTACCGCGGTCCCCAAGGCAAAATTTTAACAAACAAAAATCCAAAAAGGAAGAAAAATTATTTGTTCCTGTGTTTTGTTGAGGAAGTCATGAGAAATATGTAAAGATAAATGGACACGTATTCTTCTAACTTATTTATTTCCTCGAAAGCCATGCATTATGCGGAGTGCAGCAGCGTCTGCTGGACGACAGCTACATCCATAGCACGTTAGATGTCATTAGTGCCACATCACTCAATAACGCACAAATAATGCTGCACAAAGTCTATGTCAATCCATGCATTCCATTTTCTGTTCCCATATCATCATCTTCATCTGAACAGAATGTCAGAACTTAAGGCTTTGACGTTTTTACGTATAATCACGTAATATGCGTGAGGTCAGTGGGCCGGGTAGTTCAGTCGGTATAGCGACTGACTAAGGCCTGGAGGGTCCGGGATCGAATCCCGGTGGGGACGAGATTTCCCGCCAGTACAGACCGGCCCTGGGGCCCACACAACCTCCTGTAAAAGGGGTACCGGGTCTTTCCCGGTGGTAAAGTGCGGCCGGGGCGTGCTGCTGACCACTCACACCCTTCTAGTGCCGCGGTCATGGAACAGTAGAGCTATAACTCTACCCACCCTCTGGGACACATCGGGCCTGTAACGGGAGTACTTTACCTTTATTTCGCTTAATGTGAAGGAGCGGTCTCTTCCATGGCCTTCATTGCCGATTACACTCTCGTGCCCTCTGGCCAATGGCAGTCCAACGTCACGACCGTAACTTACTGCGGAATAAATAAATAATGTAACGCAGAGCGGTCAAGCGTTTTGTTTGTCTGGATACAAATCGACACAATGTATTTACAGTTATACATGTGACAAATACTGTGTTTTTAAGGTATATAATATTGCAGCTCTCTTGTTCATAGCACATGCTCTGTTATTACCAATTCTAATCTTTTGCCCTTTGTATCTTAGTACTTACAGTAATAATAATAATAATAATAATAATAATAATAATAATAATAATATCACAGCATTTTGACTAGTTTTCAAACAGTGCTGGTCACATGACCTAGCACATCTTCTGCAGTGTTCTGACAAAATTGTCGCACTGCTCATCATGTATTGATATTGCTTCTCCTGCTTTAGAATTTTATGTAGATCAAAGAAGATATTGAGCGATTTAAAATTCTCATGTAATTGCTGTTGTTGCTGCTGCTGTTGCTGTTGTTGCTGTTGTTGCTGTTGCTGCTCCTTTTGTTTTTCTTGTTGTTGTTGTTGTTGTTGTTGCTGCTGCTGTTGCTGTTGTTGCTGTTGTTGCTGCTGCTGCTCTTTTTGTTTTTCTTGTTGTTGTTGTTGTTGTTGCTGCTGCTGTTCTTGTTGTGGTTGTTGTTGTTTTTTTGCTGTTGTTGCGGTTGTGTTTGTTTCTGTTGTTGGTGTTGCTGCTGATGCTGTTGTAGTTGCTGTTGTTGTTTAAGTATTTCATTCATTACATGTGTCAAAAACGGAAATATCCCAGTATTTCCCGGACAAAAGTTTGGGACCGGAACGTAGTTGGGCGGTGACGTCACAGGTAAAGCTATCCGTTCGTCTGTTGGCGGAAGCAAGCGACAGGTGGTTGGTGTGTGCAAATATTTACTCTTTAGTCAGGTTATGCTGACATTACCGATGACGCAATAGGTTGGCAGGTTTGGCTGGTCATTGCTCTCAGCGCACCATACGTCGGCTGCCAGCGTCACATCACATATAGAAACGTAAGTCCAGTTACAATTAAAAGTCTTCATTTTCACGCCACGCAGGTATACGGCAGGTGTAGAGGCAAAACTCCACACATTCCTAACCTTGGCATTTGGTAGAATCGAACTCAAATATTTTTTAACACTACCAGTCTATAGACTGAGATATCGTAGTAAATTACAGAGTCGGTGTAGCTCAGTCAGTGTAGTGAAAAGTCTGCAGCAAGGGTCGCAAAAACCGCTCCGGTCTGCACTTTGTTATGTATTCACGAAACTGTATCAAGGCGTCTTCCGCTATATTTTCAATAAAAAAATTAAATATATTTTTATTCCTGGTATTTAACGTCATGAAACGCCTAAGATTCGTACCCCATGAAAGCCACAATATATTGATGAATTTTTGCTCTTCTGTTATCTTGCGTGGTGTAGGTTGGTATTTGGTTAAAGACCTTCAGGGACAGCCTATCGTTTCCAAGTTCAAAGGTCAAAAATTTTTCTCTTATTAATGCTTACTTTAATTGAGTCCATAAATCGAATTTGGAAAAAAAGCTATATTCATTGATTTAAAAAAAATATGGATACAAAATTTAATCAGAAGAGCAAAAGTATGAAATTTAATTCCGTTCCGAAATCCAAGGCTTAAAATTGAACCGACGGGAACAAATTAATCCTAAACCTTTAGAGACAGAATAACAGAACACACACATTTTTTCCATTGTAAATAACTTCTGTAATCAAACCTAAATTTTATTTTGGAGCCCATTGTCTGCCTAAATCGATGTTATCGATAATAAATATTTTTAGAAACAGAGTACAGATCTCGCCTTGGTGACTATTTACACGCTGTATCGGATAAACATCCTGATATTCAGCAATAATATAAGGGCAGAACAACGTCCTTTGCTGAGTATTTTGAAAAATAATGGCAGCGAAACGTTGGTAACCACGAAGAGAGACATGACTGGTATAGAAGCTGCAGAGAAGCGCTTTCTAAGATGTGTTACCGGATACACAAGGCTGGGTAAAATAAGAAGCGAAGTCATAAGGAAAGAACTAGAGATCTCTGGAATACAAGACGTGGGACTAAAATACAAACAAAACTTGATCAGTCTCCTTGAGAGAATGGACAGCGACAGACTGCCGAAAAACGCCCTTAAATACAAACCCCGAGGAAGAAGAGATCGTGGACGCCCCAGGAAACGATGGCAATTCGTCGATGCCGGAACAGGTCAAACGACCTAATACATGGAGGAAGATGATGATGATGATTGTGAATAAATAATTCGAACGTATTTGTGCTGTTGAATTTACCGATTATTTACCGCTTATCGCTAAATTCCCCTTTTTGTGCTAACTTTTCATTAAAAATATTTATTTTGTGAAGAGATTTAATTATTCATTTTCCAATAATACAGGGGTGTTGATAAGTCCTTAACCCGACCAGGAAGGAAACAAGCTAATGTTTCTGTCAGAATGGCGTGAATTCCCTTCGGCGCCTTGCCTTGCAAGAAAAAACATTATGACAGTTCGCGTCTCGATTTTGTTGAAATCGCGCGCGTCCGTGACATGATTCCGAGCTTGTTTCCTTCCTGTTCGGGTCAAGGACTTATCAGCACCCCGGGATAAATTGTTTCAAACTTTCTTGCGTTCTGGTACAAATTCTGAAACATCAGATGGGCGCTTAGGCTCTAAGAAGGGCTTTAGTTCTTCTTAGAGCCTAAGCGCGCATTACAACCAAATCCAATTTCATACCAATATTAAAATCAACAATCCAAAAGCGAATAACAATCTAATCCATCATTTACTTAGAAAGAAGCTGCACCTTGACCACAAATAAATCAAAATAAATAAAGCAGAAAATTAAATAAACCCTAAAAAGATAATCAATACGCGGCGTTATATGAACCAAAGCAACTAAGCAAGGTCCAGCGTGGACTATCGATAACGAGACGGATTCCTCTGGGCGGAATGAGATACCGCAAAATTCTTCGTGTTCCGAGGACTTAACCGATACTACTCAAGCACACAAACAATTAACATTCTAAAATTCCTCTTAACGGAATGAGATACCGCAAAATTCTTTACGATTCGAGAAAATAACCGTTATTACTCAAGCACACAAACAATTTACATTCTAAAATTCCTCTGGACGGAATGAGATACCGCAAAATTCTTTACG
>Ga0131853_10028394_pt1 | contig 10017 bp, 9 predicted proteins | sample TergutLab28metaG_FD_92764 | JGI IMG/M metagenome (GOLD analysis project Ga0131853, IMG submission 92764) | Labiotermes labralis P1 segment gut microbial communities from Petit-Saut dam, French Guiana - Lab288 P1 (version 2) (version 2) | ecosystem: Host-associated > Arthropoda: Insects >... | reverse complement strand
TGGAAAAGCCTTGGCTCCTTCATCATAATGCATACCTTCCATGTCACCAAGACCGATTTCTACCAGTCGTGGGTCGAGATTTGGTTTTATACCTAGGGCTATTTCTGCTGTATCCGATGCACGCTTTGCTGTACTGGAATATACTATGTCAAATGCACCACTTTTTTTGATTCCTTCCAGCGATTTGCCCAATGCTAATGCTTGAGCACGACCTCGTGGGGTTAGAGGCGAGTCTTTACCTTGACCTTGCATACGACCTTCTACATTAAACTGTGTTTCGCCGTGACGTGCGATGTATAGATCCATGTCATACCTCTACCAAAATTGCCCTAACTGGGCTGCCATCTCCATTTGGGTATTTAAGCGGCAGAGCCGAGATGATGTACTCACCATCGGGCACTCCGTCGAGCACCAAGCCTTCCAGCGCGGCAATGCCTTTCCCCAGTAAAACTTTGTGAGCGTTGTAGCCTCTTGTGCCGTATGGGTCGATGGATAAATAGTCAATGCCTATGGTCTTGATTTTTTTATCCGCCAGGTACTCGGCTGCTTCTACTGTCAGTGCGATAAAGTTCTCGTTAAACTCGCCGCAGCTCATGTATTTGGACTGACCGGTATTGAGTAGGATTATATCGCCTTCTTGGATATCCTTGTCTTCCAAGTCAGCCTTGGTGATATGGGTTGTTACATTGAGGCTTATAACCTTGGCTTTTCCATAAAATCGGTCAAGCGGTGTGGTAATGCAGTCCGTGCCATCGGCTATAAAATGAAGAGGAGTGTCTGCATGGGTACCGGTGTGGGTTGAGAACGTTATCTTAGAGATATTGTACGCATCACCATTTGCCATTTGGGCTGGATGAGTGATAACGGGGCGTAGCCCGCCGCCATAGGGGGGTAAGTTCTCAGAAATCGTTGCGGTAATATCATAGATTTTCATTTTGGTGCCTCCTTCTGCTCATACGAGCGTTTCGAGTGGGGACGGCTTCGCCGTCCCCACGCACTCCTTGAGTACTTTTATATAGAGCCGATGCTCAACCTCATGCACTCGGGCTTCTAGGATTTCTAACGTATCATCCGGCAAAATTGCTACTGCTTCTTGCGTAAGTATCGGACCGGTGTCCACCCCGGCATCTACATAGTGAATGGTTACGCCGGTTTGACTTACGCCTGCATTGTATGCCTTTTCGATGGCATCAAGACCGGGGAAATCCGGTAGCATGGATGGGTGAATATTAATAATACGACCTTCGTATGCCTCCAAGAGCACCTCGCCTATTATGCGCATATATCCTGCTAATGCGATAAAATCTACCTCGGTATCTTTCAATATGGCGAGGATTCGCTCTTCATATGCGACGCGGTTTGGGTAGTCCTTAGGGTTGCACACGAAAACGGTTATACCTAGGTTGTCGGCTCTTTTGATAACCTTAGCCTCGGGCTTGTCGCATACTAATAGAGATAGCTTGACGTTAATCTCGCCGCGCTTTACGGCCTTGGCTATTGCCTCAAAGTTGGAGCCATTACCCGAGGCAAAGATTGCGATATTTTTCACGGGATAATATATCCTTTCTCCAGGCTGTCATGGATAATATATTCTACATACTCCCATAGGGTAGGCATCGCTTTTTTTACCGGTTCCATACGTTTATAAACCTTTTCGAGTGTAACACTGTCCCTTGTCCTGACATTATTAAACTTTGCCCATGCATGACCGTCGGTTAAGTAATTATTGATATGCGGCTGTAGACGATCTATTGCCGCTGCGTATAGGGCATCGGGGGTGGTCATTTCTTCAAATTCTTCCCAGATAACGCGGTAATCATCTGCTTGATTTTTTGGAAGAAATGAGAATATTTTATCTGCCGCTTCCTGCTCACGAGCGGCTTTGTCTTCCAGTACTGTTTCCGCATAAGCCGGAGTGTCACCGGCGTATAGCTCTACCAAATCGTGGATTAATGCCATTTTTATTACTCTATCCAGGTCTACGCCTGGGAGTGCGCAGTATTCAAACAGAGTCATTGCCATCAAGGCAAAATGCCAGGAGTGCTCTGCTGAGGTTTCTTCTCTAGACCTATCTGTGATAAGGGTTTGACGATATGTTGATTTGAGCTTATCTGCTTCTGATAGAAATTTCAGTTGGTTGGTGAGCTTATCGGTCATAGCTTTACACCTTCTCCTAGGATAATCTTGCCTATTATTGGGGCATTTGTTTTTTTCGCATCCTCTGGGGACACAACGGCAACCATGCCTATTCCCATATTGAATAAATTATACATTTCCAGCTCGCTAATACCGCCTTGTTCTTGCAGGAAGGTGAAAATCATCGGGATATCCCATGTGCCGCGAGTAATTTCGGCTCCTAGCCCTGCGGGGAACATCCGAGGGATATTCTCTATAAAACCGCCGCCTGTGATATGAGCCATGCCTTTGATTGTGACGGTTTCCAGCAAGGCTTGTACTTCCTTGGCATAGATTTTTGTAGGGGTTAACAGAACCTCACCTAGGGGCTTGTCAAAGCCTGGGTATGTCTTTGCCAAGCTTAGTTTTTTGTCAGTGATAATTTTCCGCACCAGCGAAAACCCATTGCTGTGAATGCCGCTGGAAGGTAAACCGATTAGCACATCGCCAGCTTGGATATTTTCGCCTGTGATTAGCCTGGATTTGTCAACTATGCCTACGCTAAAGCCCACTAGGTCGTACTCACCGGGTTTGTATACTCCTGGCATTTCTGCCATCTCGCCGCCGATGAGGGCGGCACCGGATTGAATACAGCCTTCGCAAACCCCGGCGACAATTGCCTCAGCTTGCGCCGGGTCTAGCTTGCCACAGCCGATATAGTCCAAAAAAAACAGTGGTTTCGCGCCGACGGTGATTACATCGTTGACGCACATGGCAACGGCATCAATGCCAATGGTGTCGTGCTTATCCATTGCGAAGGCAAGCATTACCTTGGTGCCGACGCTATCCGTGCCGCTTACGGTTATAGGCTCTTTCATCCCGGCAATATGACTGGTCAGCTCGAAAAGACCGCCGAAGCCGCCAAGTCCCCCCAGTACTCCAGGGATTTTTGTCTTAGCGACATGCTTTTTTATACGGGAAACCGCTTCGTAGCCGGCTTCAATGTCTACTCCTGCTTGCTTGTATTGATTGGACATATGCATCCCTCCACACGCTCAAAATAGCGAATATACTCACAAATACACGCAAATATCAATAAAAAAATTTAAATTTTTAACGATCGCTTTTGGCAAAATCATCAAAACCATTAAAGACTCTTACCCTGTCAACATAAAAGCGTGAGCGAAGCGAAGCAATCCATAAACCGCCTAAATACTAGATTGCTTCGTCGCTTTCGCTCCTCGCAATGACGGGGGAACTCCTACCTAGCCGGGTAATCCCCATTAAAGCAAGCCATACATAGCCCGGGTAGCCCTACCGCGCGTTTTAGTCCCTCTTCACTTATATATGAAAGGGAATCCGCGCCTATTGCTTTGCGGATTTGCTCGGTGGATTTGCTATTGGCAATCAGCTCCTTGGTGGTGTGCAGGTCTACTCCGTAACAGCAGGCATTTGTCAGGCGAGGCGATGCTACTTTCATGTGTACCTCTTTTGCACCGGCTTCTTTCAACAATGTAACGATGCGCTTGCTGGTAGTTCCGCGCACTATAGAATCGTCTACCAGCACCACGGATTTGCCTTCCACTATGGCTCTAACGGCTGAGAGCTTCATTTTTACACCCTGTTCGCGAAGCTCCTGGGAAGGGGTTATAAAGGTACGGACTGCGTAGCGGTTTTTTATCAGCCCGATTTCATACGGGATGCTCATAGCCTCGGCATAGCCTATTGCCGCAGAAATCCCGGAATCCGGGACGGGGACAACCACATCCGCCTTGGTAGGAGATTCTTCCGCTAGTATTCGCCCGACTTTCTTGCGGGAGGCATGGACATTTACACCATCAATATTGGAGTCAGGTCTTGCAAAATACACAAACTCCATACTGCAAACCGCAAAGCTCGTCTTCTCAGGAAAAAACTCCGACTGAAGCCCATCATCATCGATAATCACAATTTCGCCTGGGGCAACGTCGCGCACATAGGTTGCCCCCAGAGTGTCAAAGGCACATGTTTCCGATGCAATTATATATACATCGCCTAATAGACCGATTACGAGAGGTCTGATTCCCATTGGGTCACGGGCGGCTATCATTTTTTTCTGTGTAAGAATCAAGAATGTGAAGCTGCCTTTTATCTGACGCAGAGCTGCTTTTAACTTGTCTAGCAGGAGTTTTTCTCTGCTCTTTCTGATTAGATGAGCCAGGGTTTCTGAGTCAGAAGTTGTTTGGAAGATGCTGCCATCCTCCTCCAGGTCACGGCGCAGTTTTTCGGAGTTTATCAGGCTACCGTTATGGCAGATTGCCATGCTGCTGTTTTCGAAATGGAAAAGGCGCGGCTGATAGCCGTCCTGGCTATGCAGACCGGACAGGGCATAGCGCACATGCCCAGCAGCGGCGGTGCCTGTAAGCTTGTCCAGGGTGTCCTTGGGAAATGCATCAGCGGCAAGCCCCGGGCCACGGTGACGTATTAGATTACCGTTGTTTTTTACAACCATTCCCGCTCCGTCTTGACCTCTGTGCTGTAGGGCATGAAGCCCATAGTAAGCCATTTGCGCTGCTTCCGAATGACCCCATACCCCAAATAGCCCGCAGGATTCGTTAAGACCTCTTATTTCTGAAGGCATTTTTCCAAAGCCCCTCTCCAAACTTCTGTTAATTTTGAAACGGGGATATTGATTTTATCTGCGATTTTTAGTTGCCCGTCAGATGTGGTATGCCCCAGCATCGTTGCTCCTGTTAGCTTAGCAAATACGGCTTGATTTTCAGGGGAGCAGCTTACAATAAATCGGGATTGGCTTTCTCCAAACAAGAACCCAACCACATCCACGTCTGGAATATTAACAGTCGCGCCCAAGCCTGGGGAATCAATTAGACACTCCGCAAGGCATACCGCAATACCGCCTTCGGAGACATCATGGGCAGAGTTTACAAGCCCCTGCCTGATAGCGGCAAGCAGTACATCCTGGTTATGTTTTTCTTCTCCTAAATCTATTACGGGAACCGGCCCGAATATCTCGCCATTATTGGTCATTTTTTGCAACTCGCTGCCACCAAACTCATGGCGATGGCTGGTACCTATCAAATATATTGCATCATCGGCGTTTTTGAATTCTTGGGTTGTGATATGAGAAAGGTCTTCGATAAGACCTACCATGCCGATTGTAGGCGTGGGATAAATAGCCGCTGCTCCTCGCTCATTATAAAGCGACACATTGCCGCCGATGACCGGCGTTTCAAATGCTATACACGCCTCAGAAATGCCGGCGGCAGACTGCTCAAGCTGCCAGAAAATTTCCGGATTTTCTGGCGAGCCAAAGTTAAGATTATCGGTGACTGCAAGCGGTGTTGCCCCAGAGGCAACGATATTACGAGCCGCTTCGGCAACTGCAATTTTTCCACCTGCAAATGGGTCGAGATATACATAGCGGCTATTACAATCTACAGTCATGGCAAGAGCCTTGTCAGTACCAGGAACCTTGACCACCCCAGCATCGGAACCGGGAGGTACCAATGTATCATCGGTTTTATCAAACTGGGAATAAACCCAGTGCTTGCTTGCAATTGTGGGCTGTACCAATAGAGCTAGTAGAGTTTCCTCATACACCTTTTCCAATTTTTCGTCCATTTTGCATGAATCATGATCCTGCTCACACATCAGAGCGCAAACCAGGTCTTTGGGGTCAATAGATGCATCTTTTGCTTTGAGTTCTTGGTAATAAGCCGCCTCGCGGGAGGGTTTTTGATATTCCGGTGCTTCTTGAGCAAGTGCATCAGCTGGTACATCCGCGATAATTTCCCCTTTGAATAGAAGGCGGACTTGTTTATCATCGGTTACTTTGCCAATATTAACAGCATTTACTCCGTGTTTTGCAAAGATTTTTATAACTTCTTGCTGATTTTCATGTTTGACCACTAGCAGCATTCTTTCCTGGGATTCGCTTAACATCATTTCGTAAGGGATCATGCCATCTTCTTTTGTGGGCACCTTGTCCAGGTCAAGCTCTACACCCATTCCGCCTTTTGATGCCATTTCCGATGAAGATGAAATCAGCCCTGCCGCGCCCATGTCCTGTATACCTACCAGAGCAGAGTTATCCATCAGTTCAAGGCAGGCCTCCATCAGGCGTTTTTGCATATGGGGATCCCCGGCGGGGATTATGGGTTTTTCATTTTCTGGCTGATCTTCGGCTAGTTCTTTGCTAGCAAAGCTTGCACCTTGTACTCCACAACGACCTGTGGCATGACCTGCGTAGATTATGGCATTGCCTGCACCTGCGGCTATGCCTTTTTTGATACCGTCATGACGTACAATTCCGACACACATGGCGTTTACCAGTGGGTTGGAGGCATAGCAGGGGTCAAATTGAATTTCTCCGGCGATTGTTGGTATGCCCATACCATTTCCGTAGTCAGCCATACCAGCCACAGCTTGCTCCAATAGAAAACGGGTATGGTCGTCGCAAAGCTCTCCAAACCGTAAAGAGTTAACCGCCGCAATAGGTCGCGCGCCCATTGAGAACACATCCCGGATAATCCCCCCGACCCCGGTAGCAGCCCCGTCAAATGGCTCCAATGCGGAAGGATGGTTATGGCTTTCCAGCTTAAACACTGCCGCAAGCCCATCGCCGATATCAACGACTCCTGCTCCTTCGCCGGGACCTTGAAGCACTCGGGGGCTCTTGGTTGGGAATTTTCGAAGCACAGACTTGGAATTTTTATAGGAACAATGTTCAGACCACATGACCGAGAACAGACCTAGTTCGGTGTAGTTGGGAAGTCTACCCAAGATTTCTTTTGCTCGGGCGAATTCCTGGTCGGTCATGCCCATTTGGGTGTAGATTCGGGTTTCTTCGATTTGTTGAGGAGTTATCATAATTTTGCCTCCGTTAGTCGATTTCTAGTATTTCAAATATAGAATTGGCTTTGTAATCTTCCAGCATGGGACCATACAAGTTTTCCTCTAGCTGTTGTCTGGTTGCCCACATAAATTCGGTGTGCTCGTCAGAAAGGGTAACTATGTCGTTATCTGCGTGACAGAGATATACAAGACCAAAAATATGCTTGTGACCCCGCACAAAGGATGTCGCAAAAAGCAATCTGTCTATCTTGGGAGTAGCCCCGGTTTCCTCAATGATTTCTCGCCGAACACAGTCAAGCGGGGTTTCTCCAAATAAAAACCCGCCACCAGGAATATCCCATTCACCCTTGCCCATTGCAGCATTGTTTGAACGCCTAATCATCAGGGCTCGCCTATTGAAGATTATCAAAGCCTTAGTGAAAATACCTATTTCGTGGTTCATGCTGTCACTCCCATATTTTTGTCGCGTCTATTAACTCTAAGGTTTGGCTTATATCACCAAGCACGTTAACATGCCCCATCTTGCGATTATCCACAGCCTGGGCTTTCCCATATAAGTGAATTTTACCCCGTTCAATCAGCGGCATATACGGTGCGAGATTATGCATATTCTCCTTATCCATATGATTCCCAAGGATATTCACCATTACAACCGGGATGCGTAGTGATGTGTCGCCCAATGGCAAACCGCAAACCGCACGTACATGTTGTTCAAATTGGCTGGTTATACATGCATCCATCGTGTAATGACCGGAATTATGAGGACGCGGGGCTAGTTCATTTATATAAATCTCATCCCCCACTACGAACATCTCTATTGCAAGAACGCCTATTGCATCCAGATTCTCAGCAATTTTTTTGCCATGAGCTATAGCCTTAGCTTCTACTTCCTTGGATATACGCGCCGGGACTATGCATTTATGACAGATATTATTTACATGGATATTTTCCGCTACCGGGAAAACCGTCGTTTCTCCAGCAGTACTCCTTGCTACAATAACCGAAACCTCCAGATCAAAGTTCATAAATTCCTCTAGGATGCACTCGCTTCCGGCAGCGAGGTCAAGACCGCGAGGTAGGTCAGCTTCCGACTTGAGCACAACTTGACCTTTGCCATCATAACCACCGGTGGTGGTTTTGAGCACACTCGGGTAAAAGACGCATTTTTCCAAAGTTTCCGCGCTGTCTATAAGGGTAAACCTCGGTACAGGTATTCCCATATTGGCAATCACAGTTTTCTCCTTGAAACGATGCTTGGTAGTCCCAAGCACCTGGCTGCCTTGGGGCAAATATGCATTGGTTTCCAGCCATGTGAGTGCATCGTAGTCTATATTTTCAAACTCATACGTAATTACATCACTAACCTCCGCAAGACGCTTAATCGCATCCAGGTCATTGTAAGCCGCAGTAATTTCAATATCCGCAACCTGCCCACATGGGCAATTTGGAGTCGGATCCAGCACAGCCACATAGTAGCCCATTGCCTTTGCCGTAAGGCACATCATGCGACCTAGCTGTCCGCCACCTATTATGCCTATGGTTTGATAAGGGGTAATCATCTTCATGTTATCGCTCCTTTTCATATAAAAAAACCAACTTCGCAAAACCTGTTTGCGTAGTTGGTTCATTTTCAATTATTAATTTCCAAATCCCGTATGCTTTTCTCTATAGCTGCCCGCCTAGCTTCCAGCTTCTCATATAAATCACTGTCAGCCGCGGCTAGAATGCTTGCCGCCATCAACCCTGCATTTGTAGCTCCTGCTATACCTATTGCCATTGTAGCAACAGGAACCCCTGCGGGCATTTGCACAATAGACAGCAAAGAATCCATCCCGCTCAGAGCCTTGGACTGCACCGGTACTCCTATTACAGGCAGACTGGTACAGGAGGCAACCATTCCCGGCAGATGTGCCGCCCCTCCTGCCCCGGCTATTATTACTTTAAGACCACGGCTTGCGGCTGTAGTAGCATATTCCACCATATACTCAGGGGTACGGTGGGCTGAGACTACCCTTTTTTCGAAGGGCACCCCCAACTCATCCAGCACTTTGCAAGCATTGTCCATTGTTTCCAAATCCGAAGTACTGCCCATGATTATCCCGACTAATGGCTTTATTAATCGACTCATCAGACCCTCCTTGGAGTTTACTCACAACAGCTCTAAGCATAATCAGAGAGAAAGGGGTTGTCAATTATTTACACGTTTTGTGAAAATGCTGTGACAGCACTATCTCGACTACTCATTTACACCTACTTGAGATGATTTTTTATGGAAATTATCTATGGTGTGTGATATAACATTCCCATGGTAATCATAATCAATCAACTGTCATACACTATTCTGATTGGAATACCTGCTTTTTGGGAATAGCTTATAAAGAATCATAAGTAGGAGGTTACACCATGCGCTTAAGCATAAAAAATCTTGGGAAAATATTCTCAGCAGATATTGAGATCGATGGAATAACTGTCATTGCAGGAGAAAACAATACTGGAAAAAGCACTGTTGGGAAAACTTTGTTTTGTATTTTTAACAGTTTCAACAATATCAGTGATAGAATAAAAAACGAAAAGTTTTTATCAGTAAGCAGAGCCCTTGAGTCAGCGTACATCAACTATTCGAGCAGGCTTACTGCAAGTCGATTTGAGGAGATAAGTGATTTAGCAGAACTAATACTGGAGAAGCTGGCTACACCCGAAAATAAGGAGCTGTATACGCAAAAAGATATGCTGGACGCTATTATTCGAAATTCAGCATTATTGAGGGAACATATAGAAGCTATTGATATGGAAGATACCGTAGATTACATTTTGGAGATTGCTAATATTTCTGATAATGAAGCACTCCTTACCATACTCTTTAATAGGATGCAGGTTGATTTCGGTATGCAATTAAATAACATTCGTTATCCTGATGTATCGTCAGAGATATTGCTTGAAATAAAGGATATAGATATACAAATATCTATTCTTGATAATGGACCTATTGATTTGTCTGGTGGTATAAGCCTAAACACCGAGGCAATATATATCGACAGCCCTTTCGCT
>Ga0131853_10028393_pt1 | contig 10017 bp, 5 predicted proteins | sample TergutLab28metaG_FD_92764 | JGI IMG/M metagenome (GOLD analysis project Ga0131853, IMG submission 92764) | Labiotermes labralis P1 segment gut microbial communities from Petit-Saut dam, French Guiana - Lab288 P1 (version 2) (version 2) | ecosystem: Host-associated > Arthropoda: Insects >... | reverse complement strand
TATAAACTCATCAATTCCACCATTCATCACCCTGTCTACATCAGTCTCCTCATAGCCCGTCCTCAAATCCTTGACCATCGTGTAGGGATGAAAAACATAGCTTTTTATCTGAGAGCCCCACTCAATCTTTTTTATCTCACCCTTTATCATAGCCGCCTTATCCGCCATTTCTCGCTCTCTCCTCTCTGCCAGCTTGCTCATCAGCATCTTCATCGCATTTTCTCTGTTCATCAGCTGGCTTCTTTCATTTTGACACGACACTACAATGCCGGTGGGTAAATGCGTAATCCTAATCGCACTCTCAGTTTTATTCACGCTTTGACCGCCTGCTCCGCCGCTTCTGAATGTATCTACCCTTAAATCCTCGCCGGCAATTTTTATTTCACCCATATTCTCAATTTCAGGCATAACCTCAACACTTGCAAAGCTGGTATGCCGCCTTGAGGCAGGGTCAAAGGGTGATATTCTAACAAGCCTATGCACTCCCTTTTCCGCCTTCAAAAACCCATAAGCGTTTGTCCCCTTGACCAAAAACGACACACTTCTAAACCCGATGTCGTCGTCCAAAACTCTCTCTATCTCCTCATGCCTAAAGCCGTTTTTATCGCAAAACATCTTATACATTCGATAAAGCATCGCCACCCAATCACAGCTTTCTGTGCCGCCTGCGCCCGCATGAACACTTATTATGGCATTGTTTGTGTCATATTGACCTTTTAGCAGTGTAGAAAGATAGAGCTTTTGCACATTTTTTTCTAGAATAGTCATTGGACTTTTAAGCTCTTTGATAAGGTCGTCATCATTATCAGAAACCATTTCAATAAGCTCTGATAGATTTTTTATTTCATTTTGCAATGTATTTATGTTGTCCAGCTGCTCACAAATCACAGCATATTCAGTATTAATCTTTTGAGCATTTTTTATATCATCAAATAGCCTCGGATTTTCTTGAAGCTTTGCCAGTTGCTCCTTTCTTTTATCCAATCCAATCAAATCAATCGCCAAAATGCTTCCATCAAATTTGAAAGCTATGGTCTTTAATTGAGTTTTTAATTGTTCTAGTAGCATATTATTGTTTTTGATAGAGACAGGTGCCTAATGAGCATTGTACCTAGAAGGCAATAGCTGCGAAAATGGGTAGTGTTTATTAATCGTGATATAGTTAATAAAAGTTTTTTGAGAAAATCCGTAAGGACAACCACTGCTCACCCCCATAAATCTGCATTTCATTGCAGGGGCAACCACTGCTCGCCCACATAAGTCTACATTTCATTGTAGAGGCAATCACATTGATCGCCCGCAAATGCCTGCATTTAAGGGAGTTTTCATATTAAGGTGGCTTATGTTATGCAAGCGAGCATTGCTCACCCCCTACAGTTTAACAGCATTATCATAATTATTTAACACCCGAAAATGAACATAAAATATTGCCAGTCATCCCGAGCGAAGTCGAGGGACCTCCTCAGCAAAGTGAACGGAGATCCCTCGGCTTTCGGGATTACAGCTCTAACTGATGATTACCTTTTACAGCAAAGACTTAAGACGACCAGCTCTAGCCAGTTATTACATTTTACAGCAAGGACTTAATCGGCGTTTCTTATTGTCATTGCGCACTTATCAAGCAAGTCTAAAGCTTCTCACTACGAATAATTAACCCCTATTTCTCACAGCAGGTCTTAAACTTCTTGCCACTCCCGCAGGGACACGGATCATTGCGTCCAATCTTAACCACCGCTGGCTGTGCCCCCGCACCCTTGCTTGCCGCTTTCAATTTTTTAAGTCTATCCTTGCTATCCCCGGTAGTCGCCGCCGTTGCCTCAGCCTGCACCTGCCGCCTCATGGGCGCTTTTTCAATATTGACTCTTAATAACAGCACAATCAAATCCTCATGAATACTTGCAATCATAGTATCAAACATTTCAAAGCCTTCTGACTTATATGCATTAACAGGATTTTGCTGTCCATACCCTTTTAGATGAATCTCTCGCTTTAGTACATCCATACTGTCAATATGATCCATCCATTTGTTGTCAATAACTTTCAGCATAATCACTCTTTCAGGCTCTTCAAAATCTATTCCTCTTTCTGCCGCCTCTCTAATCTTCTCTGCATAAAGCTTTTTGACCTCATTTTGCAAATCCTCAACCATCTCATCAATGTGAAACTCAACCAATTTAGTTTTAGTGAAAAACTCAGGCTCATCCGGCATAAAAATCCTTTGAATTTCAGCATTTAACCTATCACAATCCCACTCCTCATCATCAACCTTAGGGTTTGTATATTCTCTAACCACACTCTCACACTTATCATCCATTATCCGCACAATCTGGTCATGCACACTCTCGCCGTCCAGCACCCTGTTTCTTTCTTTGTATATAATAGTCCTTTGCACATTGTTTACATCATCATACTCTAAGACCTGTTTTCTTATAGAATAATTTCTTGCCTCCAAGCTTTTTTGCGCCGCCCTGATTCTTCTGGTCAGCATACCCATCTCAAAGGGCGTATCCTCGTCAAGTCTAAATAAATTGGAAACCCTTTGCATTGCAGTACCACCAAAAAGACGCAGCACATCATCCTCCATTGATAAGAAAAACAATGAGCTTCCCAAATCTCCCTGTCTTCCTGCACGACCTCTCAACTGGTCATCAATCCTTCTTGACTCATGCCTTTCTGTCCCAATAATCCTAAGCCCGCCGCATGCTATTACCTCTTCTTTTTCTTTGTCAGTTTGCACTTTGTATTCATCATAATATTTTCTAAAAACTGCCCTTGCCTCCAGTATCTCCGGATCATCCGTAGAAAAAAACGCAGTAGAATTATAAATGTCCTCTTCACTTCTACCCTCGTCCCTCATCCTTTTCTTGGCTAAATACTCAGCGTTGCCGCCCAAAAGAATGTCTGTTCCCCTACCTGCCATGTTTGTGGCTATCGTAACCATACCCACCTTGCCCGCCTGCGCCACAAACTCCGCCTCGCGTTCATGGTTTTTAGCATTTAGCACATTGACATTGTGCATAGAAAAACCGCTCTTTTTGAGCATAGAATACACTTCTTCGGATATTTCAACAGTTGTCGTACCTACCAACACAGGCTGCCCGCGCTCACTGCACTCCTTAATTTCTTCAATTACAGCGCGCCATTTGCCCGACTTTGTTGTATAAACCTTGTCGTTTTCATCCACTCTTTGAGATGCGACATTGGGCGGAATGATTACTACATCCAGTCCATAAATACCCTTAAACTCCTCCTCCTCTGTTTTTGCCGTACCCGTCATCCCTGACAATTTTGTATAAAGTCTAAAATAATTTTGAAAAGTAATAGTGGCAAGCGTCCTGTTTTCGTTTTGAATACGCAAGCCCTCTTTTGCCTCAATCGCTTGATGCAGGCCGTCGCTATATCGCCTGCCTATCATCAAACGCCCGGTAAACTCATCTACTATGATTACCTCTCCGTCCTGCACAACATAATGATCCTCCCGTTTAAAAGCAAAGTTTGCTTTTAGGGCATTATTAATAAAATGGTTTAGCTCATTATGCTCATAATCTGATAAGTCGTCAATACTAAAATGAAACTCTGCCTTTTCAATCCCCTTTGCCGTCAGCGTCACAGCCCTCTTTTTTAGGTCAATGTCATAGTCTCCGTCGTATTCCTCCTCTCCCTCTAACAGCTTTCCCTCATCGTCCACATTAGTAGACGCTTTTAATCTTCTTGCAAATTGATGAGCGGTCAAATACATTTCAGATGACTTTTTTCCTTTGCCTGAAATAATCAAAGGAGTTCTTGCCTCGTCCACCAAAATGCTGTCTACCTCGTCAATAATGGCATATGACAGCTCTCTTTGCACCTTTTGGTCCTTATAAATGACCATATTGTCCCTTAGATAATCAAACCCCAGCTCATTGTTTGTTGCATAAGTAATATCACAATTATATGCTTCAACCTTTTCTTCATGGCTCATATTAGGAACCACTACACCCACAGTCAAGCCTAAAAAACGATGGATTTTGCCCATCCACTCAGCATCCCTCTTGGCTAGGTAATCGTTGACAGTAACCACATGCACACCCTTGCCTGACAGGGCGTTTAGGTATGCAGGAAGAGTGGAAACAAGTGTTTTTCCTTCACCCGTACCCATTTGCGAGATTCTGCCCTGATGCAATATAATGCCCCCCATCAGCTGCACCCTAAAGTGGCGCATTGACAGCACCCTTTTTCCTGCCTCACGGACAAGCGCAAAAGCATCGGGCAAAATGTCATCCAATGTTTCATAATTATTTTTTAGGCGGTCTTTAAGCGTATCGGTCTGAGCCTTTAGCTCTTCATCAGACATTGACGCATATTTGGGCTCTAGTGCCTCAATTATGTCTGCCATTTTCTCAAGCTTTTTGACAGCCTTTTTGTTTTCTAAGCCTGCCAGATATGATATTATTCCCATAGTTCCTCCAACGCACAATGATAATGCACAATGTACAATTATTGTGGGGTTCATTTATGATGTTTGAAAAAATACATTGCTTCGTTTCTGCTATAGTCATTCCGGTTTTATAAATTTTCTTCATTCTTGCGCCATCGCAAGCTATGCTTAATTATACATTGTGAGCTGTGTGTTGTGCGTTGAATTCACCACTCTCGCCATCCAATTAACCTTGTCCGTAATCGCCATTAAATTCACAAACATTAGAAGTGAAACGCTTCCCCTCTCAAAATTTCCGCACGCTTGCATTAGCTTTGCTATGCTTTCTTTTGACAAGCTGTCCGCATTGTCCACTATGATAACACAATTCTCAATTGTCTTAGCATATTCAAGTAATAAATCTATAGCCTCATCAGCTTTTAAAGTTTCAAGCGGACTAAGACTAAAAACGCTATAGCTGCCAGAGACTGCAGATGATTGAGAGCATACGCCATTGCTTTGTTTGTCACAAGATAAAGACGCAGATATCTCAGCACCGCTTTTAAAAATTTTATCATCATCCAGCATCAGCCCGATAGGTATTATCATTTGTCTTCTAAATGCCGCCATAAACTCGTATGCTAAATTTTTATTGATGACAAGCTTTGCTTCACCTTTAATAAACGGGCTATCCTGCGACACCTGATGAACCTTCTCTCCGCCGTCAAAAGAAATAAAGCTGTCCTGCCTATCCACCCGTTTGTTATAAACGGCTTTCCTTTCAAACACCTCTGCCTTTATGTCATTGATTTTTTCAACCTCAAACAAGCCCAAGCGGTTTGCCTTTTCTATTGCTCTGGCTTTCCCGTTTATAAAATCTCCGCTTTTTAATCCAAAATCATTGACGATTTTAAGCGGAACAAACACATCACTCATTTCGTCCCTAATAAGCTTAGGTCTTAGCCAAGCCTCAGTGTCAAACACCTCAACAACTCCTTGAACCACAGCAGGGTTTACGACAAAGCTTTTTTTATGATAGTCATCAACCAAGCTCAAGGCATCCATAGTAGTCACCTCGCGTTTTTCACCGTCAGACAAATCAATTCTTATCAGATTAGCCGCTTGCGTAAGCGCCACCTTTTTTGTCAGTTCATTTTTAGAATAAGTAGTCGCCGATTTCAACCCGATTTGCTTGCCGATTTCTCGCAGGGTAAGAATCTCAATGTTTTCATAATGAGTAAAAAGCCTATCATAAACCGCTCTAGATTCTTTGCTTAAGTTATCTAGCTCTATGCCCTCATTCTCAATTTTTTGTTTTTTGTTTTTTGTTAGTTTCATATTGTTACCAAATGCACAGTACACAGTGCACAATTGTTGTATTGTCCCAGCCAGCCTGCTTAACCTATTAAAATATCCTTCAATCCTATCAAAGCTATCCCTAATTGTGAATTGAGCGTTTTGCGCTGGAGATTGCTTTATTCCATCACCTTAAATGTCCGAAGCAGCCGCATTACTATGCTTATGACAAAGTAGGCAACCAAAATAATAGTAAACATAAAAAACATATGCACCATCATAAACTCATTCTCTAAATCCAACCTAAACACATCCACTATTCCGCCAAGCGCAAACAATCCCGTCAGCATCAATGTCAAACACACCATCAGCACAAACACCCTAAACACATTAAACGGCTCACATATCTTTATCAATACAACAATACCAGTCAACGATAACGCCATAACCTGCATAGACAACAACAACGCACCGGGATCTGCGCCACGATCTCCCACCCCGAAAGGATAAATTCCAAATACATTATATCCAAAATTACAATACCCCAGCACACTGTATCCGCCGCAATAGCAATACCCAAACCTACTAAGCATAACCGCCCAGTATACTTGCATTGCTATTACGCTTATAACAATTGCGAACCCGCCGGGAATTGCCCGTCCGGTAACATTTGCCAAAAAGTTTCCTTTTATCCTGCCAAAATTTGGTTGAAGCGCAAGTGCAAGTGACGGCAAGCCTATGACAAACATTTCTAAAAACAGCAAATGATGTGTCCTAAACGGATAAGGCTGACGCATTATCATAAACAGTATCGCCAACAATATGCTCATCAGCGTTTTCATCAAAAATAACGATGAAGTCTTGGTGACATTGTTTATAACCCGCCGCCCTTCCATAACCACATCGGGCATTGACGAAAATCTTGAATCCATCAGCACTAAGTGGGCAACATTCCTTGCAGCCTCTGACCCGCTGGCAATTGCTATACTGCAATCCGCCTCCCGCATAGCCAAAATATCGTTTACTCCATCTCCGGTCATAGCCACTGTATGCCCTTTTGACTTGATAGATTTAATCAATAATGCCTTTTGCTCAGGCGATACTCTTCCAAACACTGTATACTTATCCGCCGCTTCAACTATCTCTTGGTCGCTCATACCGTCTAGGCTCAAATATAATTCAGCTCCTTCAACCCCGCATCTTTTTGCCACCTCAGACACAGTGATAGGGTTGTCGCCGCTTATGACTTTAACCCTTACATCATTGTCTTTAAACCACTGAATGGTTTGGGCAGCATCATCTCTAATATAATCCTCAATAATGATAAGCGCAACCGCTTTTCTTGAATAAGGAATTTTTCCTTCTTGAGATATTGTTCCGTGTGCTTGAGCTAAGCACAACACTCTATAGCCTTGCGCCGTATATTCATTGATCAAGCCCTCTAGCCTGACCCCCATGTCCTTGATAATAAATTCAGGAGCGCCAAGGCAATAGGTGTCCTCATCCTCAAAGGTAACCGCCGAAAATTTTCTTGCTGACGAAAAAGGCAGTACCTTTATAGAACGCATTTGAGCAGAATATCCAAAATAGTTTGCCATAGCTATTGCAGTCTGATTATTATCCTCTGTCGCCGTCAGCATGCTGCCTATAATAGCGGCAACCTTGGCCTCAGCACCATCTTCTTTTATGAAATTAATAATTTTATTAACCTGCATAGACCCATCTGTCAGTGTCCCTGTTTTGTCTAGGCACAGCACATCCGCTCTAGCAAGCATTTCTATACAGTATAAATCCTGAACCAGCGCATTTTTTTTGGCTAAACGGATTACACCGATTGCAAGCGCCATACTGGTGAGTAGAAACATCCCGGTAGGAAGCATCCCAATAATCGCCCCCGACCAGCTTTGCACAACCTCATAAAATCTTTGCACACCCGTATAATCACTGGTGCTAAATCCTATAAATATCATAATAAAAGAGAGCGGCACTATAATAAATGTAATAAGCTTCATTATTGATCTTATAGAATTTTGCAGCTGTGAGGCAGGCTTTTTATAGCGTTTTACATGAGAAGCAAGCTTTTCTATATAGTTGTTTGCACCCGTTTTGTCTACTCTTGCACAAACTGCTCCGCTCACCAAATAGCTGCCTGAATACAGTATATCGCCCTGCTTTTTTTTGACCGGCTCTGACTCACCTGTCAGCATTGCCTCATTGACCTCGCACTCACCCGACAGCACCATGCTGTCAGCAGACACCTGCCGCCCGGTTGCCAAATACATTACATCATCTAGCACTATGTCGGCTATCGGCACAGTTATTCTGCTGCCCTCTCTAATCACAATGGCACTTGGTGCAGTAACAAGCGAAAGCTTATCAATTTTTCTTTTTGCACGAATCTCTTGAAAAATACCTATGCCGATATTCAGCAGTATGATAAGCAAAAACGCAAACTGCGCTATGTTTATTGTCTGGTCGGCGGCAATGATGGTGGCGGTTAATGCACCCGCAACAACAAAGGTGATTAGGTTGACTATAGTAAATATATTGGTGGCAAATATTGAGCCGTAAGTTTTTCCTGTAGATTTTGTATTTTGATTAATAAAGCCCTGTGCCTGTCTTTGCTCTACTTCAGCGAGGCTAAGCCCATAGTCAGGTAAAGGCGAAAATCGTTCTGCCTTATCTATGTCCAGATTGACAGGAACTTTATTTTTTCTTCTTTTTTTGAGATATGTTTCTTGGATGGATGAAGACTTTTGTGTATCAGCTATGACATCTAATACGGCGGCATTTTCTGCAGATGAAACAACAGTCTCTCCTCCCTTAGATGTTTTTTTTCTGGCTACACGCTTTGGTCTAGACTCATCTTTGATATTTTTGTCCATAAAAAAGACAACTCCGATACGATAGATAGCTCTATTTTATCAGAGTTTTTTGGTGCTGTCAATATATTTTAATGCAGAAATCAGAATTATGAATTCAGAATTATGAATTATTATAGGCTGAGTTTGCCTAAAATATTCAAAAAGCTGCCCACTTCGCCGGGGTCTAGCTTAGACAAATACTCACTTAGCTTAGTCAAATTATCTACCTTTTCTTCGCCATTGATAACCTGCTTATAATAAGGGTTATAATACACCTTGCCCTCTTTAGCCAATATATTCATTATGTTGTTCACTCTGGTTTTGTTGTGCGCTATCATGCTTCTATATTTATTTTGCAAGCGCAGCGCTTCCTTGCTGTCCTTAGATAAGGATGCAATAACATTTCGCACACTTTTTCCATCTCCCTTGCCAAGCAAAATATTCTTGATCAAATCATCTATTTCTTTTTCACTAAACAATTCAAATCCATCCCTTTTGGATTTAACAATCTCTATCCCTAAATCCTTTGCCAGTGACGGCACCAGCTCAAACATTTTTAGCTGCGCATAATAATAATTGCGCACACTGTTTATGCTTCGTCCGGTTTTTTCAGCTGCCCTTTCAAAAGCAATTCTTAATCCTTGGCTCGCTTTTGACGCATCAGACACCTCTCTAAACAAATTTTTTGTTTGTTCTATAGTCCAATTATTTTCCATATTTATATCCTCCGTATACAATAATTGCCATACTAATTAAATCTTATACATACAATATAATATGGATATAAATTTGTTTATCAAGCCGGTTTTTGAAAGTATTTTTTTAATAAACGGCAAGCTGTCAGAGGACGGCAGAATTGTTTTTGGAATTAACGAGGTAGTATACATTACGGTGCTGCCGCTTGAGGCTGTGCTTTTGCCTTATACTGTTAAAATGGTGGGGCATAGAATAAAATCTAATGGGGATTTAGCCGCTTGCTATAGTTTGGGGGACGGGGATTATTATCTGAAATTATTGCCTAGACATAATTTTGTATATAATGTCGGGGATAGCAAAAAAGAAAAGGCAGGCTTGTCTATAATAGAAAAGTTTTTTAATTTTGTATCAAAAGGAAAGCTGGCACTTGCCAGAGAGTGTTTGTCTGATGATTTGTCGTATAGCATTGATGATGAGGATCTAAAAGCATTTTTTGACGAGTATACTGATTTAGTTAAGGGCGAAAACAGCGGTGAGTATTATTTGATAAAAAAAGGCGGCAAGGGTGTGCTGTATTGGTTTAATATAGTGGACGGAGTCATTGACAACATCATGCAAAGAGGCTAGTCGCTATGTATTTAAGAAAAAAATTCCCCTCCTCTCACTCCATGCTTGTTACTTAATCACAGAAAAATTCCCCTCCTCTCACTCCATGCTTGTTACTTAATCACAGAAAAATTCCCCTCCTCTCACTCCATGCTTGTT
>Ga0131853_10028392_pt1 | contig 10017 bp, 11 predicted proteins | sample TergutLab28metaG_FD_92764 | JGI IMG/M metagenome (GOLD analysis project Ga0131853, IMG submission 92764) | Labiotermes labralis P1 segment gut microbial communities from Petit-Saut dam, French Guiana - Lab288 P1 (version 2) (version 2) | ecosystem: Host-associated > Arthropoda: Insects >... | reverse complement strand
GTGTGTGTGTGTGTGTGTGTAAGTAATCAGAAATTGGCAGTACATGCGATGTTTGTACGCGGTAGTGCATTTCAGAATCATCGCAGAATCACTGAATAGTCTTTGTTGTTTTCATATGTTGCATATGTATCCAGTATTTGCCGCTGACCTGCCTCTCACATTTTTCTAGTTTTCCACAGCTAATCCGTTTGACGTATAATACAGGCTTTGATTGACTTCTGTCAGCTCTCGTTCCGTTCGAAACTGATATACTCCCATTCTTGTCTTGCTGATTATAAATTCAAGAGTTCTGTAGGTTGTAAAAGGTTTCTTGCACTCGTCCTGTTGTGTTCTCGCGAGAAGGACCACAGATTGTCCTATGCCGTGCGGTAATACAGCCTACTGCACGAAGCGTCTGTGGTGAATAGGCCTATGTTATGAAAAATGGCCCCAAAACATCTTAGGATTACTGATCACTGGAGTTTTTCTCCCCAACAGAAGACATTGTTTCTGTCATTGGATGTGTTTCCGTCTTGAGGTTTTCACTAAAGTGAGGAGGTGCCTAATCAGAAGTGAGGAGTCACTGTCAGTCACTGCACCAGTGACTGGGATTAGGGCGGTAACTGGTTTAGTGACTGAAGTCAGGTCGGTAACTTGTATAGTGATTGAGACAAACTCGGTAACTGGTCTGCTGATTCAGATCAGCTGAGTAACTGGTCTAGTGATTGAGGTCACATCGGTAACTGGTCTAGTGATTCAGATCAGCTCAGCAACTGGTCTAGTTTATGAGGTCATTTCAATAACTTTTCTATTAATTGAGGTCACTACGGTAACTGGTCTAGTGATTGAGATAAACTCGGTAACCGGTCTGGTGATTCAGATCAGCTCAGAAACTGGTCTGGTGATTCAGATCAGCTGAGTAACTGGTCTAGTCATAGAGGTCATTTCAGTAAATGGCTAGTGATTCAGATCGGCTCGGCAAATGGTCTAGTGTTTGAGGTCACTTCGGTAACTTGTCTAGTAATTGAGTCACTTCGGTTACTGGGCTAGTGATTGAGGTCATTTCGATAACTGGTCTGGTTTTTCAGATCATCTCAGTAACTGGTCTGGCGACTGAGGTCACTTCAGTAACTTGTCTGGTAAATGAGGTCACTTCGGTAACTGGTCTAGCAATTGAGATCACTTCGGTAACTAGTGTGGTTTTTCAGATCATTTCAGTATCTGGTTTGGCGACGGAGGTCACTTCGGTAACTTGTCTGGTATTTGGGGTCACTTCGGTAACTGGTCTAGTGATTCTAGTGATTGAGATCACTTCGGTAACTGGTGTAGTTTTTTTAATTTCATCTCAGTAACTGGTCTGGTGACTGAAGTCACTTCGGTAACTTGTCTAGTGATGGGGTTAAATTCGGTAACTGGTCTAGTGATTGAGGTAAATTCGGTAATTTGTCTAGTGATTGAGGTCACTTCGGTAATTTGTCTAGTGATTGAGGCCACTTCGGTAACTGGTCTAGTGATTCAGATCAGCTCAGCAAATGGTCTAGTGTTTTAAGTCACTTCGGTAACTTGTGTAGTAATCGAGGTCACTTCGGTAACTGGTTTAGTGATTGAGATAACTTCGGTAACTGGTGTGGCTTTTCAGATCATCTTAGTAACTGGTCTGGTGACTGAGGTCACTTCGGTAAATTATCTAGTGATTGAGATCACTTCGGTAACTGGTGTGGTTTTTCAGATCACCTCAGTAACTGGTCTGGTGACTGACGTCACTTCGGTAACTGGTCTAGTGATTGAGAATACTTCGGTAACTGTTGTGTTTTTCAGTTCAACTCAGTAACTGGTCTGGTGACTGAGGTTACTACCGTAACTTGTCTAGTAATTGAAGTCGCTTCGGTAACTGGTCTGATGATTGAGATAACCTCGGTAACTGGTCTGGCTATTCAGATCAGGTCAGCAAATGGTCTAGTGAATGAGGTCACTTCGGTAACTTATCTTCGAAAACTTTGATTCTGCCCTGCCGTTTTATCCTACGAATGTCCCGTACTCATATGCACCTTCAAAACTACACTCAACCAAGGACAAACGGGCGAAAGCTGGAGACATTCGAGCAAAAGCAAAGCTGTTGCGGAAATCGGCGAAAGTCCTGTAAAAGAAACTTACTGTTTTCCGTCTTCAAAGAATTAGATAAAGTTCAATATTTTCTTTTTCCAATAATAAACTGTAGATCTGCTCTTCTCCAGAATTGATTTCCAACCCATCTTTACTCCCGTTTTGGAAAACGTATGTCAGGTCCTGGAGTCAACTGTTTTGGGTCCATTATCCTGCCCATTTTATAACTATGACCATCTTTCTTCACTGAACACCAAATTTAAGTGAGCCGTGACAAGACAGGCAGAACTGTCCAAGAATTAAAGGTGTAAATGTAAAGCTGCCGCATTAAGGGACATATCAGGGGCCTTCATTATGACGATGGAAAAAATATAGGTTTTCTTCAGAAAATGGAGTGTTATCTCGAATAACTGAACATCATTCGCTGAAGAAAGACAATTACTGTGGAGTTTCAAGCAGGTAGTTGTCTAGGGAGGTGGGTAGACGGGTACATACATATGTGTGTGGCAAGGTGGGTATGTATGTACGTATGTATGTATGTATGTATGAATGTATGTATGTATGTATGTATGTATGTATGTATGTATGTATGTATGTATGTGGGTAGGTAGGTAGGTAGGTAGGTAGGTAGGTAGGTAGGTAGGTAGGTAGTTGGTTGATTGGTTGAGTGTACTGTGGAGAACATTTAAATTATCAAGATATTATTGTACCAAGGGAGGTTTCACATGAAACACGAAATGTAAAAGGAGCAAAATATAGTCAAGTAATGCATGGAGATGCCCAAGTCTAGCCCACTGAACAAGCTGACACATTTGGTAACCCTTCTAACACATTTTGTGGGTGCCGGGACGCCAACTACCCTGACTGAGCCTTTTCGTGGTTTTACTCATTCCCTTCTCATAAGTTTCTGAATATCACGACGACAAAGCCACGGTCGAATCCATTCTTATCCTTTCCAGTTCTTTTTCACTTTCGTTCCAACTTTCGGTGCTAGTATTGTCCGTGCTAATGACAGAATATGTATGTAACCCGTCCTAAATATACAGAGATTATTTGTAACCATTTTCCAATTATGCGGATTCATTTTCAGAAGCTTGATGCTTCAATAATTAAAAGCTAAAAAGTTTTCAAACGTTGAACATTAACTAGCTTGATTTTACAGCGCACAACATTCAAAATATTTACCTGTGTCATGCCAATTTCTCATCTCTACCGAGCTGCCTGTTTTTCTGAACGAGAATTTTGTGGACTGTTTAGTATGTACACCCCTGTCGCTTTTGCCAACTCATCTTTCGTTATCACATTCCTATAAGACTCGACGGTTTATAACTTGCAGTTTAAAGCTAAATAACTTAAGAACAAATACGTAAAAGAGTATAAATTGGTGCTAGGGGAATTTTGGTTGTATTGATGGACGAATTGCCTTTCATTTTGCGCAGCGATTCTTTTCCCACTCACACTTGCGTACGTAGCATGATTTAATCATTCACAGGACACTGTTTGTAGAACAGAGGTTAAACACGATACGGAACTAAGTACGTGACAAAAATAACGTGTTGGCTTATAAAGCACGTAGCAAAAGGAATATTAATACACTAATGACAATGAAGTTTTGCAGGTGTATGAGCAAGATAAGCAGAACCGACAACACGACAAGAATACAATAACGGATCGTTGTTATCTGTTTCACAGAAGCAGCTATGGTTTCGTCTTGATATTCGCCTTGCTTCAAATTCTTACTTGAAATCTGTAGGCCAATTCTATTTAGGTGAAAGTGGCCTTTCATGTTTAGTCCTTTAAAATACAAAGATTGTTGTAAGCAAAAATCGAAGTTTTACAGCCACACTGTATTTATGTTACAGTATGTGTCTTCCAACAAACAGCATTCAATAGCTGGTTTTTTTTTAATCGGCCACATTTCTAGTATATAACAAACTCGCTAATATACGTCAGCACAACAAAGATTTATTACAGCAATAGGCTACATGTTTCGACCTGTTAACAGGTCATAATCAGGCCTCCAGCAGTTAACAGGGCGAAACATGTAGCCTATTGCTCTAATAAATATTTGTTGTGCTGACGTATGTTAGCGAGTTTGTTATATACTTCATTAGAGCACTTCGTGATGTCTTCTTTGTAAAAGGTCACATTTCTGTTTCTCAGCGATATTTGAAATTTTACACATTATTTAGATGAATTTTATGCTTCAGAGGATTAAGACAGCTTCGCAAAGAGGTTTTAACGGGATATTATGCGTTTGTTTAAACAAGATCAGTGCTGAATTTCTAGCGTGTACTAACATTAAAGTATTTTGTAAAACAAAAATAAAATGTAAAACGTATTGCTCAACAAAGGCTCATAAAATATTTAGAAAATAATATTTCTCCATAATACGCTGAAACCGAAAACGTTAAGCCGAAGAAGTATAATACGGAAAGGGAATAAATAACTAGGATGACGGTGACGATTATGATGATGATGATGATGACGACGATGACGATGTTGTCGTTGTTGTTGTTTTTGTTGTTGAAGGAATAGGTAGCTTTGATAAAAGGTGATGGTAATTATTAACGATTAGTAAAAATTAATAAAAACATTAATATTTGGGTCCAAAATTCTTTGCACATTTTGCTTATACTTGTACAGGTGCATCTATTCAGCTCCTAGTTTGGAACCCTTGAGTTCAGTCTGACTGTGAAACTCCTGTGCGTAAACACTGGTGGAATGGTGATTGAGAACGGTATTCATATAAACAAATCAAATACTTAATACGAGATAAAAGAAACAAGTTAATATGGTGTTACTTTGAAAGCAATAGAACGTAACAGCAGCGCCTGTTCGCCGTTTTATTCTGTGTTTCTCTGCAGGCAGTCGATATTCGGCACACTTAGTACACCAGACACATCAGAAGCTCGAGTTTTATGTCTGTCTCGTTTAGCCGTAGGCTCGTCCTTTACCAGGTGTTGTTTTACGTAGAAGCAACCTTTTCCTTTCATCGCTTCTTCCATAAATAAGAACAGACACCAAATTGAAAAGACCTAAGGGAGTGCAATGTATTTCAATGAGATTCTGACGAAAATATATCTCATTTGGAATCATCTAATTTCTGGAAATTGTTTATCGTATCGTGATAAAAATAATAACAATAGGTTACCAAAATTTACTCATCATTACCCTTAGGAAGGGAAGCCTTAAGTATGATCGTACATAAAAAAGTGGAATTCTTACATACCTATCTATCTATCTATCTATCTATCTATCTATCTATCTATCTATCTATATCTGTATCTATCTATCTATGTCTATCTATCTATCTATCTATGTCTATGTATCTATGTCTATGTATCTATGTCTGTCTATCTATGTCTGTCTATGTCTGTCTGTCTGTCTATGTCTGTCTGTGTCTGTCTGTCTCTGTCTGTCTGTGTCTGTCTCTGTCTGTCTGTCTCTGTCTGTCTGTCTCTGTCTCTGTCTGTCTGTCTCTGTCTCTGTCTGTCTGTCTCTGTCTATCTGTCTGTCTCTGTCTCTGTCTGTCTGTCTGTCTCTGTCTCTGTCTGTCTGTCTGTCTCTGTCTCTGTCTCTGTCTCTGTCTCTGTCTGTCTGTCTGTCTGTCTGTCTGTCCATCCTTCCATCCACCCATGCACCCATCCATCCGTCTGTATGTATTCACTACGTGGGTTTTTTTTGTAGGAATGTTTGGGTAGGTAATGTAAATGGATGGTAGTGGGCCTAGCCTAAAACAGGACCAGAACGTAACAGCAATAAATGATACGTGGATGCACCAGTTCTTCAAATGGTATAGCAGCTGTTGAAATGTTACAGAGTGCGCATGTTCGGTGAAAGCTGCAGCCTTCTTAACGGAGTTCCTCACTGCGAAGTTCTAGTTATCTCAGATTTTTGATGACACAGTTTGGCAATTCGAATTCTAAACTAATCAGTTGTTAAGAATGCCACCTCCCAATGTAAATATATCTAATTGCATTATACAGCTGAATGTGTCACCTTCATATAAATATCCTATATTCCTTTGGAGATGATTCGTGCCGTTATCTGTGGAGAAAATTTTTTTGTCGCCGTATCTAATCAGGCCATATTGTCGTCGCGCAGTCTGCAGCTCCAATGTGGGCCGATCAGGGCGGTACAGCACTGCACATGCTTATTGCATAAGATCCAGTTCACACACAACATTCAGGATCACACAAAAAGAAGTACAGCTTTAGAGGCATGTTACTGTTATCACGTAGGTTTGCGTGTTGCTGTTCTGTGCTCTGGATTTACATGTGATTCTCATACCTAATGTAGGCGGGCCCATTATCATGTATTCCAAAGAACATATTGGCGTTTTGCTTCTTGTGTTACTTTATTACTGTTTCGAAGATAAAGAACAAGAAAGGTGATTCCCACGCCACGACGACTTGTGGCAAGTAAAGGTATAGCTAGTTCAGTAGTCACCTTTTACGATCCGGACCCTTTATAAACGGTAAACGTACCCCGGTACTCATAAGGAGGGTGGAGTTTCAGAACCGGTCTGTTCGCTGTGGAGAACAGGGAATCAAACTCCAGTTCCAGGATTGTCCAGGGCAGGTTTCCATTTACACTTTGTTACATTCTAGATGTTCTATGTTATTAGATATGTAAACGAGGAAGATGGCTGAACATAATCTGTACTGTGTATCCAGATCTGAATGTGTCTTATTACATGTCATCTCTACTAGTTCCCGTCTTTGAAGAATGACTTGCCCATTGGCTGCAAATGGATAACATTCAAAACTCTTGCTTTATTCAGGGCCACATGCATTTGCCTCATTCCCTTTCCTGGCTTGATTAGCACGTAATAGTGAAGTGTCAATAACAGTACAGCTAACATTCAGCCGAATGGCGTGTGGAGCAAGGATAACAGATTTAATTCATTGGGGTTCTTCCCTGATGATGTATTCATGTCTCTCCAGAGAGATGGGGGTCTTGTAAGAGATTAAACCTGCAGTGAGCAGGTGTGTATGGCCGTAACGCAGTGAAATATAGGCAATGTGGAAAGGGGACCTCAAGAGATGCCCTCAAACTGTGGGCAAGACAGGGTTTACTGAACGGTGCAAATCTCCCTGATAAATGTTCGGAAGGTTACTTTTACATTCTGACTGAAGTATATTATCCCTGTTTAGTGTTTAAATCAGTCAGTGTTTTTAAAATATTTTCGTGCTTGTGGTTGTCTTGGAATATTAAATTTTAGGCGTCTTTACGAATTAAAAAAAATAGACTTCTTATGTGGAGATCATGTCCATCCGTCTGTCCGTCTGCCTGTTTGTGATCTTTTGTACAAGCCGCTAAACTGCTTGCTGTAGGACTTCTTTACAAAGAGTTGTCGGGAGGAACGAGTTTCATTACATTGAACTCAGTGACCGTCACGTCTATTGGAGGGGGTAAACAAATTTCCAAGCATAATTTCCGTATTTCTTGACCGACTTTCGTGAAATTGTCTCTAGAAGGCTTCCACGCAGTGTCATTAAGTAATTGCGAGTTTCATGAAAATTGGTTTAGTGAAAGCCGTACTGCACACAAGGGCGCAAATTATTTTTTTCCCTTGTAGATAAATGAATTTCGGTCCGTACTTTCACCAATTTCCGTCCGATTTAGGCGAAATTCCGTATCAGTGGCCTACATGTAATGTTGTTAGGTATTTGAGTTTCTTAAAAATCTGCAAAGGGAGGGCCGTACTTATGTTAAGGACATAAGTGAAATCTTGAAATTTTGAAAGTAAAAATGTCTTGGTAAAATCGATGTACTACATCCGGATTACATCATTTGCAGTCTTGTTTTTTCGAAGCACTCTGGAATTATAATACAGATTTCAAATTTATGATTAAATCTCTTTTAAGTAGTGTAATTAATTGTAAAAAGGCCTAATATTAACGCAAATCTTCATATTGTTAAAATTTTGAAACAAACAAATTTAAAAAGCCAAAGTGAATGCTATGTTTTCCATACTTTATAACGTGGCATCCTCTCATTTAATTAAACACTTAATTCAACGTTTTATATGTGCTGATGTTTAGAGAAGGTCTTCTTTTTCCATTTTAAAACGTTGTGACTTGAGTATTATTGTTGATCGTCCTTCTTACATTCAGCATCTAGTGCATAAGTTTTGAGAACCTCTGTTCTATACTGTCTCTTTCAAAGCTCTCATATCTCGCGCATTTGAAAGCAATCAATGCAAACAATTCCAATTATTGGAGTTACAGCGTAGACTGACTGTAATTGTCCTAGACCACATTATACAGTCGTCTTTATTCCCACAATTTCTTGCAGCCACTTGCAAAATATCTTCAAATGTTGAGCGGAAGAAGCCGTAATATATGTATTATATTTGCGTTTTAGGCGGAAGTAGGAAATTTGGTTTTTGTCTATTTGGTTATGACTCCATGTGTCTAAAAAAGTAGGTGGTTACTAACATTTCGGAGGGATATACTGCCTCCGTCTTCAGGATAGATAAAAGCAACAGATTCCTTCAACGACTCAGGAACAGCTTAGAATATTATACGCAAACAATCTGGAAGACTAAACCCCTCTGTAAACTCCATTTTTATATATGCATAGTATACCTACTAGTCAATTGCGTCGATAAAATACATGGCGAGTAATAATTGGTGATTTATAGAACGTTGATTATTCTGAACAAGGTATCACAGCAGTCACATGTGACTCACACTGCAAGCTCTTTTACGGTACTGATATGTTAAACTAAATTGAACTATGGCCACTGAGATTACTGTCATAAGTCATTCCGCATTAACTCTTAGTGCAATAAAATACAGGGTGTACCTAAAATGCTTGGACAAATTGCAGGAATGAGTTTCGCACACCAAAACAATGAAATACGTTCACATATTTGTATGTTCTCAAACACTCGAGATACAGCCACCAGGTTCGTCCTACTTCATTCCTTTGTATTCTTATCTTTGGGACACAATATCAATATTGTGTTCATCTCCTATTGAAAATGAAGAGACACCTGACCAACGCAATTTTGATGGCTGTCAGACCATTCGCTACCGCCTCCGGACCTTTGGATGGGTGCAGCTTTCAATGATAAGACGAGTCCGTGCGGGGGTGTTGGTTCAGGTGGGTGACATTTTGAGCATTCGTCGTGAACTTCGACCTCATAAACAACACGGAATCAACAGTTATTAAAATTGGGAAGGTGTGTTGGAAATGTATTATCAACGTTAAGTAAAATATTATAAATTTAAGTTATTTCTGTTGATTGTAATCTTTCAATTGCAAAAAAAACTAGAAGGTCGCGGGTTGGTTTCCCAATGGGTTCATGGGGATTTTTCACTGACTTAATCCTTCCGGTCACAGTATCGTCCTGGGTTCGATTAATTCTCTAAAGGGACTGAATACCTAGGAGATCTCCTGGAGGGTAAAGACAGCCAGTGCCTAGGTCTGACAACCTTACCACTTTCATGTGACACTTTACTAGAAATTCTAGGAACCTCAAAATCCCGGAGCCTTAAGGGCCTGTCCAGGCTTGTAGTGGGTTAGCCCCACAAAATCTTTCAATTGAACTAAAAAACCACTCATTTTTCAAAAATATATTTATAAGAACGTTTCTCTCTCTCTCTCTCTTTTTATACGAAGAACTCACTCTTGAAGTCTGTTCAAACATTTTATATACTTTCTGTATACATGCATGTCTACATACACACGCGTATGTACATACATACATACGTACATTTACACATAGTACATACATACATGCATACATACATACATACATGCATACATACATACATACATACATACATACACACATATGTACGTACATGCTAGAACATAAAGTGCATGCATTGCATACCTACACATACATACATATGTGCAACCATGCACTTCGTGAGTTGCATATCTACTCGTACATAAACATCTGCATCACATTCTTTG
>Ga0131853_10028390_pt1 | contig 10018 bp, 9 predicted proteins | sample TergutLab28metaG_FD_92764 | JGI IMG/M metagenome (GOLD analysis project Ga0131853, IMG submission 92764) | Labiotermes labralis P1 segment gut microbial communities from Petit-Saut dam, French Guiana - Lab288 P1 (version 2) (version 2) | ecosystem: Host-associated > Arthropoda: Insects >... | reverse complement strand
ACCACATGCAGTAATACGTCTTGTTCTCCTGAAGATGGGCATAATGATGCCCGAAACATGTTGAGATATTGTTAAAAATAAACATCTGTTGCATCTTGTTGGTTTTCTCTATCATTTCATAATTCGTTAACTTAAGATACATTTATGTCAGCATAAGCAGATCTCAGTCCAGTGCGTGCAGTAAGGTCTGTAGACTTCACAGTCAAATTAAACAAACCATTTCTTGTTTCACCGCACTTTCCGTCTGCCCGGACATAATTTGCTCCGAGCCTGCAGAAATTCAGCATTGTACCGGAATCCTTTTTTGGGTTTACAAAAATCAGCGGAATGTTCAGATTTAGTTTCGACTGGATAGTCACACACTTTAAACGGTAACTGTGATCTTAAGGTTGGGGTGGTGCAGCATCACAGCTGGTTACCAAACGGACATCGTTCAAATGCACATAGGATATTCTTCCAACAGCTGACAACCAGCCATTTAACAGCCTACAACATGGCATATGCCAGAAGGACACATTACTCTCCTGACCTTTCACCTCATACCTTTCGTAATCTACACCCCTCCTGCCGCGACATTTCCGGGGTATTTAGGTTAATTTTTTACTTTAAAAAATTCCGTTTATTTACATGCTATGAACATACATGTAAAACAACGCAGCTCTGGCCAGCACCGAACCACCCAGCACAGTGCTAATCGCACTGCAACTGCACGCCGCGGAGTTGAGAAGCCAATATTTCCACAGCTGGTCAAGAAATCCCCCGCACGTTACGGAACGCGACGGCTCATCCCACCTCTTAACCCTATCCACCGCCCGATCAAATCCAGCTCAAGCCCCCACTGTTTCCTTAACATGTATTTTAATATTATCCTCCCAACGTTTTTCAAGACGTTTCTTTCCTTCAGTCCCAAACCAAAACTCTTCACGCATTACTCCTCTCTCATACGTGCCACATTCCCTGCCCATCTCATCTTACTTAATTTGATGATTCGAATAATATTTATGACGCAACAAACTAAGTAATCTTCTCTACTCTTCTATCAGTTCCTCCCTATTAGACCCAAACGTCTTCCCCACCCTCCTATTTTCAAACACCATCACCCTGTGTTCTTCCCTTTACCAAGTTTCCCACCCATACAAAACACCGGGCAAAATTACAGTGCCATAGGCTTATTATTATAGTCTTTATAATCTTCTATAGCAAACAGGAAAACAAGAATTCTGGGTCCAACAGTAGCAGGCATTCTCTGAATTTAATACACAATTAATTTCTTCATATATGCAATTTTGATTTGATGCCGAAGTTCCAAAACATCTGAATTCTGCTGCACTTTCAAAGGCTGTAATTATCACCTGTAAGCATCACCCTGTATCACAAGGCTACACAGCACTTAACGTGCGTCAAACAACCTCCGGAGCGCGTGTTAACATCCTGGAACCCAAAATCTTCCTACTAAAACCTAAAACCCCATTTAATACCTCACAGAAAACATAATGCGTCTCCACTACAAACACCCATGGACTAGTGCTGTATAAGGAAGCAGGCCTAATCGCAGTTAGTTCTGCGAAACAAATCAAACACACAAACAGACCGTGTGGGCAGACTCTAGAAGTATGTAATGTTAAAACAGGTGGTGTATATATAAACGCAGCTGTGCTTAAAGGACCAACAATTGCTTTGCAAGACCTACTGAACACTTGCAAAGCACACACGCAGGACTAAGGGACTACTATAACAATGACAGGTGATAAATCAAGAGCACGTGGCTATATTTTAATAAAACAATCAGGATTCCGCAAATTTAGGAGCCACCACCAAATTCCGGGCGCCATAAGGCTGACATAGAGCAAGTCCCATACTGAGAACCCACAATTCTGGCGCGACCTGCGAACCTAACCGTTATCCTGCGCTTTGTGCTTGGTGAATGTGAAACGTCGCATATTTTGACACGTGACGAATAAGCTGCAATAATTGTGCTGAAAGTTTCTGGTGTCCCCGTGCAAAATTTAGCCACCTGAGCGACCGGGATTTGTGCAACCCTGTTGTATTTATGTATGTCCCTGGGAGTACCAAGTTTTTATTTGCTATTAAATGCTAGAGGAGGTTCCCGATTACGTATATCAAATTTCCGGAGTAGATACGCCTGATAGGAAATATCTCTACGCTTGTGTTTGTGTTGCTGCTTCTGCCACCCTACTCACTCACTCCAGACTCAAAGTACTCTCAGACACAACAAATAACAAACCGCTGCTCCGATCCAGTATCTCTGGCGATCCCTTACATATACAAGGACACATGACCCACCATGATTCCACAAGGCGACCCCCCCCCACCCACGGTGCAAAAATGAACTGTATTTACAAACTACGCAGCGTTAACTAATGGTTCAAATTTCCCGCACTTACCCGACGTGGTGGCAACGACAGTTCTTCTGCGTCTTCCCTCCTCTTCTGCCGCCTCTCTTTTTCTCGTGCCCACGTAGAAAAGTTAATTACACGAACTAACTATGATGGAAAAAAAAAACTATCGTCACAGAGACAATAAAACTTTTCTAATATCAGGCGACACACAAAGTACGTTCTATCTCTGTCTCTCTTTGTTTTGTGTAAATTAACACGTAACCTTAAAAGTTTGGAACTTGTTGTCTTTGTACAAATGTTTTAGTACAGTTAACTCGCTCTCTGTACGGTAGACACACAGCTGCAAAGACTTCACAAACTTCGTTACCAGCTGAAGACATTCACTTCATTACAGTCTTTTTAACGCTACAGTCACTGACGGCCCAATTTCTTTCATACTGTCAATACAATTTTTTTTATTTTATTTACTCCAATGTTTCACTAGAGAGTGAGATTATGTTTACTGACCCTGCACCTCCCACAAACTCTTTGTTTCACCTCGTATCCACAGTTCTTGCTAGTCACCAGAAAGCTATGACGCTCCAGTTCCGTACAACAGTGACTTCATTTCAACTTACTGGCATATCCAGACGCTACGATATTGCAGACAAGTTCCTGTTACCAAACTTCAACTACGGCTACATTCCAAACGTTAACGAACGAACCAAATAAACCACTCGACCTGGTACATTTTAGTCTGGAGGACATGTCCAAAAGAGTTTGAAAAACCAGTAAATTTTTCTATAACGTATTTCACATTCAGTTTCTCACACGTGCGTCAAACACACTGAACACCTGTCATTTGTGGTTTTATTGCGACATTTCGCTCCACGTGTACGAGGGCACACGATTTACATTAACAGCTAAACACTGCGTTAAACGTACTTGCTGCGTCACTCTTTTCGTTGTCTGTTACGCAGCTGAGACGGAATTATACACAAACAAGTCATTTCTTTTATCAACTTCACAGTAATACGGATGAAATATCAGACACTTCCTTAAGTATGTTTCATGTTGACACGAATGCCAATAATATTCATATAAGAACAAAGAGGTTCACTTGTGATGACAATTGCTATTTATTAGACGCAGCTGATCGTGCCCCAAGCAGAGAATGTAAACATTACCACACGACTTTCAGCGCGTCCCCTACCGAACTGCACCTGAACCACACTAAAGTCTCCACGCGTTTCTCCCGAACACAACTATGCGGGAGGCGTACACAACATGTCTCCGCCAGAGCCATCTACGAGATCAGCGTTGAACTGTTTATCCCCACTCCCATACCCAATTCTCCTCCATCTCTTTGTCTCTCTCTTTCCCCCCTAAGCCTTCAGCATCTATCTCATCTCATTTTCCCCAACACGGCAGCGTTTCTCCTTTATTACTTTGATGAATCCCTTACAGTATTCCTACCCCACCATTCCCCATCCCTTTCTGCACCCCCTTTTCTCTTGACAACTTTCGCCTCCCCCCCACTTTCAATGCCCACCCTCGCCAACACACACAGCGTCACGTTTGCGCATGACCGGGAATTATAATTAGATTCGTAATGTCCAGTTATTATTCTTTATTGTACTAGCACTTCTGAAAACATCAGATTATAACGATGCGATTGCAGTGCACCAAACAGTCCAAGTCATAACAAAGATCAATAATTTGAAGGAAAAAATAAAGAATATATTTATTGCGGGGTCTTCCTGTTTACCGTCATTTGGTTCAGACTTGAAGAACGTCACGCGTGACAGTTAACAAACATGCATTTGAAGAAATAACAGCCGAATCACTTTTCCTGACGCAAAACATTCATTGTCACTCTGTGTTCAATTTGTTATTCTGACGATGACATATGTTCTGACAGACCGTGGCTAAGCTACCAATTATGCACGATGTACTCGGTGAACTTTGTTACTCGAACATAATGTGCGAGCGCTATAATTCTGTAACTGTGGTGACAGCGGACATATATTTGCAGTAACAGTGGAATACACATCAAGCCAAAGTGGATTCTCTCGTTGGACTGCTTCGCCCTGAATACGAAGGCACTACCATCATTCAAAACGCTGAACAGTGTCACATCCCAGTAGTCTTGGATCTTCTGCAACACCTCTGTGAGAGCCTATAATCGCACATCGTGACGTGGACATTCACAAACAATACGTTGCCCCGTCTGTGTCCACTGAAATCTCAATAGGGATCAAAGCACCAGGATGACGACAGCCATATTGACAAGAGATTGAGAAAAAAGTCAAATAGAAGACAAATGAAAACCTAGGCCTAATTTCGATCAGAGATATGCAGGGCGGTGGAGACACGAACAGTGGTCTTCACCACGACTCCCCGCAGTTTCGGAGCAACCTGTTGTCTCCATATCCCGCGCAGAAGCCAGATGCTAAAATTTAATACCACTTTCATGCCACCCTGCATCTCCTGGTTTCAAAAGCTATCAGTTTGTGTACAATAGACACTGTTAATAAAAATCCAACCAGATGTAAGAGTATGCAGATATTTATTTACTGCAAAGTCACTCTACATGTTTCGGGTGTCACAGCACCCATCATCGGGAGTACTAAAAACAGTAACCGCAACCTCCGGTACAGGTCATAATACTGGTACAGCTACTTCCCTCCAACGTGGACTGAAAACTTTCTAAATAGATTTATAAACAAAACCTTATTAGAAAGTTTTAACTAGATGTATTCCATAATTGTAAACACTATGGGATCCCAAAGTGGGCAAAGCATCTGGTAACGAAAATGTTGTAAGGGCCTGAAGATGACTAACTTTTAGTCGAAACAAGTAGCCTTGCTTAAGAATAAAAAAGATCGTGCTGGCGTTTACTGTGTAACGTTAATTGAATTGCAAGCACATCGTGATGCCTTCATTCAGAATATTTACGTTATACAATCTGAACAGTGAAATTTGTATTTCTAAGAGTGACACCATGTACTTTGATAAGTCTAAAAGGGATTTCCCCATATCCCAACAAAGGCTCCAGTCTGGGGGTTCACCCCAAACCCAACTAACAAATCCCACTCCCTACATCAAAACGCTGCGCGTTCGTTACAGTTTCATTACAGATTATAGAACATTTAGATTGAGGCGATGTAAGGGCCCCAGTGACATAACATTCATACAAAGTTACGTGGAAATCAGACCAATGGTACAAAAAATAATATTGGGCTAAAAATGTTGTCTTTTAAGGATAAGAGATAGGTTAAAAGTGGCCGATGGGCTGACACACTAAGAGAATCAGTCTTCTAAGACTTCACTTGCAGTTCGTATACCCAACAATTATACTGCCTGAAAGGGCTAAGCGGGATGGCGAAGAAAATTTTCTAAATAACGTAAGTAGAGACGTGCATTTAAGGCTGTTGTCTGCAGCAGCAGGTGTTATATGTCTATTTCACGTTCTGGAAGTTAAATGTTGATCATACGAAAGTGCACACAGGTGGTAGCTGAGGCAGTTCTGGGAGTACCTGAGGACGAAACAATACATAATGAATATACCAAAAATAAAGCAAACAGAGCATACGGTAAAAAGACGCACAGAACGATAAGTTAATTGAAAACAGAAATATCTGTTGGTCTCGCCAAGCATCGAAATCCGGTTTCTCTGTTGTCCACTACACCGACTGAGATACACCAGTTCCAGTTCCAGTTCCTTACGTAAATAGTTCACGGGTGTAAAAATTTTCCAAAAGTCTGAGAGCCATCTCAAAATTCTAAGAGCCAGATGAATCAAGTTCCATACTGAGGGCCCACACATATTAGGCGGGGACGACTGGCGCTCGGGGTTTGTGCACCCCTAACTTAGTTCACTTTCTCCCAATAATTAAACAGCCACTGTTCTGTAGACGAGGAATTAGTGCGTCGTTCCTTATATTTGAGTTTTGCCAGACGCGTTCACTTGATACACTTCCAGCACTTTAACAGAAGTTCTCGATACAGACTTTGTGCTACGGTTAGAGCGAAGGAACCGGAACTACAAGCGTCACAAAACAATCTAAATTTCAGAAGTAATGAAGAAAATGAGTGTTCTAATTAGTAACAAATTTGTACATCGTTATTGACACAAACGGCAGCCACACAACATAACGTGTGTGGTCTGTGGTCACACTGTGGTAACCGGGTTGAAACACCCGGTAGTTGGGCAGATGAGTCCAAACAACTCCAAGAACACACCGACTTCATCTCCACGACAGAAATTAGGCAGGATAAAGCTATTCCTGTGTTAAATCATTGCCGGTGGCCACAAGGTCTAAGGCGTAGGTCTACGGCCGTTCGTCTACTGAGACTGTGGGTTCGAATCCCACCGGGAGGCATGGATGTTTAGTCTGTTGTGAGTGTTGTGTGTTGTCAGTTAGAGGTCTCTGCGACGGGCTGATCACGCGTTCAGGGGAGTCCTACCGAGTGTGGTGCGTCGTTGTGTGTGTGATCTAGAAACCTGGTGAATGAGGAGGTCATGACCCGCGCTGGGAAGCATCGCCACAGAAAGAAAAAAAATGTTAAATTATTATACCATAAAGGTATAGAGAAAAGTGGATGTACAGCTCCAGTTTTCTCCATCTCCGCACGAGACGGGTGTAACTTGGCAGATTACACCGCGCGTGTCGGCCAGAGCGCCGGTCTGGAACTTTCGGTGAACGTAAGAATCACTTATCTCTGCCGGGAATAAACTGCATTCCGCCAGTATCCAGTCCGTAGCTACGACACTACAAGCACCGTTCCGCTCACAAATTGTGAATCATTCGTTTATACACTTTCCTACATTTCCTTGACGGGGGACCGCGGTAGCACAGAGGTTAAGGTGCTGTGGTACAAATCAGAAGGTCGCTGGTTCGATCCCAGCTGGTGTCATTAGAATTTTCATTGACATAATCCTTCCGATCGCAGCCTCTAACAGAAATGAGTACCAGGAGTATTTCCTGGGGGTAAAGGCGGCCGGTGCGTAAGGCTGACAAACTAACCACCATCCTGTGCCGTTGTCAGGAAATCTGGGAACCTTAACTTCCTGGAACCCTCTGGGCCTGTCCAGGTCTGTAATGGGACTGATTTACCTTTACTTTTACATTGACAGTTCATGTCTCTCAGATCCAAAATGCATTTCATTGCCAAGCATATTAACACCATCACCACTTCCCCACGTCTTCGGCGCTTCCTATACAAGACGCAGGAGTAGAAATCCGTTCAGCTGCTGTTAAGTCTGAAAGTGCATGTGCCTGCATAAGGTGTTAACACTTTGCTTGTGCAGTTTTCAAAATTCTGTTAGCTTTCTTCTGTCAGCACATTTCATGTCAGCAAACAATTACGCATCACAAAACTGGGCCAGATCCACTGATTCCTCCAGCCTTCCCCGATGTCAGTGCAAGGCACTTTTCTTGTCCTGTACATGCCTATGGCCGATAAAATATCAGAAAACTCTTCCACCGTTTGCGTGCATCCAGACAATATGAGAACCGCTAAACGTAATTAATTTACATTCTTCTCTTCAAATTTTGCGTTTCAATTCCGCCCCTGTAATAATACAAGAGAAAAAATCCATGCTTTTAGGTCCGTCTATTTTCGAAAACCGCAGTAGCATCTCAAAATTCCAAAAAAACCGCAGTCGCATGTCAAAATTCCAAAAAAACCGCAGCCGCGTCTCAAAATTCCAAAAAACCGCAGTCGCATCTCAAAATTCCAAAAAACCGCAGTCGCATCCAAAAATTCCAAAAAAACCCGCAGTAGCATCTCAAAATTTAAAAAAAAACCGCAGTCGCATCTCAAAATTCCAAAAAAAAAAACCGCAGTCGCATATCAAAATTCCAAAAAAAAAAACAGCAGTCGCATCTCAAAATTCCAACAAAAAAAACCGCAGTAGCATCTCAAAATTCCAAAAAACCGCAGTCGCACCTCAAAATTCCAAACAAATAAATGAAACAAGCGGGAAAATACAGGAGTTGCAGAGGCTAAAGGCAAAATTACGAGGCTATAAACAAAATTATGAGGCTAAAGGCAAAATTATATCTCCTTTACTGAAGGTTTTACTGGGATTAAATTATAGACTACTGGAATAACGGAATTCAATTCAGGTTCTAAAAACCTCAAGGTTATGACACTACATTTGTTAGGAGAGTTCACAAAATTGCGACAAGCGACTATTAGCTTCGTTGTGTCCGTCTGTCCAACCGCCCTCAAAAAACAACTCTGCTCCCACTAGACAGATTAAACAAAATTATATTATGTAATATGTTTTCTTTTGGGTAATTCCCCGGCGCCTGAGTTCTAATAGCCGACGTTTCGGAACCCTCTATCAGTTCCATCTTCATAGGCAGGTGGATGAAGTATGACAGGGGATGGAGTGTGTGGTGTATTTATACCTGACAGGGTTCTGGCAGTCTGGTGGAGGAGCCAATGGAAGGCGAGTGACCGGATGTGGGCGAGTAGGTGCACAACAGGTTGTGGAAGGGGGCAGATATATAAGTGCGAGTGCCGGTGTGGTCACTGTAGTGTACTCGGTGGCTGTCTCCTTTTCTTGATTTTGCGTAGCAGTGGTTTCCAAAATCTGCCAATAGAACACGGCGAAAGCTTAAAATCAAGAAAATTATATTAGAGTATTTTTCCGAAAGCCCGTCCAGACAATTCACGTTTTTCAAAATCTGATGAGGATCTACGTACATTTACTATATCATCTCGCTTGATTGTTGCTAGAATAACAAATGTTTCAGACAACAGTTTTACAGAACAAAACACACATTTCAAGTTCAATAACATTTTTTTTAAACAAAAATCGCGTCGTTTATGATTTAATGTTGAAAAATTTGGTAGAGCCGGAAAAGCCACAGATGACAATAAATCACGGCGCATGCGCTTTGCATGCCGGACAAGTACGGCTACAGACACAAACACACACTCACAATATATAATACTTATTGCTTTCCCACGGCAACAATGGTTACGCGAACGCGCATCAATGTTCTGTTATACGTGTTTTGTCTGTCTTTTATAATTTACCCAGGATAAGCGTGACTCTAAGGTAAACTAAGCAGCATGCCATAAACACGTACAGCGGAATAAAGGCATCGCTTCACAAATTCTTAACTTGTGCACTGGATGGGATAAGATTGGCCAGTAGGCACTAATAAGTGGCTGGATGGGCTAGTCTGGATGGTATCGAGAACAGGAAAATTTCAACCCCTGCTAGAAACGTAAGCCCAAATTCTCTGTTGTCTATCCCGTTACCCAGTCACTATTCTGACTGAGCTATTCCGGCTCCTAATCGTAAAGTAATCAATTTTGTAAATATCAAACACGTAGAATGGTTTATGCATTGAAACTTAAGCAGTGAACTAAGCACCAAACACTTACGATCACAGATCGATCACTGTATTAGCCTTTTGGCCCCGGAATTATTTTTTTAAATTTTAGCACACCCTGTATATAAAATGTGAATAATACAAGAACCAAATACGTTAGAATTATGAAACAAACTGCATTTTGAAGAGAAAAAAACTGAGAGTATATACCGTGTTTAAAATATTCGGTACCTATATTTGTTGAATAAATATATAAAATGTAACTTTAGAGGTTAGCGGTGCGGTACGACCACTATAGTTGACATTAGGCGTCTAAAGGTT
>Ga0131853_10028389_pt1 | contig 10018 bp, 9 predicted proteins | sample TergutLab28metaG_FD_92764 | JGI IMG/M metagenome (GOLD analysis project Ga0131853, IMG submission 92764) | Labiotermes labralis P1 segment gut microbial communities from Petit-Saut dam, French Guiana - Lab288 P1 (version 2) (version 2) | ecosystem: Host-associated > Arthropoda: Insects >... | reverse complement strand
GGCAGAGTGAACCCCGTTCCAGACCCACTACTACTCAGAAAATCTGGTAGCGCCGGGGATCGAACCCGGGACCTCTGTATCTGTAGCCAGAAACTCTGACCACTAGACCACAGAGGCGGTCACGACACTACAACATATTACATAAATATATAACACTAAAGAGAGCACAATAACCCAATCAAACTCTAAGGCACAGCGTAGGGTGCATCTCCAACACAAAGATTACAGTTTCCTATAAAGGAATTTCCGTAAGGAAAGTCTGATCACCTCAAATAAAACCAAATATAATCCGAATCAATTCTACACTTCAATTTGGTACTGAACAACTTAACCACGCTTACCTGACACAATAATTAGCAAAAAAAGCCCACATTTTTTAAATTTTGCTTCTTCTCCGCTCCCTCAGATGTCTGTCGTTACCGAAGGTTCAACAAAAACTGTCTCTCTCGTCGCTTTACAAAACCACACAACGTTTCTAAGCCAGAGTCAGCATTTCCTGCATTCACCTAGCAACAGTCTTCTACAGTTTCAACTATTTTCTGTTGCTATGTGAATGATAGGTGATCTGGCCTTCCTGTTTGTTCGACTGGAAGATGCACCCAGCCGTCCTTACAATGCTACAAGCGTATATGAAATGAAATGAAATAGAATAAAATAAAGTGTTCTCTACAAGGCACTACACTATTTATGTTGACTCTCTGCTAGCAGACATTCAACGTAAATAGGTGGCTTCTGTTATACGAATATATCACGATGCACGGTCCTCAGAATGTCAAGTTCAGTTTATAGTTGGTTTGGCGGTTTACCGACAAGTGACACAAGACGGTGACATCAGATATATGGCCGAAAATCTGATTTTTTAAAAAACGCTTACTACTCTGTAGATCACATACAGGACTGAGCAATCCACTCGACTGGATGTCTGTGAAAATTGCAACAAATAAATTGAAAGATATCTTTGAATTTGGAAGTATATATTGCTTATTTCCATGTCTATGAACTGCAGGTCCTTTCTTCGAGTTCTCAGCATGTGTTTCGTATCGAATCTGAACAACAGATGACGTCATGTATACACATCAGACAAGCAGATTAAAAGAATGTGGACGCATTCTGTTTGTGTAGTAGTAATGGGGCATTTAGGAGGCTGGTGTGTGAGCAGGCGCAGTTTGTCTTGCGGTGGAATTCTGTGGAGTAGGATTTTGAACTAAGTTGGTGCCGTGATAGAATAGTGCGTCTAGCACTAGACTATAGGTTGGACAATCGAGCAATCCTATTTACTTTTCTGGTAGTGATAAGAGAATTTCTGTCTTACAAAACAACAGTCAAGGATACGGAGACCACAAAGTTCCGGTTTCAATTCGTATTGCGGCTTTTTCCTCAGGCTGAAGCGGCAGGGGAGTGCACCGACCATTCAACTGCACGAAGTACCAAGATATATCTTACATGAAATTCCCCGTATTCTGTCATGTTTACGTCGGGATTACTTTACTTTTTCTTTATGATGAATCGTATCACAATTTATCGATTCTCTCCTACAGAATCGAAAATGAAGTTCGTCACGAATCCTGCGCAAAAAGTGGCCATAAACATCTGCATCCTGCAATTACCGAGAAATATCTGAGAGAGAATAATCAACCTCCGAGCCTAAACTAAAATACGGAATTTCCGAAACGAGGAATATGAGTGCTTTGATGGAAGGGGGGGATGGTATACATGAACAGAGAGTACAGACAGAATTTTAGTGGAATCCTCAAGAGATTGAGACATTTTTAGAGACCTAGGCGAATGTGGTGGAATAATATTAAAAATGATACAAAAGAAGAATGTTGTGTGGATATTGAATGAATGGTTGTAGCACTTCTATCAGTTGGCACGCCTCATATCCTAGAAGACCTTTCGCAAAGACGGTCATGCATTGGATGAAGGGATGAAGAACCCAAGTCAGCTCATGTCCTTCTATAACTCTGCCTCAGTATTATGTAGCTGAGGATCCTAATGGAAAGGGATTAAATAACCTATGTACTAAAGGATCGTGGGATGCCCAGGGCTTTCAGTGTTTGATTACCCGATTTTTGCTGAGTGGATTTCCTTCTTCGTCTGTGGAATGCTCCTTCGGGGCAAAGGGCCAAGGATTATGTGGAAAATCAGTGTGGTTCTAGTTTCGCTATAGATTACAACAATCCTCAGGAAAATTGTTACTATCTGGTCCAAAAATTTCTTCTTTTATACTCCCACGAAGAAGAAGAAGATAAATGGCATACATACGTGGTAGATAAATACATATATATATATATATATATATATCCTTTTGTAACATGTTAATATCGAACCGCAACGGCCGGACAGTACAAAGGTCGAATACGGGTGGGACAAGATTTCCGCACCCGTTCGTAGCGGCCATGGGGTCCACCAAGTCTCCTGTAACATGGGTACCGGGTTACTTTTTTTTGGGGGAGGAGGGGGGGGGGTAAAGCGGCCAGGGTGTGGCGTTGACCACTCACCTTCATCTAGCGCTGAGATTAAAGAAAGAGTAAAGCTGTGCCTCCATCCTCGCTCTGCCTCTCCATGGTCTGTTCTACAGCGAAAGTCATGTTGTTAACTTTCCATAGTGCCTTACATTAAATACCCAAACATTTAACTTACTGTTAATGTAGGCAGCGCACAGAAATATTACCTAAGCTTACGGCGTAGCTGTACCCGCGAAGAAGATTACTATGATATTTGTAAGAAAGGTGTTTTGATACATACAGGTCCTAAATAAACTCTTTGAAAATTAAAATCAATATATATTACACACGGACTTAGTTCGTAACTTGCATAGAACACAACGTGCTTCCATTAGAAAGGGCAGTCAGTGAATACTATACAGAGAAACGAAGATCGTTTTTTGTACGAGTAGCAGTGAACACGTAATTACAGAATTTTGAGTTATATACTCGACGTTAAAGTGTTAAAAATATCACAAATATCCTTTTTCTGTGGCACTAGAGCTCGAAATGGGCTGAAGCCTCCTTGTTTTGAGACTTCTAGATGGCACACACACACACATACACACACAGACACACACACACACACACAAACACACACCACACATACACACACACACACAAACACACACACACCACACACACAAACACACACCACACACACACACACACACACAGCACACATACACACACACACACACACACAAACCCACACACACACACACACCCGCTACTATCTTTTTTAAGGTTCCGAAATATCCCACTTTCTTCTTTGTAAACATGGCGGCAAATTGCATGTGTCTGTCTTAGGATTCGTATATGGACAGAGAATTGAACAAAGTTAAATTCGCTTATCTCCCAACAGCTCTGATTTATTACAGCGGGTCAATGGAAGGGTTATCTGTAGAAACTGTAACTACAGATGGGAACCTCGAGGGTCGGTCATAACATAAGCGTACAATCGTGCATTGGGGTGTTCTTATTTTCATCTCTACTAATAACAATTTAAATTTGTATTGTAATACCAACAGTTTTCATCGTAGTTCCAAACATAAATAAGGCATTTATAACGTGGTGGGACTGTCTCTTCTATACTATGATTATAGAAGTTACTGTCTTTTGTTTTTGTCACTGTTTCACTTTTGTTTCCACTTTGCGATTATCTTAAAAATTCTCGTCACGGAGATTTTACTTGGTTGAGGGAAACAGATGAAAACTGTCAGCTGTCAATCAGAAATTCGTGCCTAGGGATTATAATGTATTTAATATAATCCCAATCACTGCAGTTCTATTAGTTATAAATTATAAGACATGTAAACCTATTTTCTGACCAACTCTCAATTTCAGGGTTTGTTTTGAAGTCTCTATCGAAATCCTGTACATAATTTGGAGAACAATTGAAAGACGAGTCATGCAGCTTCAGCAGCTTTGTGTATGATGTTAATTGACGTACTTTCATGGGGCTTTATTATTACGTACATGTCTCGCTCCTACCTTCCGCGTGAACTTACGTATTAAGGGATACTTGTAATACATACAGAGCCGTGCCAACTTACCTTCACACATTGCGTGTACCTGCCCCCTTACATTAATTGTTATAGTTATTCTCTTAAAATACCTTTTCACTATGAACAAGTAACCATCAGTAACAATCTAAAAACCTTTACAACCAAATCCAATTTCATGCCAATATTAAAATCAACAATACAAAAACAAATAACAATGTAATCCATCATTCACTTAGAAACAAGCTGCACCTTGACCTGAAATAAATCAATATAAAGAAACTAGAAAATTAAATAAACTCTAAAAAGATAATCAATAAACAGCTCTGTACAAAGCAGAACAACTAAGTAAGGTACGACGCGGACTATCGATATCGAGACAGATTCCTCTGGACGGAATGAGATACTTTTTCGTTCACCACTTTTGTGGTTTATTTCAGAACCATAACTTAGTGAAGTCTCCTCAGGATTTGAATAAAATCCGGGAGTTGAACGACATAGAAAACATATAATTTTTTTAAATTTGCAAAGATAACTTTTGAAATCATTAAAATTCATGACGGCGATACTCCCTGTTCAGCTGTAAACAATACCTGCACTTACTACCGTGACGTTAAATAACGCTTGCAACAAAACCATTTGTACTTGCCTTCACACCCAAGGCAGCCCCATGGGATGTGAGATCATATTACGTTTATTGTTAAATTGTTCTTTATGGCTGTAACACGGTACTTGTTACAATTTCAGGCCTGTTACGGGCTCGCATTAGTTGAAATATTACCTCCAAAGAGATCACAATTGATTCCTTCCAAATACATAGCCATTTCTTACTCATGGCCATCTTCTGTCATCTGCGACACTATAAAAGCTGTAGTTAGTTTAACATGACAGCGATACTGTTTTAGATCTCGCTCCGATCTCACTGAGTGGAGCTGCTACCGTAATTTTAAGACTCTATATCAGTTGCGAAAATATTCTGAAATTTGACAGACGTGAAATAGGTCAAATGAATGTTATTACTTCATGTAAAGTTGCGCCGCCTCCCGTTTCCGGGATTGAACTACGGTATTTAATAAACGTAGATTTTAGATCAAATCTTACTAAGAAATGGAGCTGCTTATCTTTACAGAGAGCTAAGAAGAGTCTTATTTGGATTACCTAAAGTTGAGAAATGTTTTGTAGTGAACAGTTATTTTGTGAAGTGGCTGTGATTTGTGCTCCGGTTAGCAAGGGTACAAAAAGAACCGTGGGGCCGTATATTGCTGGCATAGAGCAACATTGTGTGGCGAAATTCAATCCAGTGTCATGGAATATTTATGATGGATATCTAACGGAATTGAATATGGCAGCAGATTTTATTAATGGCTATTGGATAAGATATTTGGTGTATTGAATCTCGTAAAATACGAAAATAAATGTGCCTATTAAAGACGTTTATCTTCTATTCAGATTTTGTCATGTATATACAGATGACAATAGCCTTTCTACACAGGAATAAATGCCAACATTCTCAATTTTTCTTCCCGTCTTCTTTCTCTTCGATTTGCAATACGTTCTATTTGCTCCACTTCTTATACTGGCGTCTTCCATGTCAGCATATGGAACGTTTACAAATTATTTTTATATCTTTCTTTTTCATTTACTTACTTCCTTCAATGTTATCTTCTTCTCTTCCTTCCTTTATTGTTCTTATTTCCCACATATTTTCTTCAATTTCTTCATTCCCTTTTCACTCGCCATATTCTCTTCGTTCTTGCTCAGCAGTATCAATTTATTTTGTTTAGCTACTTTTTCTGTCATATTTCTCATTCCTTTTAGTAGACCTGAATGTTAATTTCTTCTTCAGCTTCTCCTTTTTTTCTTGTTCGTCTTGTCTTCCTAGATACTGACCACCAAAATATTATTACCCAAAATTAAGTACTGTATAACGTATTACGAATCACTTAACCCTACTAAGCACCAGGTTACTACTCATATATCGTATTACCTGCATTAACGTTTTTAAAAACCCTTCACTGTCCCATACAGAACAAAATTTACAGTTGGTGTATGGCAGATATCTCTCATCAAGAAAGAGAAATATTGGCGTCTAATCAATTTCAGCTATGTTAATGGGCGTGTAAAGCATTGTAGAACAGCCTTTTATTGCACAGGGGTCATTTGAAAATCGCAACACTCTGGACCGGTTGCAAACTGATATTGAACAGTAGAGTCTTACTAACTTTTAGGGAAAATTTATTGTACGCTAAGTGATTAAAAGAAAAAAAATTATTATTAATTAACAATTTCAACATTTAATTTCGCAATTAATTATTATTTAATTTGTCGAAATTATTTTACTTTCAGAATGGCAATGGCAAAATTGGAAGCTTGTCATCTTTGTCACTGCGACACCTTTTAAAAATAACACGGAATTCTGTTCTATAAAATTATAACTGGCCTGCTTTAACGTTATTGTTAGAGCGTACTTAGAATTGTCAGGGTAAGATGGATGGTGGAGGTAACCATTCCATATTATTCTACACTAGCAGACCTTACCAGATCACTTAAAAAAGTTTTTTACTCTAATGGGGGAACATATGTTAAATGTGTTCGAAAATTCTCGCGGGCCACAAACACAGCGTGCCGCGTGTTGAATATTTCATGTGTCCAGCGAGCTGACCATCACTCACACACATCTCAAATGTCTATGAGGTTGGCATTTCAAAAATATTTTTGGTCACTTGGAAGACAGAATGAGCCCCCAAAATTAAAACTTACTACACGGTCTGTTACATCCAGTCATCAACCTATGAGTGTTACTGTTGAAACTGCGGTTGTTGTCACGCGAGACATCAGGAATCCCGTACTTTGTTGCCGAGCAAGTGGAATTAGTGGTTACACTTCTCAGTTTACCTGGGAAATACACAGTTCGAATACCAGTCAAGATAAAGACGTTTATTTTCTTAATTACGAGTACGTACAGTTTAATTAGTAGATTATATCTAGAATTATGCACAAACCGCTTATTTCCACACCCTGTAGAATTTATTAGCCACCGGTAGGTCTACCATTCAACCATGTTCAGTTCCTACTAGCGACCGCTTTGTTCAGTAAAGCATAAAATGTAGTTAATGTGCGTCACCAAGTGCCACTCTTACCAAGGCGTCAAAAGAACGGGTCATGTCAACTTCAAACAGATTTGAGTAAGTATGCGTTTTTCTGTCCAAAATCCCCGCCCTGGAAACCCGTTGTGAAACCGGTTGAATCTACTCAGATTAACGAAAGATAAAATTCGCGTCAAAAATGTTAACGGTAAGAAGTGCGTAGCTCAGAAAATGAAAAGAAAAAATACGCGGTGTAGTACTGTGTGCAATTACTGAAACAAGTATTAGGCCTACCATCAAACACAGCATCGGTACCGTTGTGTATTCAATTAAACCTTTATCCATTTGTTTAATATACCGGTGTTTTTCTTGATGGTTTTATGTATTTTTAAGAATTGTCTAAAATAGGGGTTCTCAAACATTTTCTTTGGCGTAACACTGGATAAAATTTAACAGTTTCAATATATCATAAACATTTTTGTGGTTAAACAAAAGATGAAATTGGAAAACCTGGCTGATATCGGAGATGCGCCATATAATGCTGCCAGCGGCGATGCTTATGTATTTTTTAAAAAATACGTCGCTTACATTTAATTTATGGTTTAAAATTATTATCCGTTTCGTATTACAGGGTTTTTTTTAATAAGTCCGCTTACCAGTAAACAGTATTTCGCATAGTACGCTTACCACAGTTTGAGGAACCATGGTCTAAACGAACAATGATATGGAGACTAAGTTGTGATAACTGCATTTGTGTGTATTTAATAATAGTTTCATTTGAAAAATGTCAGCTGCGATTTATAAGCCTATATTGTGATAAGTGTGCGAGGTGTTGGACCAAAGTCCTGTGATTCAGTACCCGGCAGAGAAACGAGATATTTATTTTCTGCAAAACGTCGAGACTAGATCTGGGGCCAGTCGATCCTAGTACTCATCGTATAACGGATCTCTTTCCCCGCGAGTAATATGGCCGTAATGTAAAGCTGACCGTCATCTCCAGCATTTTTTCCCAGGCACGTTTATTAGCTTCCTTGATGCCATTAAAAAGAAGTTTTTACCCAACACTTACACAATTCGTTTCTGATGTACCCTAGGTTAGAATTAATTCAGTGTAAATTTTATCGGCCTGCTGCTTACGTAGGATTAGAAATAATTCAGCAGTCTTCTTATCGGTCTGTTTTTCTTTGATCTCAGTGAAAAGATTCCTGTCTCTTCGAGTGTCTTTTTATACATTATCGATGTATACTCTTCTTTTCGGGCTTTCCCTTGGTGTTCGCTTAAACTCACACGAACCCAGTACCTTTGCAGTACGTGATCCTCCGTAGCTTGTATTACTTCCAGCACACACCCGCGTCTTTTTACAGCAAATGTAACAGCACCGCTCCCAGCTGTCGCACACTCCTGTTTCTTTGGCGTCTAGTCTTGCAACGCTCCAAGCTGTTAGTGCCAACCCTGCTGTAAACCTGTTTTGCTGTAGTGCCCACACACGCACAGCGACGATCCGAGCTGCTGGTAATGTTACATACCTCTTCACGTGTCCTGAGATCGTCTGTGCTTGTACGTGTGATCTGATATACACGGTTTTGCTGACCAACACTGCACAGAGTTCCACCCTTCCTGGAACAGGATCCAGTTATTAATTTTAGAAGAAAGTTTTTCTTGCAAACCCCAAAGTATCTAGTGAGGTTATGTTTTGAAGAACATAAGTACGTGTATTACGGCCGCAGCGACCACAGCAGTTATTTGACGAACTAAAGAGTGGGTTTAGAACTTTTTTATGGCAGAGGGACAGAAGGGTTATTGTGGGCTGGTTTGCGGGCCGCACGTGGAAAAATAGCAATTAGTGTTGTACCTAACAGCCTAAATGATTGTAAAATTGTTATAGTACATGCACAATTTACAAATGTGGTTACGGGCTGCATAATAAAACCTGGTGGGTCGCGGGTTTGGAGACCCATGTTTTAAAGACTAGGCTAACTTGAATTATAATTAATGCTTTAGTTCGTACTGCGCAGTAAACAAATTTGGTCTTGTTTAAAATGAGCAGTCAGTTAAATACTGCATAGGGAAGTAATCTCTGCTTATTCTGCGATCCGTACACAACACATAAATACAATCTTTGGGCAGAACATAGAGCTGATCAGTTTTAAATGTGGTGGTACATATAGGATCCAATGGTCTTTGAAGTTTTAAATATGATAGGCGACTAAAATTATAGTCTTATAACCAAATATATTACGCTAATAAGAACAATTTCGGCAAATATATGCTTTGAGAAACAAAAATAAGACTACATGACATCACAGCAAGAGCAGTTTTGAAATGACGGCAGTGAAAGGGAGAAGCGTGACAGATATATTTAAACTGCTGTCAGTCGGTGTTATGTGAGGAGATCATCGGCGAATATACATTAATATGGAAAGTTAGATGGCTGATGCACATCCATTTGAACGCGTATACCAAAGAAAATGATTACAGCAGAGTGAAGACAACTAAACACGCAGTGTTAGTCATTGAATAGAGAACGACAGTGTGCCAAATGCTGGAAGAAGAGGTAGAGAGGTAATCCATTGGCTGTATAGAGGGTTTAGTAACAGCCTATCCTGCGTAGTTGATGAAAACCTCTTTTCGTGTGAATGTGAACCAAGTGCATGTAAGAATCTGCTCACAGGAGGTTTCGTGTGTTTTATTAAACTAAGCAAGATTTAGTAATCCCTTTCTGTTCAGAAGCGATAGGATGGTGATGGTGAATAAGAAGATTATCATGATGATAGTGGTGATGATGGTGATGGTTGACAGGAGGGATTCCTGGAAGTTGTACAGAAACTCGCACTGAAACAATTTTAACTTTTTTTTTTTTTTTTTTTTTTTTTTTTTATTTTTTTACTTTTTTTTTTTTTTTTTTTTTTTTTTTTTTTTTTTTTTTTTTTTACTTATTTTT